>ENA-UOJS01000463-UOJS01000463.1-human-gut-metagenome-genome-assembly--contig:-C74-NODE-463-length-43121-cov-8.991037_pt1 | contig 43121 bp, 56 predicted proteins | sample MGYA00242355_ERZ723902 | MGnify/ENA metagenome assembly ERZ723902
CTGTAAGCCTTACACAATGCACTAATTATGTGTATTTATACAAAATCAGTTAATAACAAGGCGTATAACTTGTATATTGCGTATTTTTTGACATACTTTTATTTATAGTTCAGCCGTTACAAAATTGCTGTAAGATTTTGTAAGTCTTACTGTAATACTTACTGTAAGCCTTACATTCATACTTACTGTAAGCATCACATTGTATAATTGTAATATTTCCAACAAAAACGAATACATATTTATACAATGTAAGCCTTACATGACCCCTTACAGTAAACCTTACTGTAAGCCTTACATAAAAAACGTCATTATAATTTTCAATTCCCATAAATAAGATTTATCGAACATATAAAAAACTCCCATCTAAATTTAGGTGGGAGTTATAACACATTTTAACAAATTGCTACTTCGCATATCGTTCCCATGTTTCAGGAAATGCGGAGTTCTTTGCGCCCTTCTTCCATGCACAATAGTCATCGGCAATTAAGTAAGGAATATCATCTTGATAAAACGTGAATGAGGGTGCTGACACAACTGGAACATGAGGACATGTATCTGTCGAGCGCATCAAAGATGCTTCTTTTCCAGCCACAGAATAGGACGTAATACCTCCATCATGTGGACATTTTATCGTCATCACTTTTTTAAAATATTCAAATTGAATTTCATAACCTTTAAAAAGAGGTACGACATGCCCATTTTTTTCCACTTGAAAAGCAGACGCAGTAGAACCCATTAAAAGCAAAGCACAAGCAACACATAATGTCTTTACCTTCATCTTTATTTTCCTCCTCCGTACTCTAGCTATAGGTCGTTTCCTATTTTTTGATACCTCCATTTTATCTTAGTTCAGACAATAAAAAAAGAGGGCTAGTTTCCTAGCCCTTAAAATCAATTCGTTGCTTCGTAAATTGCGAGTGATCCGGCAACAAAGCACCATACATTTCTTTGCCGCTTAGCGAGATTTCGCTGATGTTGCAGCGTCTTTACCTGTTGCTCTAACATCGTTAAGGATTCCTCCAATTTTGCGATTGTCGCTTTTGCATTCGTCAATGAGACGTTTACATTCCTCAAGTTCTGCCTTGCTTCTGTCAGCAGATTCTTTGCTTCGTTCAACTGCTCCAATGCCTCTGTCAAGCTCTTCTCCTGCTCGGTCGAGTTTTGAGTCAGCACGTTCAGCTTCGTTTCGAGCATCATCAATCTGCTTTCCTTCGTCTTGTACGTATTCTCGAGCTCGGTCAACTGTGTTTCCGTTATCGTATACGTTTGTTCCTGCGCATAAGAAGTAGGCAATGACAAGAACGCCGATAAGAATAAACACAAAATCAAGCAAATTATGAACCTTGCGAAATTTCCACCCATCCATGATTCACACCTTTCCTTAACTGTAATCCGTTGAATTTTTGCGAATTTGGGGTCATATAGGCGTTTTCTAACTCTTTTTGATAAATTACACATTAGCCAGCTAAGACGCCTGTAAACCCATTTAATCGCTTTCCAAGTACCATTGCGCTTTTCCGCGAAGCACGTTTCCCCCACTCATCCATGTATCATCATCGTGCAGTACGGCTAAATCCCATCTTTTGTCAGGATCATCTGATTCAAGGTCATAACCGTCTATCATCGCAACTTCTGCATGAGTAAGGAAATGCTCACTATCGATCGGAATGTCAAACACTTTAGCTATTTTTGCCATTAACATAGCGAGGGATTCAATTTGTTCATCTGTAGGAGCTTCTTCTCCTAATCGTGCATACAGTCCACCATCGCTATTAAAATACGCTTCCGCTTCATAACATGCACACAACGCAATAGCTATGCTTCCTTCGTTTCTCTGCCATGTTGCGGCAGGTGTCTCTGTCAGCGGTCTAGTGTTTATGATTTCCCCGTCTCCGTCAATGCAATAGTGATAATCGCTAAACGTAGTGTAGCGATGTCCTGCTGTCCAGTGTAAATAAACCTGCACCGGAAAAGGATATTGATAAAACGATGGTCTAGCTTTCTTTAGTTGATTTTCAATTTCTTCCATACTCATTTAGCATCATCCCTTCTATTGAGCGGTATTTGTGGAGCACCTGTCCCCCCTCGCTTTGCTAACACTTCTGCAGCATCGGGGCGTCCATCGTGATTTTTGTTTACGCAAAACACGGAAACAAACGTGACGGCAGCAACAACGGACGGCTTAGAAAGCTCATCGGTGATTCGGAGCAGCTTGTCGATGTCAGGAACGTCCGTCAGATACCACATGTAAAGCCATGCGATGACATTCAGAAGTACCAGGGACAAAAGACAACCGCCATAGATATAAACCACCCTCATACTCGTTCGCGCCTTTGAATTTATAAAGCTCATTGCCTTTTTTGTTAATTGTTCAACCATCTACTTTGTCTCCAAATCACGAAGATCTTTTAGCATCGCTGTTCCCTGCCCGTTACCGCCCAGTGCATGATACGCTTCGTATACTTCTTCGGCGATGGATTCATCCTCGTATGTAATAAACCCTCTGGATTTTGACTCGCGGTGAACTTTGCGAAGTTCGATTTTCAGAAGCGCATGAGTCCCTTTTTCAATTGCTTGCTGTCGGTCGGACAGTGCTTTTGACTTATTCCAAAGATAGCCAACTGCGAAGGAAGCAATAGTTAAAAGTGCTTGTATAATAAACCCATGTAAAATTCCATCCATAATTTCACCTCATAAAATAAAAACGCCCTATCGATTGATAGGACGTTTTTAATCATGTGTATCTACGCTACGCTACATCAGGTCGTAGGCGTAGTACCGCCACCTGTAATTGCCTGATAAGGGCTTGCTGTGATGTACGCCGGAGTCGGGTACGGACGAAGCTGATTAACCAGTGCGGCGCTCTGCATCACTTGAGACAGATTGAACGTTGCGGACTGGAGATCACGGTCGCGGTCTGCCAGTTTGTCGCGAAGTTCCTGAATCTGATTAGCGAGCATGAGCCCACGGGTCTTTTCAGCCTCTTCGTGAATAGCGGTCTTAATCTCGCAAGTGTTCTTATAGTTCTCTGCCTTAACGCTGTCAATATTGCGGTTAGTTTCGCAGCAGCATTGCTGTTGGGCAAATCTATTCTCTGCAAGCTGACTACCGAGGGCATAGTTCCCTTGCATAACGGTTTTCTCAAGTCCTGCCTGCCCTTGGAGCATGGTAGTGTTGAGAGAAAAGGTTGAATCAGAAAGCCCGTAGCCAAGCCCGCGAATCTGAGACATCTCATCTTGGTGATTAAAACCTGCCTGCATCTCTGCCTGTGTCAGTCCGGCGCGATTTCCAAAACCGCCCCAGCCGCCACCGCCCATCAAGGCGAAAATCACGATAATCCACATGAACCACATGCCGCAGCTGTCGCCCCATCCGTTTCCGCCTTTTTCGTTAAGGTTCCAAACCGGGGCAATACCTTCATTACCTTCCATTTTCATACCTCCTTCAAAACTTGATATATAAAACCCTAGCTAGAGGTTTAAGCCAAAAGAAGAAAGGAAGTCTGAAAACTGCTTTTCGTTCATGCCACGCTGTCGAGCCAAGTTCTGTGCGATGACCTTTAACTCATCATCACTTTTGCCTTTCCCCATCTGCATAGCCCGTCCCATCAGCGGATTGCTATTAGCCATGTTGCTTAACATCGCCATGGGGTTTTGTGCTTGCTTTAGCATTCCGATCAGTTGCATTGGATTCATTTTCTGCGCTCCTTCCTTGTAATTCCCGAACCATCAATTCCAATTCATTTACCTTCTCTTCCAGTGATTCCACGGGATTCTTGATAGGCTTTTTGGACAGTTCATAGATTTTATAGACAGGATTTCCATTTAAATCTATTGATTTTTCGTAAATTCTGCCTTCGGATGGGGAAGGAAAATAGGCAGCCGTTCCATCAAGCATAACCTGCGCCGCCTTTACCTCTTCAACGCATGTAACGGTTCTTCCTCGAAGAGGGGATACCTGTTGCTGCATTTGTTGAGCCTGTAATTGCTGTTGCTGTGCTTGATAGCCCTCCAACTGATTTAAGCGTGCTTGCATCTGCGGCACTGCACCATAGTACGGATAATCTAAACCATACATCCTATCTCCTCCCTTCTGCCTGTATCATACGACAAAAGGGAAAAGAAAAGGTGTACATGATTTTGCCATATTATGCCAAAATACTCCTCATGAAATGTACAAATTGTGTATCCTGCTATACATTCCTACATACGGTATTTTGAGATAGCTTTGTATATCTTCATTGCAACACGGTCGGCAATTTTAGCCATGCCGCTTCTTGATATTCCGCTATCGATTGCTATGAGCTTAAAGCTCTTACCTTCTATAATTCTCATCTTAATATATTCCAGCTCGTCAGGCGTAAAAATTGCTGACTTCAAAACGGCATTCAGTTCTTCCCTGTCTACCGCTCGAAGCCAGTCTTTTACAACCCTTCGATATTCACGCATTTTAATCACCTTTCCTTTCGTCGTTTATTCTGTTCCTAATGGGTCACGGCTTCTTTTCTTTACTTGATACAGTCCACCTGCTTTAGTCTTAACGTAGCACGGAACATCCCCGCTTCCTTTAGCTTCCAATTTGACATACGCATGTTGTCCCTTAAACATCAATTTAAGATTCGGTTCAGGGCATTCATCAAGTGTCGTATAAGCATGAGCGTCATACTGAACCCCATCCTTTTTGACATGAAATATCGCTCCTAGATCGCTCATTCTATCCACAACTCGCTTCCGTTAATAACAAGGTGTCCATTGCTCATCTTTGCTATACCAACGTCATCAGTGAGCTGACTAACTCTTGTAGGAATCTTAGCATTCAGAGCTGTAGCATCATTCTCATCAAGGAAACGTTTGAACGGACTGTCGTTAATTGGGTTTGAACCATTCCCACCCCGGTAAAACATCTTGCCGGTATACTGCTCTATCCAAAACTGCGCCAATTCATTATTTCTATCCGCTGGAAGGTTAATAAGCTGCCCATATTCTGTCGGCTGGTTTGCTATTTTAGCTTCTCCGAAAATGTAACTTATAAACACGCCCAGCTTGTTAAGCTCAGCATTTGTTGTCGGCAGTGTTGGATTGTAACCAAATCTGTGCAGGTAGTCCCACAATACAGTATTACCTTGCAGGGGCTGTTTTATTAGTGCATCAATTGCATTCTGAAGTTTTTCGTGTTCTATTTGTGCATCTGTCTTGCTTTCTTTCTCGCCTATCTTATTCAAGACGGTAGTCGAAAAGTTAGGGTCATTCCCCAGTGCTTTTGCCAATTCTTGTAATGTGTCTAATGCGTCCGGCGCGCCGTTGACTAAATCACTTACCACGCCGTGCACAAATTCGGTATTAGCGATGGTTTTTGAATTGTTTTCTGTCGATGGCGTCGGCACGCTTGTCTCTCCGCTTGCAGTAAACTTGCCCGAGAAGGTAGTCTCTCCGCTTGCAGTGAGCTTGCCCGAGAAGTTGGTCTGCCCTGTTACCGTGCCGCCAGTCAGTTTCAAATAGCGAGTATCAATAGACTTCCAGTCACCAAAGGTGTATGTAGTTGTAGCATCTACTGTTGTCTCCGTGGCAAGGCGATAAAACGAAACGCCGTTTGCGTCAACAACTCGTTGCACAACTACATCATCAATTTCGTCGTCATCCAAATAAGACGGAACGACATCCAAAAGGACTGGATAAGTAACTCCGCTAGGACAATGCAAAAGAGCATTAGGCAGATAGATTCTTCCGTAATCGGTTAAATCATTTGCATCCGTTTTATCCGTTGTAGTGTATGCTTGACTTTCTTGTATAGTCATCATGCACTGACTAATTCCTTTGGAGTTTCCCTCAATGCTTTGCTTGTTCTCTGCAACCTGCTTTTTCAATCCGCTGATATTCGTTAAATTCCCATCAAGCTGTGTTTGCTGTCCATTAACCGTGTTCTGGAGTGTCGCGATAGAAGAAGAATTGGCGGCGATACTGACTTCATTCGCTTCTGCTTTTTTCAGTGCTTTATCTGCCGTCTCTTGTGCAGCGTTAGCCTTGCTAATTCCGGTATTGCCAAGTTCAGTGACACGGTCAGCTTTAGACTGTGCGTCCTGCGCTGCATTCAACGCAGTTCGTGCCACTTCGCTTGCTTCAAGCCCAGTTTTAAGCGCTTTCGATGCCGTTTTCTGTGCAAAATACGCATGATTCCCAATATCGTTGATAACGTCCTCGGTCTGCTGCTCAAAAATCAGCCCCGGCAGCACGCCTTCGTCGGGAACATAGTGAAACTCAAAAAGTTTCTCCGTTGGATGTTCGGGGCTAGGATCAGGTTCAGGATCGGGATTAGGCTCTACCGCTTTCGGTATAAACACTTCGACTTTCGGCGTATTTGCCGCTTCGGACATATTTCCGAACACATCCACGCCAACGCCTTCTATCTGATATTTGTAACCTTCCTGCGCTCCATCATACTCTGTAGACGTAACCCCTTGATCCATCGTGAGCGTATCTGCTATCTCAACGCCTGACCAATCCACTTCGTTATCGGCTTCAGCCTGAACCTTCTTAATACGAATCACTGCATGATGCAAACCGTTCAAATTCCATGAAATAGCAATGGTGGTTTTGTTGTTTTCCTTCTTCGCGGAAGCAGAAAAATTAAGAAGTTGAGTTGAAATTTCTCCTTCTCCGTCAGTATCTACCCCTTTGGCATATGTGATAAAAGCGTGGAGCGGAGGGTCATGCTTCAAGTTCCCATGGGTGATAAAAGCGTGAATCGGTGGGTCATGCTTCAAGTTCCCATGGGTGATAAAAGCGTGAATCGGTGGGTCATGCTTCAAGTTCCCATGGGTGATAAAAGCAATACCAGGAGAGTTTCTTTGCTCTTCTGTTGTTACTTGCGTTTCATCAGCCATATGTTACACCTTCTTTGCTTTGAATGAGACGGATGTATTTGCTAAATTATCGATTGTCATGTTTTTCATAAATGTAACGGGCGTAATCGAACTATTCGTAATGGATTTTGTAGCACTTGTGAGATTTGAGCCATCTTTTGTAATGGATGCTTCCATGGCGTTGACCTTCTCACTGTCATAGCGAATGTCGTATGCGGCTACGCTGACAGAAGTCACGGTATCTGTACCGACGGTATTTTTAATATCATCAATTTTGAGAGATTGGGTGAGCACTTGATCCGCTTCGGTTGCTTTCGCTTCGCCGTCAGAAATACCGCTCCATGTACCAGTCGGTTCACCAAGGGGGACAACAAGAACGCTCTCGTCACGAATGTCTTGATCAGAAATAATGATGTTACTGACATAATCTGCTTGTGCCCTTATTTTAACAGCGTCAAAGGAGCTAACAGTGATTTGAGTATTATATGCTTTCACCAAAGTATTATCTACAAATAGCTCAACCACTCCTTTTATGCCAGCCTTGATATGCAGCACAACGGAATAAAGTTTCCTTGTATCAAAATTCATTATGTTTTTATGGTCATCATCACCGATCATCACGCCTAACATCCCGAAATAGCTTTTATATAAGCCTATGTTAGCCTCATCTTTACTAACATAAATATTAAAATAACTAGAATCGCCGGCCTCTTTAAAATAAACATTACATTTGATGTAAACCTCCTGCAGATTGGGTAAATTTATTTTTCCGTAGCTTGTTTGTCCACCAATGCACGCCTCATTCTTTGGGTTGTAGACTTTACTTTGAGTCGTTCCCAGTTTTTCATCCAGTAACTCACCATATCCAGGATTCACATATTTCCACATACTACTTTTCCTCCTAATCATCTGCTTTAATCAAAAAACGTACCGTCGCATTTACAGGGCGGTTCTCATTTGCCGTAGGAACTACGTTTGATGCATTGAAGCTAACCAAACGACCATCCCCGGACGGATGAGATTTAGCATCATAATTCGCACTTCCAACAACTTTAAATGCTCCATTGGGGGGATATTGACTGTTATAACCGCCAGCGCTAACAAAATCATCGACAACGAATTGCCCATAAATATTCCGAATTGCATCCCCTTGCTTAGTTCCGACTGCCGGAGAGGTATGGACTGTACCATCAACGGTCTGTGACCCTTGCCCTCGCAGGAATAGTCCTCTATAGTCCGGAATAGTCGTAGAGCCAATAGCAGCAACAAGGTTCGGATAATTCGAAACGTTCCGCCCGTCGCAGTCAAGCCATACGCCATAGTCCTCTGATGGATTCTTCGCATAGCCCCAAATAATAATCGTTCCAATCGGTACACCACCACCGCCGACTTTTAAGCCAAGTGTTTTAGCATTTTGATGGAGATATTCGACAAGTGTAACCCAATACGCATTATCCGTACCCGGTTCTTTCACTACGGTATCCGTGCCGTTTTCTTTCACACACCACCAAAGGACCCCGTTATGGTAAATAACGGCAGGTGGCATATAGTTCAACTTATTTGACCATGCAAATTTACCACCACTCTGTCCAAAAAAAGCAAACATACTGAGAAGATTAAAAATACCATTAAAATCCTTTCGGGACGGCGGTAGCCCTCCGATCGAAAGCGGCGTCTCTGTGATTTGCGGAAAGCCGAGTGCAAAACTGGCATCCCCCTTCCCTTCCGTACCATTCTCCGGAATGGTGTTTTTATTCCCATTCTGTGCAAACGGCATAGGAATGAGAGTGGGCTGTGTAGGTTTCATTCTGTCATCACCTCGCTAGAATTAAAAAAGCGTCCGCAGTCAAAGGGCTGCAAACCGCTTCCTAAAAAACCAAATATAGAGCTTTCGTCAATAGCAAGAAATTCCCATCCGACACCTGCGTTCAGTGTCAGCAAGCCACCCGCTTGAAAGGTGGCTTTTTCTTCTGTTGTCAGGTCTTTATTCGTGTACCATCGTACATGCATCGGATATTTGTTGTAGTGCTTTCCGTCCTCTTCGCCCTCATGAATAATGGCATAGACTTTTATATCATCATTCGGGAAAAGAATACTTGTCATCTTATTCAGCGTGGCAAGACTTGTATCCGTGATGTTTGCAAGAGCTTTGTACTTTAAGAGACTGCGATATAAGTCATCGTTAAGGGTAAAGGATTGATCTTTAAAAGAAAGCGTGCGCTCGATCCCGATAATACGCCCAAGCACATCCAGTCCTTTTCCAACCGCTGTATCAAGGCTCATCACGTTGTCAATAAACAGGCGAATGTCTGCTGTAGGAGTGATTTCATTGCGAAACTTTTCAAGGAGTCGGCATATCGTGACACTGTGCGAATATTGCGACTGAATGTAGTTCTGCGGTTCTTCTCGAATGTCGGGATTCGCTCGAACGTCTGTCGTGGCATGAAAATTCATGAAATCACCTCAATTTCGATATTCTCCTTCGCAAGCGTAGGGAGCTTGTCGAGCGGTATTTCCAGTTTATCGCTATACGTTCCGCTTGCCGCAGGAAATTTAATTTTGATGGTTTGCAAGTTCTCTACACCTGCAAGAATAACGGACTTATAGAAGCGACTGGCATAAACAGTCTGTCCCATCTTCACTCTGCCATGCTCTGCTTCCTGTCCCTCAAAATTTTTAACCAATGCGCTTCGAATGTCATCCTCAAATGTAGCCGATGTTTGAGGCGTCTTGACCATAGATATTTTGATACCGAAGGGAACGGTTTCAGGGATTTCATAAAAATAGTCATGGTTACTTCCGACGGTCGGGTCTTTGATGGTTACTTTCGTATTTCCAGCGAAGCCGCATCCCCCACCTAGCTTCATGTGTATAGCCATGCCGATTTGTTTTGGATCACCACCATAGACGGAAAGGTAAATAGAGTGAGGCGGTATAGTTACCCCTTTTCTCACGATAGATACGTCTCCGCGATTTTGTTCGCAAGCGCACGCAATAACGCCGCTAAGGTTAGCGACTGTTCCCTCTACGCTTTCCGCTGTGCCATGCGCGTTTTTGGATACGCTTTCATAGCGCCTTGTCTCAAATTCGGATTGCGTTTCTACATTTCGCCCGGTGGCACCTGCCGCGTTGTTTGATACTGTATCCCATCCCGGTATGACGGTAATAATCGTGTTCACGGCATTTACTCCGACTTCCACAGCCCCATAAACGGAGCAACGGAATACGCACTCCACTATCCCTTCTGACGGGATGACGGCTGCCGTGGTATTGTAAAATGTATTCCCATTAACGTCCTGCACGACTGCACCGTAGGGAATCACCGTTCCATACAGTCCTCGACATTGGCAGGTGACGTAGGTCGGTTGAGCAACCTGCCTTTGCAAAAAATAAATCTGAGCTAATGCGTCTTGAAAAACGCCTGTCGCAGTTTTGGGATTAAACCCATTTGCAAGCCTTAGCAAGTCATTATCCTTCTGACTTACGAGAGCGGTCTGTCCATCTATAAGCTGCCCGGCAGGTGTTTCAGGATCAGTCACAAGCTCGGGACTTCCTTCGCTGACGTTAAACGCCTTTTTCCAGTCGCTTGCAATTCGCTTTCTGACGACGGCAGTATCTTCGACCGTGACACCCGTTTTCGGGTCAAACACAAGAGCCATTTTTTCACCTCCTAGATTTCAATAGAAACAGTCTGCTCGCTATCAGTCACATAGACCGTCCCACCTATAATTCTTTTGTTTTCATCAAAGTCAAGAGATACCTTGCAATCCCTTACGCCTTCAACCGCCATGCAAGTTTTATAAATTCTGTTTATCAAGACTGATTGAGAAATTTTATATGGCTTGCCAAGTTCCACATCGAAGTGCGGTATCCCTTTTGTTCGATCGAAATAAGCATCATTCGTGAAAAGTCGTATGGCATTGGCGGCAGTTTGTGCGGTGGCATATGAGCCTGTGGTTGTTGCTATGTTTCCTGCTTTGTCAACTTCAATATCCCATGCGTCATTCAAGAGTAACGTCTGCATGATTCTCACCACCTGTCTTGCGATTCTATTCAACTTTCCGCTTTTTGAAATTCACTCTACTACTTTTAGTGTGCTTTGCTCGTCTCTCCATGTACGCCTGTATGAGTGTGATTTTGCAAGCTGATACCACCTGCGATGACATCACCATTGACATGCACATCGCCGTTGATTGTTACTCCGTTTGTTGCGGTAATAACCATCGTGTTGTCCTGTTTGAGTTCTACGTAGGTGGCAGGCTTTCGGTTCAGAAATCCACCAATATAAAAACCGTCTGATTGTGAAAACCTGCGGTAGCTTCCGGGTTTCTGAGGTTCACTACTTTCTGCGGTTACACAAGACGTATCAGCATCAGTAAAGACTGCAAGCCCTTTATCTCCGATGACAGGATCAATAATCAAAGCAGCATTGCCACCTTGCACTCGTGCGTATGGGAGATGGTAGAGCGTGACAGGCTTCACGAACTCGCCCTTACCATTCACCGTACCGACAAGGGGAAGAACATCAACATAGCCAGTAGTTTCTCCTGTATATACCGCTTGCACCTTGACAGGGACGGCGATAGACATTTGGGAAAGGGCTTGCTGAATAAGAAAGCCGATGGCGTTTCCTGTACTTTTATTAGTATACGGAGATCGCTTCCCTTGTACCGCTTTATCATCATTCATGAGTCTGCCCTCCATACGGCATCAATTTTTGTATGCCAGTTGCCACCGCTCGAATTGTATGCCTCTAAATCATGATGAATTTTTGTTACTCGCCAAACGCCGGTAGCTTTAGGAACTATGCTTTCAAGTTTAATCAATCCGCCTATTTCAATGAGAGAATTAAAAAGACATTCACACTCAATTCCATCATTCGTGAATGACGGGTATCCTATGAGTCCAGTATCTTTACTAATGAGTGGAACAATACATTCCCGATTGTCTTTGTATGACGGAAGAATAATAAATTTCCCATTGTCTATGAGAAGGTCAATTCCAGTTTGTTTTGCAAGCAGTCTAGCCTTCACAATGGGAGTCCCTGCAAATACGCAGTTACTCACGCTTCCCGTTACTCCTTTGTTCTCAAGGGCATACCCAGCTTCTGTCGCGAACTGCTTCATGAGATATTCGATCGTCGTCTCACCTTGCACGCTAACAGGTGGCGTGGACTTCTGTAGAGGATAGTAACCACTTGCAGCTTCTATCTTGAACGTAACATCACCATCGGTTGAAAAAACAGGAATCGCGCTAACGATTTCCCCCTGAAACACAAGATCAAGATCGCGCCCTTCTTCACCTGCCATAACCTTAATTACATTGTTGTAGGTTTGTAACTGACGGAAAGACAGAACCGTAAGCTGCTCCATTAAATTGAGCTTGAGATTTTTTGCTTCAATGGAGCATTTCGGTAGTTCATCACCCCCGGTCTTATCCATAGTGATATGGATTGGAACCGGAGGAAGTGTGATTTCGTTATTTCCTCTACTATCGAATGTCCCTTCTGCGAGCGCGATGGTCACTTTAATAGCTTTTTTCCAAAACATAGTCACGCACCATCCGTGTAGCAAAGAATATACCGACTCCCTAGTTCCGCATAGTTCGGTTCTTTGTTTTTTCGTTTAACGTCTGTAAAAAACAGATACCCATTAAAATACGGCGTCGGGTAAGCAAGTATCGAAGTGGCGGACAGACATATCGCCCCAGTGCGTATCATCTTATCATCTACAGCGAAATCCATATAAAGATAATCGCCTCGCTGAAAAAGGTGAATGGTACAGTTTTGGTCGTTTAATACAACATTGAACCGCTGATTAGGAATGGCTTTTAGTGGTATTTTTCGTATCATGAAAAGAACCCTCCTAAAATTTCTGTACCAGCATCTTCCGCTGTTTTCAATACGCTTCGATTATCTTCTTCGGCAGCCGTTCCTTCATCACCTGTAGGGGCAGAAGAAGAAACCTGCCCGCCATCCGAAACCGATGAATCACTAGCATCGGAGCAATCATCACTCGATATGCTTTCGCTCTCCGTCGCTCTGTTTTCATCTTGATTTTGCTGAATCGTACTTGCATCCACCTGACTATAGGCTGGCTTAACTTCGCGGATTTCCTTAAATGTACAGTTGGCGATCAACGCCCCAAGCCCGTTTTCAGTTTTCATCTCATAGTCATAATTTTCAAGCGTCATATTCTCATACTCATGGTATGGAGTAGTGATCGAAAAAGTGGCTACGCTGTCTTTGAGTTCAGAAAGCGAGGTTATGGCATGGTTCAATTCCCAATCCTCACCTTCAAACCCAATTTCCATATTGATTTCAAGAGGTTCCGTTGTTTTGTTGTACGAAGTAAAACTTCCTTTTTCGATAGCATCCGCAACAACCGAACCACCCGACGTAACTGCCAAAGAAAGTATGGATTTAATCGGAAGAATGGAGTTCCCTTTTTCGTCTGTAATCATCCATTGTTGCACCCGGTATTCGGGGCTAATAATGCTACTAATTAAGGACATCCAAATCCCTCCTATCCAAAATTCTGACTATCTGTGTTTATTTGCGCGCTGATCGAGTCTGCGGTATCTCTATCCATGTTGCCTTGTACGTAAAAATTATTTGTCTGCGAGCTTTCACTTGTGGAGTTGTACGAATTGCCATTCGTGCTGTTCAGCATTTGAATCCCAGATGACAATGATGGCAATAATCCTTTGAGTTTTCCAAGTCCGTTAGTCAGCCATGCGAATTTCGAAGCAATCCATGAGAAAGCAGTTTCAAGCGTGCTTACGAATCCATCCCATGCGCTTGTGAGAGCGGATATAATGGAGTTCCAAATAGATGTAATTGAGCTTGTCGCATTATCCCATGCACCAGTGATCGAATCACATGTAGAGTTCCACCAGTCAGTCACGCCTTGGCATACGGAGTTCCACCATGCAGAAATGGCAGTGCATAGCGTTTCCCATGCGCTTTGCATAAAAGCGGATAATTCATCCCAATACGCATACAGGACAGCACAGGCAGCGACAACCGCCATAATAGCCCATCCAATCGGACCTATTGCAATCAGCGCAGAAACACCGAGCTGAATCACTCGAGCAATGAGCTTTCCAAAAGCACTGTTCAAAATCCATACGCCCATTTTATAAAGTTTGAATGAGGCGTAAAGCATTGTTGCCGCGCCTAAAGCAGCTTTCCCAAACTTGACATATTCCTCTTTTAAAACAGCTATGCCGTCTTTAACTTCTGTGACTGATTTCCACAAGCCGGGGAACGCTGAATTTTCTGCGCCTTTTTGAAATGCTTTGTAGTCATCATACAAAAGTCCGATCAAGAGAGCCAAAGCGAGCAGTGCCGCCATAACGGGGTTCGTTTTCACCATCGCTGCAAATGAGACGGCTGCGGCTTTAGCAACGTTTCGCAAAGAAATAATGGCAGCAATAGCTAATGCAGAAAGCAATGGATAAAATGCCCGTATATGCTTTGACAAGAACGCAAATCCTTTCGCCGCATTGGACATAAGAGGAAGAATCAGGCGAAAAACAGGTAGAAGCAGGTTTCGGATAGCTCTTGATACAGCCATTAAGGATTTTGAAAATTCTTTAGACTTCTTAGCATCCTCATCAGTGTAAGCGCCTTGCTTTTTCATAGACGCTACAGTCCGTTCGAGTTCCGTCCTTCCTCTGCGGAGCATAGCTATTTGACCGACGTTTCGAATACCTACCGATCTTGCAAGAGCAGTAGCTTCACCGGGGTTCATGTTCTTCAAAACATCGGACAATTCGAGGACAAGTTCTTCCGTACTTTTGAGCTTTCCGTCGGCATCAGTCAAACTGTCGATTACACCATTCTGCACAAGCTCGGCAAATGAGCCAGTTCCAGTCTTGAGGGAGTTTGAAGCACTTGCACCAACCTTTGAAAATGCATTAACTAAATCCTCTAACTGGATCCCCATAGATTGTGCGGTATCAGCCCATGCGCTCATTTCTTCTGTACTCATGCCGAGGAATGAGCCGAATTTTGCTGCTTGCTTTGCACCAGCAATCATATCCGAAACAAACTGCCCGGACATAACGCCAGCGAAAGCGGTCATAGCAGGAGCAGCAACGCTCTTGATAATCTTTTTAAGACCGCCATCAAGTTTAGAGCTTAACTGTGTAAGTCCTTTGTCTACAGCTTTTGTATTTAGTCCAACATAAATAAAAAGCCTTTCCACTATGCTATCTGCCATTTTTCACCGCCTTGTATGCTCGCTCTTCGTTAATACTGTTAATATACGCGATCTCATATAAATCCAAAAGGTCGCTGTAGCTGTAGACTGTCTCCAGTTCATACAGCGTAGCGAACTTTTGACTAACGACAACGCCTGTTAGCGTTGAGACGTTTTTGTAACCTTCTTGAACGTAACCGCTTTCGCTGCTGGTTCGCGGGAGTTCATGACGTTCTGAAAAAAACCGAAATTGACCTTTGCGGCTTCAATTCGAAGTCTATAAAGTGTCATTGGGTTCTCGATGTTCGCATCAATAACCGTTGGAGACAGCTCCATAGTCATAAGCTGATTGGATTGATCCGGAATGAGCTTGCAGCATGAAAGCAATTCGTTGTAAAGCGGTTCTACTGCGTCATAATCGAGTTGCCCTATAAGTTGTACTATCTTGGCGTGGAAATCGCTGCCTGACGCCAAATTTTCAATCTGTGGCGAATTTAAAAGTGACTGTAGATTGGAAATTGCATTAGCAGACACATTAGTGAGCTTTGCTCCGTATGAACGAGCCAAAAGAATGACAGCTCGGTTAATGAATCTTTCCAGCTGTAGCGCTGGCATCTGCTTGATAACGAACAGCAAGTCTCGCTCTTCGTCCTGAATGTGTATCTTAACTTCTTTTCTCATGTTATTCCACGCTTTCAAAATCAATAACGGCATTGATTGGGTCAAGTACCTGCTTGTGATCCGGCATGAGCTTCCAGTTTTTCAGTACGCCATTCTTGTAAACAATCACTTTCCCGAGGGACGGTACAGTCACGATAAGGTTAAGCCAGTAAACTTTGTGAGCTGATTTTGAGTGTTTGTAAATCGTATCAAAAACAGAAGCAGACGGAGAAGATGCCTCGAGAGCGATAGTTACGCTCTTAATCGTTGGCACCCAGCCAGCTACCATCTTTCCGTCTACACCGATGCGATCACTTGCCATTTCTTCGTCTCCCTGTGTGATGGATTGGTCGGTCGAAAACTGTTGCAGCTCTACGCCGATTGGATACAGTTCTGGGCAAGTTAAGATAATTTTACTGTTTGCACTTGTAATGTCTCTATTAGCCATTGTGACCTCCTAATTATTTAATCATCGTGACAGGAACGTCGAGCTTGTGAACCGCTCCGCCGTATGTATACCAAAGCCCAATAGTCGGGGACTCTCTATTCTGTCTAGCCTGCGCCCCCGGGTCTGTGACAAGCAGATAATATCCATCTGTGTTGATGGTGTCTGATTTGTCCTCTCCAATTTCGTTCAGCAGTTGTGACTTTTGGAGTTCGTTAAGGGTAACACCTGCACGAATGACGCCGTTCAGCTTCGCTTGCTCAATGACATCCGTGAACCATGCTCGAATCAGTGCATAGCCCGATTCAGTGTACGGGACTGCGCTAACGCCTGTGAAGCCAGTCATGCAAGCAAGCTGCAAGGAATTTTTAAGCCATACCATGCCAAGGTATGCGTCAATGTAATCATAGTTGCCACCAGTCATTGCGCCCTCGGCGAAAATGGTAAAATCATCTGCGCGGGTTGCATATCGTCCGTAAAAATTCATGTGGAGTTCTTTCAGATTGTCAGCGGTAGTTTCATCCATGACGTTTGCCGCGAGTCCGCTTTGGGATTTAAATTTAAAAGTGGGAAGTCCGTTTTCTCTGTTCCAGTCAATACTTGCGGCAAATGCCATTGGCAGAATTGCGTAGAATGGATCACCATAGATGAGAGTAACCCCTTCGAGGTCAAGCGCGCGAAGTTTGTTCGGAAGGTTTGATTTGTTTGTCGGAAGCGTATCAGCTTGGTCATCCGTCCATGGGCAGAAAAGGTAATCAACATCCTGTGCGTTTGACCATTGCGCCAATCCGATAATTTCATCAGCGGTAGCTTTGTAAATGATAGTAAATGTAGCCCAATTCGTAGTGGAGTTAGTAACGGATTTCATAAGAGCGGATGAATCAAGGGCATCGCTACCCTCGGAAAGCGTTGCTCCCGTGCTTTCTGTCAGTCCCAGTGCATCTGCATCTGTGCCACTTGCAAAACTAATTTTGCTTTGCTTTCCTGTAGCCTTAGACGTAACAATAAACGCATTAAGGTTACTGTTAAAGGATACAGACGTCCCAGTCAGCTTTGCTTCAATAGCCTGTGCCATTTCGCTTTCGGTGGATGCAGCAGAAAGGTCTAAATCACTGACGGCTCTTTCTGTGCCGTCAATGCTGATTGTGATACTTCCTTTTGTAATCTTTTTGAGAGTTTCAAGAGACTGAATTGAACCGCCAATAAGGCATGCGGCAATGGGTTCAGTGACCGAACGTGCGAAATAGATGGTAGCAGGCTTCTTAAATGAGTTGCTATAGCCAAGAAAATACTTTGCCGCTACTTTGTACTCATAGCTTTCCATGCCAAAATATCTGCCTACGGCATTTGCACTAGTGAATTTTTGAACGTCCGGGAATGTGCAAAGTGGGTTCTTTGTGAGAAGCAACCCTGCCATTTCAAGTTCGTTGCCACCTGCGTTAATAACTCGTGATGTAATATTCACGATTTTACTTGCGGGAATTGACATTATGTACCTCCTTTATTTTGTGATCAACATCAATATTTTCTATGCCCCTCTTGTAATATGTCTTGTCTACATCGCCTGTGCTGTCAGACTTCTTACCATGGATCGAATGGTTAATAACAACTTCTTTGGCGGTTGTCTCATTGACAGATGTTTCTTCCCATGTCGAAACATAAAGCCGAATACGATAGCGATGGAGGAAATGTTTATCCTCGTCAAGATACGGAACATCTTGAACACCAGCGGAATACGGCATAGATGCATTTCGTTCTTTAAAGAAAGCTCCGATATAATCTGACCAACACAACCCTTCGACTCGAGAAGCAAGCTCTCTTTGCTTTAAATCATTATCACCGATAAAATCAATATCAATCCCATAACTAATGAGCTTCTTTATGCTTCTTTCGTTTTCGGAATTGCTCTCAACGTTCGTTCCGTGTCTCTTGATTTCCATAATTGACATGACACAGAGCCCGTCATTGTTCGGGGGCATGGCAATACAATTTTGATACCCCTGAAATATAACTTCCTGTTTAAGCTCTGTGAACGTCAAGAGAAAATCGTTAATCAGTTCAAGTATCAATCAGAATCCCCCCAATCGCTATTCGAGAAGTCTGGATGACTTGTCTGCCGTGTGATTGCAACGCACGCCCACCCCTCTTCTGTCCAGTCAGACAATACAGCAGTGACAAGCCAAAATGTTCCATCCTTCCTCTTAACAATATCTCCCCCTCGTGTTAGCGGTAAGCGATTGACGCTTGCCACGGGTAAGGTGGGATCTGAATAGAGGAAAGCTTGCATGGATTCACCACCGACATTGAACGTTTCCAGCATTTGCAATGTCTCGCTTCCAGCAGGTTGAATCTGTGCAAGTATCTTAAAAGGTTTCTTGTAAACAGGAGCAACGATGCCCTTAACGTTCGATTGACCAATCGCTTGTATCAGGTAGCATGGTTCATCCTTGTGTACGGTCTGTATGATGCCTCTGACAATGTGATGTAAATTCATTTCACCACCTCATAGTCTATGGACTGAATCATCGTCGTTGTATCGATAAGTACCCGGTTAGGGTCTATACCTGTAGTTCCTTTTCCGCTGCGTGCCTTTCTAGCTTTGGCGGCTATCGTTGCAGGTACATTAGGGCGTGGATCATCAGGCGACCATTTTTTTATGGTGTTTATCATGTCAGCCTTCGCGACTTGTCCAGCGAAATCATACGCTTTAATAACGTTCGCTTCGCTAAAATTTCCGTTGACTGTACTCTTAATGCCCTTGACCCATTTCTCTCCATTTTCTTCCATCGTGCGATGCATAAACGGTCTACGCGGATTGCCCATTTCTCCGTTTTCGTTAATGTAAGCGACGGTAGCCACACTTAACCCATCGGGGTAGGTGGCTCCATTTAAGATACCAACTTTTGCTCCAGTTTTAATTTGAGCTATTTTCTTGAGATATTTGTCTAGTACCTTACCACGGCGAACGGTTACGACTTGGAGCAATATACCTCACTCCTCTCCTATACTTTGCTGTCGCTTGCCAGTACAATGCGCCCCATTGGGTTTGTTGATACCAGTTTGCATTATTCAGTCCAGCAAATGAAGCTGATACATTCCCTTCGCTTGCACCTGTCATGAGTCCAACCGCCTGTCCCCCTCTTTCCGAAAGGTAGTAAAGGTGAAGAATAAGCAGGTATAGCAGCAGCTTTCTTTCGTTCAAATCTTGCACTCTTGAATTTTCTGTATTGTCTAGTAGCAGACAGGCGTTTCCAAACAAAGACGCAAGAATATCATCATCCACATTATTCATTTCGGGATGAGTTTTCTTAAAGTCCTCTACATCAAATTCAACAACGCCGTTCATCTTAGGTAGTTCCTTTTTCTTCTACACCACGAATGCATTGACGTTCAAGCGGTTCATAGCCATTCCGAAGGTCTGCTCTTTCTTGTGCAGCATCTGCCACTTTTGCTGAGGTGGAAGCGAACATGAGCCCATTTTTAATCGGAGGCCAGTTTTTATAGGTTTTGGAAATCCAGTCCCACGCCTCTTTATCCACCTGTGTAAGCCCATAGCCTCCTGCATAGAGTTCACCTTTCGGCTTGCCAATCAGATCGGCATTATTGCCCTTGATAACTACTCTCTTAACCTGACCCTTGCACGGAACATCAAATACCTGCGAATGAACGCCGTTGTATGCAACAATAACAGTTTCTCCGGCTACATTCTCTTTAATAACCTTTTTTGCTTTTTCGTTCGTGTTAATAACTTGAGTTTCAACTTCTTCACTAGAAACAACGTCGGGTGTAACCACGGTTTCTTCTTTTACTTCCTGTGTCTTTTTTCTGTATGCCATTTTCTCCTCCGAGTGCTATATGCAGAAAAATAAGGGACTACCTGTGTAGTCCCTTCCTTCTACATTTGTGAAAACATTAAATAAATTAGGTAGAGCTAACGCCAGTCATCTTGGCAATAGCGAACGGTCTATAAAGAATTGCGCCGTATGAACCGAATGCAAATTTCTGTTCATAGTAAGAAGAATGCGGAATCAGTCTCATTGCACGCATCTTTTCGGAATAACCGAGTTCTGCGGTAGGAAGTCCCTGAACCTGTTTTGCAATAAGCATGACTGCATCCCCGGAAGTTGCTGATGCAAGTTCCGGCAGGGTTACGATGTCTACATTTGGTGCATACTTCTTCACCATGTCCCATACGGAAACATTGTAGTCAGTTGCTTTACCGAGTTCAACGGCAGTACCAGGAGCAACTGCAAGGACGAATGCATCGGTCTGATTGATAAGACCCTTGGATGCGGTGATGATCTGTTTAAAGAGTTTCAGAATATCATTATAGATGTCTTTAGTGGACTTGTCGCTCCATGCGGTCTTGCCACCTACAGACTCCGGGGTAAGTGCTGCCGGAATGTTCGGCTCGTTAATCAGTCCATAGATAGACATGCCCTCAATACCGAGAAGATCGATCTTATTAGCCGCAATGTCAATGACGGTAGCAGCGGCGGTCTGCTTTTGAGACACAAGGTCAATCATAGCGCGTGCAGAACGTTCTTGCTCGAGGTCGCCGTACTTAATAGTGGTTTGTCCTACATACTGCTGACGGGTCGGGTAAGCAACATTGGTATCAGCGGAAGCACCGTTGCCGTAATCAGTATACGGAGTTACACTTCCGACAGGTTCAACAGTACGGAATACTGCATAATCAGTAGTCCAATCCCCTTTTTTAGTTTCCGGGAAGATCTGTCTTGCATTGCGCGGAGCAAGCAGAATGTCAATAATTTTTGAATCAAGGTAGTTAGTAAAGATACCCGGAATACCGCTGTTAGCCGGAGTGGTGAGTGCTGCATCCTGCGCGAGTTGGGCGCGGTTCTTTTCGGTGATAAAATGTTTCGCTGAATCAAAGATAATGCCTTTATTTTTCAGCTTTTGAAAATTATCCATATGGCTTTAACCTCCTAATTAAATAGCTACGCTAGTGATAATGCCGACTTCGCCAGCCTTAACATCTTCGGCAAAATAAAAGTTCGTTTCGACTGCGCCCTCTACAGTTGCTCCCTTATTCCCCGGTACAATCGTGCCGTCGGTGGTCTTAGCGAATACCTTTTGACCTCTAGTAGCTTGTGCTGCCGTGAGAGCGAAGAAATCACCTGCGACAAGAACGTCTACCGCTTGACCTGCCGGGACTTTATCGGATGCCCCTTGAGTAACGTCTTGGAAGGTGTAAGCATTGACACGGTGAACGAATCCGAGCGGAGTACCAGTGCCAGTGTTCTCTACAGTAAAATCATCGGTAGTCCATACAAACGTACCGATACCAACGTCTTTACCTGCGATATATCCCTTCGGAGTGGATACATGCGGATTGATGCTTGCAAAAGCACCAGGAATACCACGCGCAATATCTGCGTTGATAGTTTTTTGAAATTCGACTGCCATAAATTAACCTCCTGTAATGTTAATCGAGATAGCCCTTGAGCGTATCCGGAAGTTCTTCATCAACTGCCGGAATATTGCTATCGTTTGCAATACCTTTATTTTCCTGCTTGCCGAGAACTGCCACCATAGATGCATAAGCAGCCTTGGGATATTTTGAGGTATCAAATCCCTTTTGTTTGAGTGCAAGTTCATAAATGTCGGTAGCACTATCAAAAGCAAGAGCGTCTTGACGACCGATAGCAAATTCGCATTCTTTAGCTGCCTTGCTAAGTTTGCGAACGTGTTCAATCGCTTCCATCTTTGCTTTCTCTTTAACCTTTTCAAGACTATCACCAGTGATTTTATCTACCTGCTTTTCACCACCCGTGTCTTGACTAGCTTTCAGCCCAGCGGCATATCCAGCTTTGTAATCATCGGAGTCAGTGTTAATCTTGACTTCTTCATCCGAATCTTCTGTCTTTTGGGGTTCGTCATTGCTCTTTGGAACTTCCTGTCTTTCTACGCCTTCCGGAATTTCATCTTCTCCCGGGGCAGGAGTAGGAACTTCGTTAGTTTCAGGGACGGTGTTTTCGTCCATGGCTTTTTGTTGTGACTTCTTCTTTTCTTCTACTTTCTTTTTTTCCATTTCCAGTTTCTCCTTCACTTTTGAAATACTATCAGCAACTTTCACATCATGACCAGCTCTGCCTTCTGCGACAAGTGCCACGTGGTTTCCTCTGATGTTTCTTATGACGAAATCATAAGGAACACCTTCGAACTCACCCGGTGTGAAATCTGCATCATAGGCATATGCACAAGAGATTTCCTTTGCACTTCCATCTTCGATAGCTTTGATAGCTTCTGAATCTGTGATTGATAAGCTATTTTTTAAATACTTCCCATCGAATACAGCATCCGTCCCTGTACTTCCCACCTGAAATTGCTTTGCAGGATTATCGGCATTGATTTCGTGGTGATCCATTAACAATGGCAAGCCGTTGAATGTGTCTGTTGCCTTTTTCAGCTCATCCGGGTCTCGAAGTGCGTAGTAAATTTCATCGGGCTTATACCCATGTGCTTCCCCGTCTGGGATTTCTGAACCTAGGTAGGGGTTCACGCAAGCCTTAGAAATAGGTGTGAGCTTAACATGCATGTAGCCGTTGCTGTCAATCGTTCTCATTTTTGGTTCGGCATCAAAAATGATTTTTGCCTTTCCGTTCATCGTTTCACCCCCTTTCTCATTCCTCAAAGCCAGGAATTACTGGGACAAATTGGCAGTTGCAATAAATGAGTTCCCCCGGCTTTACATATTCACCTACGTCCGAATCATAAAGACCTGTATCAAGATCAAACAATTCGCCGTCAAATTCAACATGCGTGTTTCTGCTTGAGTGTTCGCCAGCGACGTGAATCCATCTACCCTTTTGCAATCCATATGACTTAGCGTTAGCAATAGCCATGGTTTGGGTGGTCTTATTCATTTGATCTCTCGCAATGAGTGCTGCCCGTTCTGCGCTAATCTCTGCCATATCAGAAAGCTGCTCCGTGAGGTATCCTATATCTCTACCCTTGGCGTATGCGTTCATGATGGTGGTTTGAGCTTGTGCGGCAGCATACTGTGGTAACGTGTGCCAAAGGTCTACGCTATCTTTGACTGCTTCCTTTAAGACTGCTTTCTGATACCCTTCTTCAACATTCCGATGAACGGTGAATCCGTACTCATCCAGTTTCTGAAGGATAATCTTGTCAGCCCTTCGATACGTCTTTCTCGACATCCATTGTGCAAGCTCTTTCGACAACTCATCAAACTTTGGATACCATTTCATCCTTGACTTTTTCATAAGGCGAATGATAAACCGTCTATCAAGTCCGTCCATAGCCATGTGAGGATTTCTGCTATCCATAGCTATACGCTTCTCATATTCCGGCTTAACTTGTTCAATGATGTCCTTATACATTGCTCGAACCAGTGCTTGCATCTTTCGGCGCATATGAATTTCGGTAGCCAAATCAGGTGCCGTTCGTCCGATGCGCCGTTTATCCCTTTCCATTCTTCATCGCCTCTTGCTCTTCGGGACTGTAACCTTCAATATCAGGTTCAGGAATTTTTGATGGATCAAGCGGCGTGTCATAAGCCACTAAATCGTCATATCCGCTATTCTTATCTTGAATGAGCTTATTTCTGATTTCATCTGCTCCAACCACACCGAGGCTTGCATAGATCGAATCGGTTTCAGCTTTGACTTTGTTTGTGTTCGCTTGTGCCATGTCAGCTTCATCTGATAGCGGGGCAAACTTGAACTCAATATCACTATCAATACTCCCATAAAGATTAAGCTGTATGATTTCCAAAATCTTTTGCATGTTATCGCTGAACATTTGCTCTTGAAGGGATGCTATGTTGTCGTAGTGGTTCTTCATATCACTTTCACCCGTGGCATTGAATCCAGCAGGTGACATGCCCCACATCTTCGTGGCAGGTTCGTTGAACATGGCAGCAACGTATTCCATTGCTTGCCTTACAATGTCAATAACGCCTGAAAGGGTGTTATTAAAAATAGCCATGTCTTCGGTATCTTTATCGATAACAGCCATTCCTTCATAGTCCCAGTTGTTGACAAAATATTGGCAACGGTTTTTCAGATCAAGGTCGCCCCCGCCTGTCAATACATCCTGCATGTCAGTTTTTAAAATGACAAGACTGACTTTCTTGAGCAGCTTGCTTGCGCTCTCCCTGTCTGCGGTGTAGTGACTAACTGCGTCTAAAACCTTTTGCGCTAATGACATGCCGAAGAAATTGTAAGCAGGTTTCAGCATATCTTCCATCTCGCTTTCGCGGAAGAAGAGGAATCTGCTTGAGTGGACGGGAACGCCCTGAACATACCATACAGACGGCTTATAGTAGTTTTGTGATAATGGGTTAGTAGCGTTATATACACCAGGATAAACCGTATATGGATCTATTAACTTAAAGCCTTTTAGTGAACCAATAGGGAACGTCCTAGCATCGAATATGAGCGGATTAACCAGCTCGCTAGTTTCTTCTCCAGTATCAATAAAAAGAAGGCAGCCTCCGAGATACCCATTCTTTTCAGCTGCCATCCTAAATAGCTTCTTGATTTTAAACTTTACCAATGCACGCGAAATCTCATTGATCGAATCATTATCTTCATTGGCATTATCCCCGGTCCTAACCACTTCCCCCCACTTACGAGTCATTTCTTTGGCCCTCATCTCAACGCCGCTTCGAATGAGTGGATTTTGGGATAAGCCTGTCAACATCGTGTAGCCGGGGAACGATGGTAGCCCTTCCTCTGATATGCCTTCAATCGTATGCGAAAGCAATGTTCTTACAGGGGCAAAGCATTCATCCATTGCCATTTTCTGCTTCCTGCTGAAATCAGGCTTGCCAATCGTGTCCGGAATTTGATACTTTTCAATCCTTGTAGCGCCATCCTTGCCCGGTTTAGTCCATCGAGACAAAATGTCAAATCGAATTTTCACTTTCTCACCCCTGTTTCTTTATCTCAAAATAATTGGATTGATTTTTATGCCTGTTCGGTTCATCTTTTCAACAACACCTGTCAGAGCATCCTCTGCGTCATCGTGAGCGTTTTTCCCTTCCCTTTGGAACTTGTGGAGGTGGTCATAGAACTCTGTCCACTTGTCCTGCCAGTTGGCAGGAAAAAAAATGTGATCCATAACTGCTGTACTATTTGAGAGTATCCTTGCCCTTTTGTTTTCACCTTGATGAAACCAGCAAATCTTGCATCGATGATAGTGATAGGTTTCTTTAAGCTGCTTCTCGACAGCTCTTGCAAAACCTCGTCCACCGTTGTTTGATTCAATGTCGGCTATTCGGACATTAAAAGAAGCGAGGCGTTTTGCCGTCTCGCTCTCTGTGTATTCCATGGGCTTCTGCGTGTACAGAACATCTAAAACATAGGCATCGTTTTCGTAAACGCCATAGATGATATTGCAAAGGTAGTCGCTGCCTTCGTCGGCAGTATCGCAATAGGATTTAACTGATGTAAATAACGGATAGCCAGCCACGTCTCTTGGCACATCCGTATAGGTTTTGAACGATGTATACAAACGCCCCTTGATGTCGATAGGTTCTTGCTGATAGTTAGCTGACCAAATGTCCAATCCCATGAGTCGCTTCTTTTGGTCACAACTTTCTTTTGATAGGATGGACTCACATAGCATTGATCCGTCTTTTTGAACGGCGGTGTAATTGATATGTTCAACCTGTTCAGGCTTGAAATAATCAAGCACTCTTCCTGCGAGGTCATCGCTTGCCCACCGTGTCATGATGACGATAATCTTTCCACCCTCTTCTAGACGGGAAAGCATCGTGTTAGTAAACCAATCCCAGTGCTTTTCTTTTACCATGTCGCTATACGCTTCTTGTGAGGACTTTATTAAATCGTCAATAACGAGATAGTCAGCACCGAATCCTGTAGCAGATCCTTGCGGAGATGTAGCAAGATAAGAATTGTAGTATCCATCAATGCTCCAAAGGTTCATTGCTGCGTCGCCACTTTTGATTTTTACATCGGGAAAGACATCACTATATACTATCTTATCTGCATCACCCTTAATTTCTGAAATATCATCACGAACTAGCTTGGAAAACCTCGTCGAAAGAATATCATTGTATGAACCCATCATAATCTTTTTGTCAGGGTAGTTACCTAGTAGCCATTCAATAAAATGGGACGCAGTAAAGCTCTTTCCGTGGCGTGGCGGCATATTTACTACCATTGCTTTTTTATCCGACTTTGTAAACTCTTGTAGTTTCTCGCAAAATTCTTTCAGGTGTGTCCTTTCAGGACTGTAGAATTTAGGATTTTTTACACGACAATAGAACCACAAAAAGCGCCTACATGCTTCGGTTTTAAAGTCGTAAACGCCTTGTGCTTCGTTCATCATTTTTAGCTTCCTTTCTCGTCTAGAATTTTGTTCATTACCGCTTTGAGTTCTTCATCAGACAAGTGGCTGGCTGCATTTTCTTTATGTTGTGTTTCAATGTTTCCACCGATTGTTAATTTTTCGATGTATCCACGCTTCTTGCCCCTACACTTCAAAAAAAATATAATAGCCGTCATGTTACCCTTTTGAACGGCTTCGAAAAGTTTGACCTCACCTAAATCCAAAAGTTTTTCTACGCCACGACCTGCTGCCTCTTTAAGTTTTGGGTTTCTTTTCATTCTTCCCGAAATGCTGCTTCGAGCGTATATAATTCCCTTGTTTTTTCTAAGCCAAACACTAGCCGCCTCTTGTACGCCACCGCTATTTTCGAGGGCTTCTTCCAGTTCTTCGTCGGTAGGTGTCTTTTTTATGGGGCTGTCAAATTGACGCGGCTCTTTTTTTTTATCGTTATCTAACCCCTCAGGGCTATCGCCTAGTTCTCGTACTTTCTTTCCCATGTTTTACCCTCCTTTCCCTTTTTATCCTTTCAGCATATTCAAAAAGCGCTCTTGCTCTTCTATTCCGTCGAAGATACCGCTAGTCTCCAATGTTACCGTTTTCGTTCCTGGTTTCTTTATGCCTCTTGCGGTTACGCATGAGTGTTCTGCTTCTACCCTTACAATGACATTGTTTCCGACGATTTTTTCCATAACATCCAATATGTCTCTTCCGAGCTTTTCTTGCAGTTGTAGCCGCTTTGCACACATTTCAGCGATTCTCGCTACTTTTGATAATCCGATAACTCTTCCGCTCGGTATGTAACCTACGTCTACTCGCATGTTATACATTAGTGCGAGGTGGTGTTCACAATAAGAGAATACCGGAATGTCTTTTACAATAACAATGCCTTTGGATGTAGTTGGGAAATTTTTCCCGAACATTTTCGCTATATCATCATTGCTATAGCGTTCGCCTTCCCATACTTCGTTTAGCATCTTAACCACCCTCTTTGGTGTATCTTCTATCCCAGGGTGTTTTGCCGGATCGATTTTCATCGCTTTTAATAATGCAAAAATGGCATCTTCTGCCGCTTTATTGTCCGTTTCCATATTTATTACACGCCTCTTTTCATTGGATCCCATATAAACTTGTGAAGTTGTAACTGAATACGCCAGTTTTGTAAATTGTGCTTTTTCATATACGCTACAATGTCTCTCGGCTCGATTTTACCGAACACCGGGCTTATATATACCTGTGCTTTTGGGTCATACGTGCTATACACGTTATGGGCTTGATCGAGATCGTCCTGACTTCCTACTACGAATTTCAGTACATCTTGTTTTCTTAGTGCCCAAAAATTATCCTCTAACATATGCTTGCTCATGCCGGAGCACCCACACTTGTAATCAATCGTAAACCATGCATTTTTATGTCGCATGTATGGAATAATTAAAATGCTGCCGTTTGTCTCAATGTTAACATCATGCTCCGTAAGCCCATCCAGTAGTTCATGCACATCTTGATACAACGGTTCGCCGCCTGTTAGGGTAACATTCTTGTAAGATACCTTTTTTACAATATCTTCGATTTCCATTTCTTTCCCTTCATGGAAGGTATATATAGAATCGCAGTACGTGCATCGAAGGTTACATCCAGTAAGACGAATAAAGGACGTAAGCTCTCCAGCTCTACGCCCTTCTCCATCAATGCTGTCAAAAATTTCGTTAACTTTAAGTTTCTTCATAGATAGCCACGTTCCCTTCGCTTTCCTGTACCTGCACCTTTACGCAGTGCGGAATGTTGTCATGAATCCATTTGGCAATGTTTTCCGCAGTTGGGTTCATGTTGGGCAGAACTTCATTTACATACTGATGATCTAAATTGTTCTTTACTGCTTCACTAATATGCTTGAAGTCTACGACCATGCCATTTTCATTGAGCGTTTCTGCTTTGCAGGTTACGTAGATAATCCAGTTATGCCCATGAAGGTTACTGCACTTGCTTTTATATGGAAGTGTGAGCTTGTGTGCGCCAGCCACTTCCAGTCTTTTTGTTACTGTATACATTCCCATTCCTCCTATTCTTGATCACCTACACATAATGCATATTGTTCCTTACAGCTTCTCGCAATCACGCACTCTCTTTTTATTCTATCGTACGTTTTGGGAGTTGATGGTTGCCATGGAATCATTCCACAAGTAAGTAGAATTTGCTTTTCATAGGAATCTATTAAATCTCGCTTGAATTGTGATATATGCTTTGCCTTGCCAAACTGTCTATGAGTGCCATACATTATGCCTTGCATCCATGAGTTAGAATCGGAACTTGTGCAAAATGTGTTTTGTGCAAGTATCTTGAATTCCGTACACCCAAGAAGATGAATATCAATGCCTGGTTTCTTCTTTTTTATGTATGTCGCTAAATTGTGAACATCCTGAACATAGGTCTTTCTTCTGTGTATTCGCAATTCCGGAACGCTGATAGCGATGTAGTCGGAGTATTCTATTAACCGATCTAGCCCATACTGCCCATCTTCTAAATGAAAAACGTGAATCTGCCGATTTTTTAACAACTTATCCATTCGCTCTCTTAGCTTCCATGTTTTTTCTGCGCCAATCAGCTTTTGTGCATCTACTTCTACGCATGTCGCATCAATATTATTTTCTTGGACAAATTGAATTAGGCGATCTTGCCATTCCACCAAATCTTCATAGGTTAATTTTTGGTTTCGTTTTGCACCAAACATCAAAGTAAACAGTCCGCTATCTTGAATAACGTGGTTAAACTGATGAAGTAGCTTAGGGATATCGTAGTTATCGACATATGAATGTTTCTTTTTGTTAATATAAGGAAAGCAGGAATAAAGCATATAGTGTACATCTCCAGTGATTAACGCTACCAGCTCATCTAACTGATTGGTCAATCCAGTGTCCACGAAATGCACCTTCAGATTCTTCCCTAACATAGAGCGCACCGCCCTCCCCATCTTCTAACACTTGGCATGCCTCCGCGTGAAACTTTTGAATAATCTTTTTCGCGATATGCTCACACGCCATCCCGCCAAAATTGCAGAGACCTTCTTCATCACCAAACTCTTTCAGAAGAAAGTTTTTAATATCTCGTTCCTTTTGTATGAACTCGATCTGTCTGTTATCATCAATAACTTCGAATACTGTCCGGATCTTAAACGTATGCCTGTGAAGGTGAGACAGGTATTCGAAGCGACGCGGCGCATTTTCCCAACGATGCATGCCCTCAATCTCTATATAACACTGTATATATTTTTTCATTTTTCGCTCCAATCAAACTCATGCTCTTGCAATAAGGAAATCAGTTCGTCTCTCGCCCTTCCGTCGGGACATTTCACAATAACTTTATACCCTGAATCGTCTTCCTTGGTATCTTCTTCCTTTTCTTCTTCAAATTCGTCCTCTTCGAATATCCCATCGAGCATCTGATCCGTATTGGGGAATCCAAAATCAGTCATGTCAAGGTTAATTCCCTGTATTTCATCGAACAATTTAGAAAAATCCCAAGTGGCAAGTTCTGCCGTTTTATTGTCCGCCAGTCGAAAAGCCTTGATTTGTTCATCTGTTAAATCGTTAGCAATGATACATGGTACAGTTTCCATGCCTAGTTGAATTGCTGCTTTCAATCTCGTATGTCCGCATACAATCACATCATTTGAATCAATAACGATCGGCACTTTGAACCCAAACTCTCGAATTGAGTTTGCTACAGCTTCCACAGCGTTGTCGTTCTTTCGCGGATTATTTTCATACGCTTTAAGTTCGCCGACCTTCTTCTCTACAATTTCCATAACTCGTCCCTCCAATAAAAAACCTACGACTAAACGCCGTAGGAATTGAATTTGACCTGCCCTGCTTCCGATAACCTAGAAATCATTGGTTTAGCAGCAAAAAACATAAGATAAAAGTATTAGGCACAACATATCGACTTATGCTTTAGTGCAAGGCAGGTGTTAAGTTGTAATGCGGGTTCACATGGATGCTAATGTATGTTACACCGCGCTGGGGTTAGGGGTGGATTTGAACCATCATTTGGCGATTTCAGGTCGCCCGTTTTACCATTAAACTACCTAACCATGCAGTGCCTCTAATGTACACCCATCCTGAATGCATCAGAGGCAAACCTTGAGGGAGTTGTAAACGGTGGATCAGTCCCTCTCCAGTGGAGAAACCTTACACTCATTTACATTGGTGGGCAGCACTAGATTTGAACTAGCGAAGTCTTTTGACCGCAGATTTACAGTCTGCTTCCTTTAGCCGCTTGGATAACTGCCCATGGATTGTAAACCATTTTCGCGATACTACGAAAATGGTGGGGACAGCAGGACTTGAACCCACATCGAAGCGGTTATGAGCCGCTTGCTTTACCATTTAAGCTATATCCCCAAAGACGCATTGTGGGTTTGGAAGGACTTGAACCCTCGACACAAAATCGCTCTAGCCAACTGAGCTACAAACCCATATGCAAGGCAAACTCGTGGCTCACCTTGCACTTATCATTCGGAGGAAACCGAATCTTCATGCCGAGCAAAACAGGTCGTCGCCCCTCTTTTGCTCATGTAAAGGGTAAAACGGGTAGTTAGCCGATTTCACCCACATATGCGCTCTACGCCCGCACAAGAGCAGAGCTAACTTTCCTTAGCCAAGAAACATTTAAGCGGCGCAGCCTGGTTTTTCCCAATGACGGCTACACTTCATGAGTACGATAACCCGATAGTACGTCCGGCACATGTGAACCCATCAAAAGTTCGCTTTAAAATTAGTTGAGAGCGTGTTCACACTGTTGCTTCCCCTAACGTTGGGAACTTTTAGCATCCACGACTGCTCCAACACTCCGCAGCAGAGTATTTTCCTTTTTACGTTAGACCCGAAGGAAGAAACGCCGTTTTTCTGTGCATGAGCTTAACGATAACTCGCCACTCCGGTAAGTGGAACCCCCTGTTTAGAGCCTTAGAAACAGCACTAGTACCGTCCCATGCATGCAGGGACACGCTTTTTCGTAGGTGTAGCGCACACCGGACACTTTTAAGGTGCTCCGAACCATCCTTCCTCTATCGCTGGGAAACTTTAGCTATGCGCCACTCTATCGCGGTGGATTACGCTCTGTCCTTTATACTGATGACATGTTGTCAGCCGCACGCTACATTTTTGCCATGGCATGTTGTGCGGAGCTGGTGGGAGTCATTTATACTCGCCCCCGGAGAGTGCTGCCTTTTCGGCAACCATTGGCAGGGAGTGATGGAATCGAACCATCGATGCAGGAGTCAAATTCCTGTGCCTTACCTCTTGGCGAACCCCCTATAATTCCATGTAGTTATTGCTACATGGAGTGATACCGCAACGATATTACGCGCTCCCATGCGGTTAGGATACGCCCCTATATTTTAAGCCACTTGGGTAGGCTATTGGCGGATACAGTAGGATTTGCACCTACGAGCGGCTTACAATCCGCTTCTTGCTTAGCAGGCAAGCACCTTCGACTACTCGGTCATGTATCCATGGCGGAAGCGGTAGGATTCGAACCTACGCCCAGTTTCCCAGCTCTCTGTTTTCAAGACAGTTCCCTTTGACCTCTTGGGTACGCTTCCATGCGACAAGGTGTGTTGCTTCACCTTGTCAGATTTGTGGAGGTGTCATGCCACTAGGCATGACCACAAGGAAGAAAGCCAATTCTTTTTTTGCGGAAACGCTTAGAAGTATTCTCGCTTGATAGAATGGAACTCGCAAATGCTTATTCGTTGGCTACAATAATTATAACATATGATTATACCGTAAATCTTCTACGGTTTTTCTAAATATTTACAGCATATTCTGAAAGCGATTTATTCCTATATGTTGCTTCTTAACTTAGTACACAATAAAACAGCCCAGTTATTCTTGGGCTGTTTTATGTCTTTATTAAATTTACCCCCTTTGGGGTTAGAAACTGCTATAGTTACTACTTCTACTGGATTGTATTTAAATACTTAATACATTTTTCTTCGCTGTCAAACTCTATTTCGCTAGGCGTTCCAGTTCGATTATCGAAGGCAATATATTTGTCATTATCTTCGCAAAAAAATAGTCCCATTTGGTTATTATTATTTCGGATCGCCTCTAGCTCGCTCGGTACAACGCGAATATATCCTACTTTTTTTAGTTCCATGGCATACCCAAGACAAGCCATCATTTCTAAAAACTTCTTGACTGTTACATCCTTTTGCAATACAAATCTCTGCCTGCACGCTTGACGGGTTAACCCACTACGTCTTGCCAGTACTGATAAACCGACTTTTTCTTTCTCCATGTATTGCTGCACAATTTCTGTTCCTGTTTTCATAATAAATCCTCCTGTTAAAATCATATCATTTATTTCCCCTTTCCGTCAACTAATCGCTTTACACGTGACAGTCAAACACCGCTACGATTTCATACCACCTGTTTGGCTCTGCCAACCTTTTGATCCATTCCTTAAACGTCATCGGTTGCTCTCCAGTGCAAACCACTAACTCTTCCGAAACTTGTCGCACCACGCCATATAAATACCCTCGACACATTCCACATTTAATATCGTGCATGTTTTTCTTGCTCATAAAGAATAGTTTTTTGGTAGGCATGGTTATTCCTACGTCGGCATCCATGATTCGCCACATAAAGTTTACGATTGGTTTCCAGTCGCATTTCTCGCAATAATCGTATACATCATTATCAATACCTCGTACAATCTCATCACATTCTTCTGTAAGGGGATGGTTTTGGCACCCTTTGTGCCATGCCTCAATCTGATACATGTACTGATGTGCCATGTTTTTCCCTCCATTCTAGCTCCGCTTCGATTCGTTCTTTAATTTCACTTCGAGACATGGCATTAAACGTCTCAAACGAGACAATATCAGGGGGTGGTTCTTTGTATACGAATTTAGTATCCGCACTAACAAACGAGCTTGTGATTTTGTCGGCTTTAGGATCGTATTCAATAACGACCTTGAAACTCTCTAACCTACCTCCACTGTTGCCATACGACAAACAATGCGTATCGAAACTGGCAGCTCTAATGCCTTTGTACTTCCTCATTTTTTAGCTCCTTTAATTTCAATAACAAGAAACGCACTCTCTGTAAGTTTTAAGGGCGTTATCTTTCCAACCTTTAAGTCGTGCCATTCCCGAAATTTAGAAAATGGTAAATTCTTAAGGCTTCCGTCATATAACGGATCTTCACCGCTGTATTCGTTTCTGCAAATTGTAACCCATGTGTCCATGTCAAGAACGTTTAACAACTGGCTAAAATACATTATGCAAACACCTGCTTTCCAAAAATTCCATACTGCACAATTAAATCAGCAATATCAGCATCAATATCTCCTGTTTCGAGACAGTGACCTGCTCTCAAGACGCATTGCGTATTATCTGCATCAACATAATAGGCGTCCTCATTTTTGAACCCTAATTGAGAGAGGTCCCAGTTGTCTCCCTCAATTAAGCCAGTAATCCCTCTAAGGAGCTTGAACTTATTCAGTTCATAACGCTCTTCACCGTCAATATCACATAAGATAATTACGCCACCATTGAGTATGTGATTTCCGGGATTTCCTATCCAGTGTCCGTCTTTGGGATAAGCACGCTCACACCAGTTAAGTCCTCCATAAAATGCAATGGTAATAATATCTGCCAAATCCTGGTCAGTTACAAGAATTTTAGTAGTTATCCCGCTAACAAACATTTCAATAATGGATGCAGGTTTAAGGTCTGCCGCTGTTTTCTTGTCTCTTTTAATGCGCCAACAAATTCTCATTTCTTATTCCTCCACTTGAAACATGTCTGCAAAATGCTATATCCAATCAGAAGGCATCCTTCGCCCGCTCCGTCCTCTACAATTCCTTCTAAATTGAATTTCTTGACATCGCTCCATAATTCATCTAACAAATTAGAAATTGGCTTTTGAAATTGACTTTCTAATTCTTCGATCTCATCAGATTCAACAAATGCCATTCCAGTCTCGTTTTCAACTGACCGCCAAAACATCTCTTGAAGTAACGGACACGCCCTATTTATATCAGGAATTTTTCTCGTTGGCGGTAACTGAAATGAGTTATGGATTATTATTTGGGTTTCAAACTCATTTGGATTTCCTTTGTACTCACCTGGATCGAGGCAAATAATTCTCTGATATCCTTGATTCGAAATACCAGCGAACACATTCGCGTCATCTTCTACGACCCAATTCACCTTTACGTCGCCATAGATCATTTTTTGCTCCTTTCAAAATTAGCAAGTTCTAATCAGTCCGCCAAATTGCGGCTTTACTCTGATGTATCCACTTTCTGATGACAGGTCATCAGTTTTATTCCACACATACACCCATGGTTCTCTATTAGCCACTTCTCTCCGCTCCCCTTCCCAATCAAGTGGATTTGAAGATACATACAGCATTGTCAGACATTCCCCAAATTCAAAATGGTTTAAGATACATGTGTACACCATGTTCCCGGTCTTTTCTTCAAAGATCTTCACAGCTTCTTTTTCTTCGTCGTTAAGCCAGTACAATGCACCATAGCCCTCTGACTTATTCAATACGCGATCTTTCTTTCGGAAATCGCGAATTGCATTTCCGTAAATGTTTAACATCTTCATTCTTGCAATAGCTTCCGCTTTCATTTCCTGTTCTGTCATCTTAGTAAACCTCCCAAGTCTTAATCTTTGCTTCTGCAATCGCTTTCGCTTTCTTTAATGATTCAGCTTCAAGCAGCCAATCCCCCTGTTGGGAAGTGCCGTTCCACTTCCCATTAACCCTTCGAATGATAATCAGATCATTCTCGCTATAATATGTCCCACTCCTTCCAATCCACCTCATTTATTTTTCCTCCATTACTGCATTGTCTACTAAACCTTTAAGAGCTGCCAACTTTCTTGTATTCAACAGATTTGCTACTTCATCCATTGTTAAAAGGTCGTATCCGACAAGTGTTTCGAGTCCTTTGATTACACCATCCATTCTCATTACCATAGCGGTAAGGTGCAGTTTAGTTTCGTAATAACTAACCTCATTCATATCATGTTTATGTTCATCAAGATAGATTTCAGCTTTTGTTACCGCGTTTATATTCGCCATAATCTTTCTTGCTTTTTCTTTTGCCCCTTCCTTTTGCGTATCCTTAATTACTTCTTTAAAAGCGGCTTCACACTGCTTTTCAGCTTCTCCTTTCGTGATAATTTCTGTCTTTGTAAATGCCTCTACGTAGTTGCTTGCGACGAACGATTTCATCTTTGCGATAATCTCGCTTTCGTTTTGTGCCTTACTCATATACATGTCGTAATAAGCATTGTATACGGTTTCCAGTGCGTTTTCTTTTACTTCTTTTACTTCTTCTACTTTCATCTTTGTTTCCTCCTGTTATTTACTAACTATTTCCTTTGTTGTATATATATTACTACATTTTGCTTGATTTGTAAAGTGATTTATTGTCTTAGCTGACATTTTTCCGATACAAGTTTGCAACAAAAAAGCCCATCAAATTTTGATAGGCTTTTATAGATTCTATACATCTGTATGGAAATGGTTCACTTTAAAAACATAGCATCACCGAAGGAGAAAAATCTGTATTTCTGCTTCACAGCTTCTTCATACGCGGCAAGAATGTGTTCACGGCCGGCGAAGGAGGCCATCATCATGACGAGAGTGGATTCAGGAAGGTGGAAATTCGTGACGATGGCATCGACCATGTGCCACTGATAGCCCGGATAGATATAGAGCTGCGTCCAGCCGCTGCCGCTCTCAAGGATACCGCTCTGACCAGCGGACTCCAATGTGCGGACAGAGGTCGTGCCGACAGCGATGACGCGGCGGCCTTCGGCTCTCGCAGCATTCACTTCTTTCGCAGTTTCTTCACTGACCGTGTACCACTCCTTATGCATTTCATGGTCTTCGATATTTTCTTCAGAAACCGGGCGGAAGGTACCGATACCGACATGAAGGGTGACGAAGAGGAGCTTCGCGCCCTTCTTCTTCATTTCTTCCATAAGCTCCGGGGTGAAATGAAGGCCTGCCGTCGGAGCAGCCGCTGAACCCTTATACTTCGCGTACACAGTCTGGTACTCATCATTGTTGCCAAGTTTTTTGTGAATATACGGCGGAGTCGGCATCTCACCGATCTGATCGAGAAGGCTGTCGAAATTGCCGTCATAGTGGAATTCGACCAGACGTCCGCCGAATTCCGTCTTATCCAGCACTTTGCAGTAGCAGTTCTCTGCGAATTCGATCTCTACGCCGGGCAGCGCCTTACGGCCCGGGTTCACGAGGACTTCCCATGTATCATTGCCCTTCGGCGTGAGGAGCAGCATCTCCACCTTGCCGCCAGTATCCCTCTTCTTGCCATAGAGGCGCGCCGGAATGACTTTCGTGTTATTGAAGACGAAAACATCGCCTTCGCGGATCTCGTCCAGGATATCACGGAAATGGTGATGCTCCCACTCCCCCGTCTTCTTGTCAACCATCATCAGGCGGCAGGAGTCACGCGGCTCTGCCGGTTCCTGAGCAATCAGTTCTTTGGGTAAATCGTAATTGAATTCTTCCAGTTTCATGAATATATCTCCTTTGTAAATGGGTTTAAGGGTTCAGGGTTCAGGTTGATGGGTTCAAGGTTGTGGTGACAGCTTCGCTGCAAAATATATTCGCGGCGGAGCTGCTACCTTCATTTCTCATTTTTCCCCCTGAACCACGAAGTTTGAAAGCAGGAATAAGTGGCTAGGGATTAGGGATTAGAAGCAAGCGGTGATCGAAATAGCGCAAATGGTACGCTGACCGTTCTGCAAGAGAGATCTCTCGGCTACGCTCGAGATGACGACGGCGCGAAGCGCTATCAAAACTCTGCGGCACTTCCTTATTTTTGGCGCCGCACCACCATTTCGCATTTCTCATTTCTAATTTCTCATTCAAACGAGGCTTTCAAATAGAATCAAAGGACGCCCCGCCCCACGGGCTAACCCTGAACCTTAAACCCTTTCATTGATACCACTTTTCCACTTTTGTCCCCTGATAGTAATGCGCGAGGATTTCTTTGTAATAATCTTTCCCATCGCCGTGCTTTTCCGCCATGGCCTCCGCGCCCCACTGAGAGAGGCCGAGACCATGACCATAGCCATAGCCGGTGATGATGAGCTGATCTCCTTTGAAAAGGATATCAAACATCGCACTCCTGAGGCCAAAGATCTTTCTCATCGTCACTCCCGAGAGGCTCACCCAGCCGCTGCTGCCGCGACAGATGAGTTTCTTCACGCGGCCTGCCGGTGTGCGGTCTCCCGCATAATGGACTTTGCCAAACTGCAGATTTGACAGCTTGATATTCTGTATCTTTCCGACGCCATAGCCGGACGCGCTCAGTTTTTTCGAAAACGCATCCCGCGTCAGCGTAACTGTCCATGGTTTCTTTGTCTGGAGGGAGAGCTCCTCAGGGACGCCCTGCAGGTACGGCTTTGAAATCCCCCAGACATTTTCGCCATACTCCGTGTAGCCACCGCCATCCGCATGGAAGAGTGCATCGATCGCTTTCCCCTCATAGGTGATGACCTCGCCGCGGGTCTCCCTGACGGCTTCATCGGTCGCTTTCGTCTCCACGCCGGCACCTTTGTAGACCTGGCTCTCCACATCATCGGTCACATCATAGCCCGATGCGCGATAACCGTTCCTGTGATAGAGGGCATAGGTCCTCGCAGCAACGGCCTGCGCCTTCAGCGCATCGATTTTCCAAGTGGGAATGCTTTCGCTCGGAACGACGCCGCGAAGATATTCCTCCATCGGCACCACATTCACCATCACCACGCCCTCATTCCATGGGGAGGGGATGAGCTTCATCTTTCCGCGATAGCGATTCCCTTTCACCGCAAAGGACGGCTCGGTCTGGACAGGCTCGAGATAAACCGCAGTGCCGAGCTTTTTTCCATTGATGGAGATCATCTGCCCTGCGCGTGAGATGGAGAACTCCTCCCCTTTCCGATAGGAGCTCACGGTCTTCCCATCGACCGTTCCCCGGCACGCTTCGAGCCCGGTAAGAGAGAGGCGCATGCCGGAAGTGAGCCCCACTTCGATCCATGGCTCATCCATCTGACAGATGGGTGACGCCTCCTTATTCTCCTTCTTTTTATTCTCTTTCTTATTCTTTTTATCTTTTTTCTTTTTCGCTTTTTCTTTCTTAGACTGCTTCTCTGGAGCCGCTTTCATCTGCTGGGCTGATGGACTTGCCAGCGTTTCCTTCTGCCGGATCGGAATGGTCTCTGCAGATATGACTGCCCCCAGGGAAAGAGAGAAACATGCAGCCAGACAAGCGGATATGATCTTTTTCTTCATATACATGCTCCATGATAGAGAGAAAACGGGCTGATTGATTCAGTGGGTTATCCCTTATGAAATCAAACAACAAAGTATGCGCGTATCCAGCGTCTCCCCTCAATATACCTTCTCCACTTTCGTTCCGGTAAAATAATGCGTAAGGATGGTCTTGTAGTAATCTTTGGTCCCGCCGTGCTTTTCTGCCATGGCTTCGGCCCCCCATTGCGAAAGGCCAAGGCCATGACCATAACCATAGCCGGTGATAACGAGCTGATTTCCGCTGACAGACAGATCAAAAAGTGTACTGTTCAAGTCATAGATCTGCTGCAGACGGTCCCCAGAAACCACTCGATTTCTCTTCGAACCGACAAGTGTCACAGACTTTACGCGTCCGGAAATCCCGCGGTCACTCGCCTTATGCGCCTCTCCGATATGCAGGGCCGAAAGCTTGATCCCCTTCAGTTTGCCGACATCCGCCATCTTCATGAAGGAAGAGAGAGAAATCGTCTTCTTCCATGGGGTCGCGTACTTGTCTTCCGGCACGCCTTTGAGATATGGCACTGCCGATCCCCATACGTTTTCACAGTTTTCCGTATAGCCGCCGCCGCTCGCATGGAAGACCGCATCGATCGGCGAGCCGCCGTAGGTGACGACTTCTCCCGCTGTCTCCATGACGGCGCGGTTCGTCGCCTCTGTCTCTGCTGATACGCCGCGATACACCTGCGTACGTGTGTCGTCTGTCACATCGTAGCCGGCTGAGCGATAGCCATTCTTATGGAACATAGCATACGTTCTGGCAGCCACAGCCTGTGCCTTGATGGCATCCATCTGCCAGGAAGGCACGATCTCACAGGGCACGACACCCTTGAGGTAGTCCTCCATAGAGACCTGATTCACCAGTGTTACGCCGGAAGGAGAAGCGATGGCCTTGATCACGCCGCGATATTGATTTCCCTTCACGGCAAAGGCAGCCCCGCTTCCGCTGGATCTGAAATAGATCTTGGCTCCCGCGCTTTTTCCATTGACAGAAAGACCATTCCCGCTTTTAGAGATCGTAAGCCGCGTCCCCGCCGGATAAGAGCCGAGGCTGCTCCCCACTTCCATATGAAACGCAGAAAGTCCGGTCAAAGAAAGCTCGCTTCCCGACTGAAGCCCGACCTCGATCATCTGTCCTGCGGACTGCTTCTGTCCTGTCTCAGTCCTTTTTCTATGGGACTCCGCAGATGGTTGCGTCTTCTTCTGCCCCGTGGTCTTACGGGTGATCACCCGTGGCGATCTATGGATAGTCACCGTAGATTTTCCCGGGACCGGCTGCGTCGCTGCCATGGATGCCGACCCCAAGGGGAGCAGCAGAGATAATGACAGCAGAATGACCATGTATTTTTTCATAAACAGATACCTTCTTATAGGGGATTTAGGGAAATGCGGCTGCGGTATGTCCCGCATCACTTTTCCCCTTTCGCAGGAAAGGCTGCTCCGATGTGCTCATAGGCTGCCTCAGTGGCAAGACGGCCGCGAGGGGTACGGGAGAGGAAGCCGATCTGCATGAGATAAGGCTCGCAGACATCTTCAATGGTCGCGCGCTCTTCGCTGACAGCGGCAGAAATGGTGTCGATCCCGACAGGACCGCCATTGAATTTATAAATGATCGCCTTCAGGATCTGATTGTCCAGATCATCAAGTCCGATCTCATCGACATGAAGCGCAGCCAGCGCCTCTGCGGCAATATCCGCCGTGATCGCGCTCCCCTTCACCTGCGCAAAGTCTCTGATGCGCTTCAAAAGGCGGTTCGCGATACGCGGTGTCCCGCGCGAGCGACGAGCGATCTCTTCTGCCCCGCTGTCCTCGATCTCGATCTGCAGGATGTGCGCTGCACGGGTAATGATCTTTTTCAACTCCTGCGGTTCATAGAACTGCATATGATTCGTGATGAGGAATCGGTCACGCAACGGCGCGGAGAGAGAGCCTGCCCGCGTTGTCGCGCCGATCAGCGTGAAATGAGCAAGATCAATGCGGATGGAGCTGGCGCCAGTCCCCTTCCCCATGACAATATCCAGAGAAAAGTCTTCCATCGCAGAGTACAAGATTTCTTCGACATTCCGATTCAGTCGATGGATCTCATCGATGAAAAGTACATCGTGGTCCTGCAATGTCGTCAGGATGGAAGCCAGCTCCCCCGGACGCCCGATGGCCGGACCGCTCGTCACTTTAAACTGCGATCCCAGCTCATTGGCGATGATCTTCGCCATGGTGGTCTTGCCGAGTCCCGGCGGTCCATAGAGCAGCACATGATCCAGCGGCTCTTTGCGCGACTTCGCTGCCTCGATGTACACCTTGAGATTCTTCTTGAAGGCTTCCTGTCCGATATAATCGTCCAGATGCTGCGGACGAAGCGTCGTCTGCCACTCGTCTTTTGCGCTTTCTTCGGTGGAAACGATGCGCCCCTTGCTACCGAGCACCTCTTCTTCTTCACCGCCAAGGCTTTTGATGTATTTGTTCTTCATGAAGACTCCTTTAAAAAAGGTTTAAGGAAATCGATTCCATAGCTTTCAATAAGTTTGAAAGTGGCCTCGAGTGACTAGTGACTAGTGACTGGTGACTAGTGACTTAAATGCCATCTTCTGGCATCGCCGTATTTATGCTTTGCGACGCTTCCTTACTTTTTTCGCGCCGCACCATCATTTCGCATTTCTCATTTCTAATTTCTCATTCAAGCGAAGCTTTCACTCCCAATCAAAGGACGGCACACCCAAGGGGCTACCCCTATCCTCTGCTCTTCCCAAACTCCCGCAATGCCGCTCCGACGAGCTGAGAAACATTGTCATACTCGCCCGCGAGCCTCTTAAGGACAGGCGCGATCTCTTCCGCCTCATAGCCGAGCGCCATGAGTGCACGCGCTGCTTCTCCGCTCACTCCTTCATCCGGCTCTGCCGCAGCGACCGAAGGGATCTCCATTTCGCCCAAAGCAAAGACACCGACCTTATCCTTGAGCTCGACAAGAAGACGCTCCGCCGTCTTCTTGCCTATACCGGGGAGCTTTGTCAGCTGGGTGACATTCTGCGCCTTCACCGCACCGACAAAAGCAGCCGGCGTCATGGCAGAGAGGATGCCCATCGCGACCTTGGGCCCGATCTTGGAGATCGAGATCAAAAGCAGAAAGAGCTCCTGCTCTTCCTGTCCGAGAAAGCCATAGAGCAGGATCGCATCCTCACGGACTGCCATGTACGTGAAGAGCTTCGCCTCCTCCCCGGTCATGAGCTGCTGACGGGTCTTATCGGAAATGAAGATCCGATACCCGATGCCGCCTGTTTCCAGAAAGCAGAAATCTTTGAAAAGGGCCGTCACATGGCCTTTGATATATCCTATCATGAGAAACTATTCCTTTAAGTTTGAAAGCAGGGATGAGTGACTAGTGACTGGTGACTAGAAATTAGTAGCTAGGGATTAGGTTTGCGATACGAGACCCCCGCTAGTTTCAAACCTATGCGGCGCTTTCCTATTTTTATGCACCGCGCAGTATACATAGGGCGATGCCCAAAAGTGGAGGCTCCTAATCCCTAACTCCTCATACCTGAAACTTCAGCAGGAAAGGAGGGACACGCAATTCATAGAGCGCACCAATCTCCTTTTATAAAATAGGTAAGGAAATCTCCCAGCCACGCCAGATTCCCTTATCCCCCCGGCATCCAATTCTTATGCTCCACCCGATAGATCGCGGTCAGCGCGATCGCAAGTGCATCTGCGGCATCATCCGGATCGATCTTTTTCGTGATGTGCATCATTCGCTTCACCATTTCTATGACCTGCTTCTTGTCAGCGCGGCCATAGCCGGTCAGCTGCTGCTTCACCTGCAGCGGCGTCACCGGGATGATGGGAACGTTCTGGCGATAGCCTGCGAGCAGGATCACGCCGCGCGCCTGCGCCACCTTGATGCCCGTCGTAATATTCGTATTGAAATAGAGTGTCTCTACCCCCATGAATTCAGGCCGATATGTCGCGATAAGCTCAGCGACGCCTTCGTAAACGATGTTCAGCCGCTCGAGGTCACTCTGGTCTTTGTACGTCTCAATGACGCCGTAGTTGACCGGAGTGATGGTGGTGCCATTCTTCTCAACCACACCGAAGCCGCAGCGCCCGGTACCGGGGTCAATGCCTAAGACGCGCATAATTCTCTCCTTTGCATGCAATCGGTTGTATTATACCATATTTCGCAAAGCCACGCAGACGGCAGCGGCGCTCTCCATGAAAAAAGGAGCTGTGAAGAAATGAATCCTCATTTCTTCACAGCCCCTTTTTACTT
>ENA-UOJS01000470-UOJS01000470.1-human-gut-metagenome-genome-assembly--contig:-C74-NODE-470-length-42777-cov-9.235897_pt1 | contig 42777 bp, 29 predicted proteins | sample MGYA00242355_ERZ723902 | MGnify/ENA metagenome assembly ERZ723902
TATTCGGCGCCGGCACCTTGCCGGTCGGGTTCCAAGGGCGAAGCGCCTTGGTCGCCAAAGGCGAAATCCCGGTTCAAGAAACTTGCACACGGCGTTATTTCAGAAGGAACCCGAAAGGATGATCAGAGAGGCGGTCACTCCAGCTCCAGCAGATAGATTCCGCGCCGGCCATCGTGGATGGAGTCGACCGTGACCCGTTTGCCGTCCGGGCTCCAGCGCGGATGCAGGTCGCACCGGACTTCGACGATGGTTCCCGCCGGCTGTTCATGGCGGAAACGGCCCAACAGCGTGCAGCGGCCGGTATCGGCTTCGATCAGGTGCAGTTCCTGAATGCCGCCGGCCGGATAGCTGTCGGAGAGCAGCCGCTTTCCGTCCGGCGAAAAGACCAGATGGGACATCCGGCCATGTCCGGGCGAAAGCCGTTCCGCCAGAAAGGGGCGACGGGATTCGTCGAACACCACGACCTCATGCCCCGTCCCGCGCCAGTCGGCGTCGACCAGCACTTCGCGCGGCGTCCGCCCCCAGATCTGATGGGAGATGCGATTATGCCAGTAGACCTCCGGCAAGACGCATTCGGCGTCCTCCCCGGAGAGGCCGCAGGTATACATGAAAGTCTGCCAGCAGCAGCCGGTCATCCGCGCCGGATCGGCACACTGGCGGAAGAGCCAGAGCAGCCGGGTCGAATCGCAGTTGAAGATCGCATGGTTGAGCCAGACATAAGCCTGTTCCGCGCCGTAGCGGAACGGATGGCGTTCGAGCATGGTCCGGTAGCTGACGATCAGCCGGGAAACGCCGGTGCCGAGGTCGATCAGCCACAGGCCGTCGGCGTCGGGATCGGCGGGATGACGCTCCGCAGGTACGGGGGTGTCGGCATAGCTGTAGCCGCGCCGCGGAATCCGCCCGAAATTCAGAGACATCCCATATCGCCCGTCCGGCGAAATCGCATAGATGGGGCGTTCATACCGGCCGACGACGCCTTTTCCGATCTGAAAAATCCGGGCGACCGGCTTTTGCTCCTCCGGGTCGAAATCGTTGTAGATGAAGCAGTCCGGCCGCCGCGGCAGGAAAAGTTCCATGCTGCCCTGCTGGTGACACCAGCACCGGGTGCGGGTCAGCGGCTCGTAACCGCCTTTGCCGTCGAGCAGGCCGATTTCGGCGGTCTCGCCGGGAAGCGGCAGCCGTTCGCACTGCGGCGCCTTCAGCGTCAGGTGGCGGCTGCCGTCGCAGTTCCACGGGTTGCGGTCGTAGTAGCCGAAGAAGTAGTGGCCGTCGTCCGGCGTGATCTTCCTCCATTCGTATTCGGGATGGATGCGCATGTTCTCTTTTCATTATTGATTGACAGGGGTTAATACATAGCCGAGATTGCCGCCCGGCAGCAGGTCGGTGGCAATCCGGAAAGAGAGCACACCGTCCCGATAGGAGGTTTCCAGCGGTCGGTCAGCCGGAGTACCGTTCAACTGCAGCGGGGTGACTCTCATTTCCTGTGGAAGTGAGAGCTGTACTTCCGCACTGCCCTTTTCCAGCATTTGCGGCAATTTTCCCCAACTGCGCAATACCCGGCGGGAATCATCGTCGAATTGAAGCTGATCGTTGGAAAGGTCGGTCAGGTGAGAGAGCAGCAGTTTTCCGCTCTCCGTCAACGGTCGTTCGTCCAACGACTGCAGGGCGACCGTCTGGTAACAGTTCATCTTACTGACACGCATCACCTTACAGGCTGCATCGCCGGTTCCGGTCACGACTTCGCTGCGGGGAGTGACGATGCGCAGCTGGTTGCGCTTCTTATCCAGCGTAAGTTCGCCGGTCGAAGAGCTTACAATCCCCGTTTTACCGAGCGTTTCCAAAGCATCGCGGGCCGGTTGGGGAAGCGACCTTTCCCAGCCGTTTTCCAACGGATCGACCTTGAGCACGCCGGCCCGGTCCGTTTTCTCCGGCAGGGTGCCGATGCGTCCCCACAGACCGAGCCGGGAGAAGGCATCCGGATAGGCACCCGCCCGCGAGTTGCCGCCAACTCGCCTGATCTGTTCCGGTTTGAAGGAGAAAGCGACGGCGGATTCGGCGGGACGGACGTCGCCGCGTACGAAGAGCAGATACATGATCCGTTCCGCCATCTGGGCCTGAATGTTGTTCACAATGTCGAACTGGCTGAGAACCCGGTTTACGTTCCGCATGCCGGGTTTGCCGTGCGACCAGGCGAAGCGGTACAGTCCGTCCCAATCCTGCAATGCGGCATAACCGCCGAACACGGTCGGACATTCGACCCTGTAAGTATTGGGCACGCAGAAATTGAACTCCGTCACAGTGAACGGCTTGCCGAAAATCCGCGTGGGCATCAGCAGACGCGGGCTGGCGGCTTCAAGTGAAATGGCGGACTGGTTCCGGAAGCAGAAAGGATAGTTCCACCGCTTCATTGGAAAGCTCGGATGATCCCAGTATTGATGATTATCCACCAGATCCAGCTTGGAACGTAATCCGGCAAGCGTGAACTGAAACTGATGGTTCAGGTCGGTGATCAAGGCTTTCAGTTTCAGCTCGTTGCGCAGGAAACGCATCTGTTCGGCAATACAATCGGCCTGAAGCTGTTGCAGGAATTCTATGAACAGACCGTTTTCTCTGACGTTATCGTCCGGCTGCGGCGTACCCGGCCGTTTCAGATACTCCCGGAAACGTTTGCGGATGATCTCCGCGGCGGCGCGGGAGGTGCGCACACTGTCCCATTCCGTGATCAGCGTGTTTTCATTAACCAAGTTCAGGGCGTACAATGCCGGATCCTCGGCCATCGTCATGCCGGTATAGGGATTTTTCGCGGTCAGGACCCGGCGTGCGAACTCCTTCCAGTTCTCCAGTGCAGCGGGACTGATGCAGACGAGGTTCTTCATGCTGAATTCTCCGGTATTGTCGAATTCCGGGATGTTGTCGCCCGCCTTCAACCTCCGGCTTGCGTAAAGATCGATGCAGAGATAAAAGCCGCGTTCCTTGAGCCGTGCGAACAGATAGTGGAGTTGATCGAGCTTGACCGGATCGATGGTCAGGGAGTCCTGGGCTTTCCGGTCAAGCAGATCGTTCTCGAAGTGATGGAAACGGATTGTATTATAACCGAGCCGTTCCGCTTTTTCGATAAAATCCTCAGCAGTCTTGTGATCGAGGTAGTTGGCAGTACCGACCAGATTCGGGCCGAAAAGACGGATCCGCTTTTCCGGAGCGTTTTCAAATACCAGATGCCCTTCCCGGTTCGCGACAATACGTCCGTATTTCCCGGCGGGCATGTCGCGGAAACCGGAGAAATCAAGCGGAGAATTCGCCGCAGTTTTCCCGTCGAACCGGATCGGCAGCCAGCGCGGTCCCGCTTCAACCACAAACGCCTGCCCCTTGACCGGGAAACGCGCCCGTCCGTCGGCCAGTGCGGCTCCGGCAATCATCCAGACGCCTTTTGCGCCGGTGAATTTCAACATTCGCGGCGTCCCCTTCAGCGGGAAACCGGAAAGATACAGGCCGACCGCCGCCGACGGAACTTTCCCCTGCCATGCGACGAACGCATTGGAGAAATTCACCGGCTGATACCAGTTCCCGCAATCCCGTCCGGCGACCACCGGCAGTTTTTCGCGGGAGCCGTCGGCATAACCGATTTCAAGCGTTCCGACCGGCTGCGGAAACATCGGAGTCCAGGCCGAGGCGTGCAGCAAATACAAATGGGAACTTTCGGCCGTTTTCGGAGTGACTGGAAGCTGTGCCGTCTCTCCCTCCCGGAGCACCAGACACGCTTTGTCACCCGCTTCGACTTTGATCCTGATATTATTGAAATCATGCATCCCGTTCCTCAGCGAGCGCAGATCCATTTCCGGTCCCTGATCAGTCCAGCCGCCCTTACCGTCTCCGGCGACCTCATCATGAAACGCGCGGTTGAAAACACCGGAAAGATCGACCGGCTCGCTTTTCACGTCGAATCGGGAGAAGTCTCCTTCAAATTCCAATTCGAGTTTCCAGTCCCGGATCGAATCCGGCATTTTCTCCGCCGGCATCAGCCGCAGCTGATAATAGTTGCCGTTCGCGTTTACGAAGTTTCCGGCCACTACCGCGCGAAACTTCCCGCGGATGGTCAGTGTGCCGAAACGGTCCGTGACCGCCACCTGCTCCGCCGGGGCGTCGAACACATTCTTTTTCCTTACCTGATCGGACATTGCGACCGGTTTGCCGTCAACGGCGACGGTCACACCGGATTCATACGGCAGATTGAGCGCGCCGAAAAGCAACTGACACGGCACCGGTTTCTCCCCGGCCTGCAATTGCATCGACCAGGAGAAGCTGTCGCGTCCCGTTCCGGTGACGGTTTCCCGCAGCCGGAAGCCGTCGAATTTCCCTTCCAGCTCGAAAGTTCCGGCCTGCCGGCGTGGAAATCCGGGGGCAATCCGTACTTTCCGCTGATCGGAAGGCTTCCAGTCCGGCGGTGCGAATCGGGACACGGTAAATTCATACCGGGTGTCGATCATCAGACTTCCCCGGTCTTTCACATACAGAAATGCCGGAAAATCGGCTGCGCCGATCACAGCCGGCAGTGCCATCCCGGCAAGCAGCAGTTTGCATTTGTCGAACAATCTCATTGATTTCTCCCTGATTCTGTTATCATTGTCTGAAGTTCAGCGAAAGCTCCGTCTTTCTCAATAGTACCCGGTTGGATTCGTCTCCACGTCAGTGGCCCACAAGTATCCCCCTTCATTTGTCTGGTTGTTCGGAATCTGGTCGTATTTCATCAGTTTCGAATGACCGTCGACAAATGTGATATTGGTGCCGATGCCGTTTCCGTGGCGCCAAATTCCGCCGTTTTCAATGATTACGCCGCGATAGTGGGCGGAGCAACCGCGCCAGGTGGCGGTGGTTCCACGGTCGATATCCATAAACGCCGCCCGTGCAGAAGCGTTTCGGATTTTGGTGATTTTACGGTCGATGACCGTCGCACCGACGGTGGTGGGATATTCACTCGACGCAAAGCCCCGGTTGTTGATTCCGTAATGTCGATGTCCCATGTAATCACGAACCATCCTGTCTGTTTGCGCCGGACACAAAAATGGTGATTTCCTGTTGCTCTTCAGCCAGCACCAGTCGACAGCATCCTGATTTTTGACAGAAGAGCTGTCAATAAAGCTCGCATAGAGCATATCCTGCCACTTCCCTTTTGCGGTACCGTTTTTCCGTCCCCAGTTGGAAAGGGCATTGGGGATCACATCGTTATTCTGCTGAATATACATAAGCAGATATTGTCCGACCTGCTTCTGGTTGGAGAGACAGGAGATGTCCCGTGCTTTTTCCCGCGCCTTGTTCAGCGCCGGCAGCAGCATCGCTGCGAGAATCGCTATGATCGCTATCACTACAAGCAGCTCAATAAGGGTAAATTTTGGCTTCATCCTGATTCTCCGTTCCGGTTATTAGGTTGTTAATTCGTATAAACACGGGAGCAAAAAATTTTACGCCGATTCGCGAACCACCTGACGGCAGGCGATCGAAACGAAACGGTGATGATCCGGGTCGGCAAGGGCCGCCAGCAGTTCACCGACCAGCGCATCGGTGATTTCGCGGCGCGGCTGCTCCACCGTGGTCAGCGCGGGCGTGAAATAGCGCCCCGCCTCGATGTTGTCGAATCCGGCCACCGCCAGTTGCTCCGGCACCCGGATTCCGGCCTCGGAGGCGGCGCGCAACGCGCCGATGGCCGTTTCGTCGTTATGGCAGAACACCGCGTCCACCCGCGGCTGTTCCGCCAGCAGCTGCCGCATCATCCGGTGCCCGTCCCCCATCGCGTCGGCGGCGAAGAGCACCAGCGCCAGGTCCACCCCGATTCCGGCTTCCTCCAGCGCGGCGCGATAGCCGCAGAAACGTGGTTCATCCGGGTTCGAGGCCCCGATGAAGGCGATCCGCCGCCTCCCCCGGCCGATCAGGTAGCGGGTCATCTCCATGCCCGCGCTGCGCCGGTCCGGCAGCACCTGGCTGACTTCGGCTTCGAGCGGAGCGTCTCCGCCGTAAAAGACCAGCGCGATCCCGGCTTCACGCAGCGGCAGCAGCACCTCCGCCGCCGAACCGATCGCCACCACCCCGGCCACCTGCAGCTGCTTCAGGTAACCGGCGACCGAAACCAGCTCCTCCCGGGATTCCGCGCAGCACAAATAGAGCAGATATCCCTGCGGCAGCAGTTGCCTTTGCAGCTCCTGAAACAGTTCGGCGTGGAACCCGTGCCGCAATGACGGGAACACCGCCCCGATGATGTTGCTCCGCCCCCGCCGCAGCAGCTGTCCGGCGAGGTTCGGGCGGTAACCGCAATCATCGACCAGCTTGCGCACGCTGTCGCGCAGCGCCTGCGAGATCCGGGGCGAGCCTTTCAGCGCCATCGAAACCGTCGCCTGCGACACGTTCAATTTCAGTGCGATGTCTTTTTGCGTCATGATTGCCTTCCCGCTTTGCTTATACGTATATATTATGAATCAGAAGCGGCCGTTTGTCAAGAGGGGCGGAAGAAAAAACGGAAATTTTTTCTTCATTCCGCGCCCTGCCGCCTCCGGTCCCGGCGGCCGAACGGTGAAAAACGGCTGAAAAAGAGGCATCGTATTTGCCAAATCCGGTTTTTGAATGTATCTTAACCGGGAATATTCCGGATTTCAACCGTTTTACGGGCAAAGACAACGCAATGAAAATTTTAAACTGGTATGTGACCCGCGGCTTTCTGCTCGCGTTCTTTATGGCGATCGGCATCCTGACCTTCGGCATGACCGGCGCGAACCTGGTCAAGGTGCTCGACTATGTGTCGCAGGGGATCAGCTTCTTCACCTTCTTTGAATTCACCCTTTACATCCTGCCGATCATCCTGACCTTCACGGTGCCGTGGGCGGTGATGGTGGCGGTGATGCTGGTGTTCGGCCGGCTTTCGGCGGATTCCGAAATCACCGCGATGCGGGCGTGCGGGGTGTCGATCCTGCAGATCGTGTCGCCGATCCTGATCATCACCTTCTTCCTGATGCTCTTCTGCCTCTATCTGCAAGTGGAAGTCGGGCCGCCCCTGCTGGGTAAATCCCGGACGCTGATGCAGACCGCCGCGATCAACCAGCCGCTCGCGATCTTCGAGCCGGGCAAGCAGATCGAATTTGAAAACACGATCATCTATATCGACGACAAAGAGGGCGAGGACGGAATCAAGGGCGTGCAGATTTACACGCTTTCCGACCCGCAGACGGTGGCGCAGGACATCTCCGCGGAGCGGGGCAAGCTGCTGGTCGACAAGGAGAAGCAACTTCTGATCGTGCGTCTGTTCGACTGTCTGGTCGTGGACAAGAAGGGAGCCGCGGAGCAGCAGCAGGACGGCGAGGCCGGAATGCCGACCCGCTTCTTCACGCAGCAGCTGGAATTCAGCTTCAACTACGGCAAGCAGGCCAATGAACGCCGGATTTCGACCAAGGCCAAATATATGAAGCTGACCGACCTGATGGGCAAGATCCGGCTGACGAAGCAGCTGGAACGCGACACCACCGAGCTGGAAGTGGAATTGAACCAGCGGATCGCCTTCGCGCTGTCGCCGATCGCGTTTCTGCTGCTCGGGCTGCCGCTGGCGATCCGCACCAGCCGCCGGGAAACCTCGGTCGGACTGTTCCTGAGCGTGATTCTGGCGGGGGTGTTCTTTTTGTCGATCATCCTGTGCGAGTCGCTGAGTTCGTTCCCGCACCTGTATCCGCAATATCTGCTGTGGCTGCCGAATATCATCTTCCAGATACTCGGGGCGGTGATGACCTACCGGATTTCACAACGGTGACGGAGAAGATATGAACAGCGGCGGTTACATCAAATTCATCCTGACGCTGATCGCAGTCCTGATCGCCTGGTTCGGTTATCTCGCGATTCAGTCGGTGGACCGGCTGCGGACCAGCAACCTGAAAGTGGCGGAGAAGCTCGACGCGCTGAATGAGAAGATCGCTTCGGGGGCGATGACAGCGGCAGTGCCGCGCGATACCGCCTCCGCCGCAGTCGCAAACGCCGAAGTGGCCAACCGGGAGTTCTTCGATCCCGGCGCGGTGCGCGGCGGGCGGCTGATCCAGACGCTGCAGGCGGACCCGCCGAACCTGAATCCCTATATTTCGGGGGAGAATACCGCGATGTCGCTTTACGGGCTCTGCACCAGCACGCTGGCCGAGCGCAACTGGGCTGCGCCGGAGGAGTTCCAGCCGATGCTGGCCGAATCCTGGACGATTTCGCCCGATCACAAGACCTACCGCATCAAGCTGCGCAAGGGGGTAATGTGGCAGGACTTCACCGACCCGGTCACCGGCAGGGAGTTCCGCAACGTCGAAGTGAAGGCGGCGGATTTCAAGTTCGCGGTCGATGTGGTGAAGAATCCCGACGTGAACTGCGAGCCGCTGCGAGGATACTATCAGGACCTCGAATCGGTTGAAATCGTCAATGACTACGAATTCGTCGTGAAGTGGAGCAAGGCGTACTACGGCTCGCTGGCGATCACGCTCGGGCTGTATCCGCTGCCGCGCCACTACTACCACGATTATCCGGGGCCGTTCGACGGGAAGAAGTTCAACGACGACCATGTGCGCAACTCCTTTATCGTCGGCTGCGGCCCCTACCGCTTCATCCGCTGGGACCGGGACCGCCGGTTCGTGTTCCGGCGCAACGAGAACTACTGGGGCATCCGGTACGGCATCGGTCCGGCGCTGGAATATCTGGTGTACGATGTGATCAAGCATCCGAACACCCGTTTTCAGGCGCTGACGGCCGGCGATGTGGATCTGTTGAACCTGACCCCGGACCAGTGGGTGACCCGCACCGATATCCCGGAGTTCCGGGACGGGCGGCTGAAAAAGTACAAATATCTTGAGCAGATGTACTCCTACATCGGCTACAACGAGCGCAATCCGCTCTTTCAGGACAGGCGGGTGCGGCAGGCGCTGACCATGCTGACCGACCGGGAAAAGATCAAAAAGGACATCTACCGCGATCTGGCGGAGATCGTCACCGGGCCGTTCCATCCGAAAAGCCGGTATGCGGACCCGTCGATCAGGCCGTGGCCTTACGACCCCGCCGCCGCGAAGAAGCTGCTGGCCGAAGCGGGCTGGAAGGATGCCGACGGCGACGGCATTCTGGAAAAGGACGGAAAGAAGTTTTCATTTACGATGCTTCAGATCGCGACCAGTTCCACACAGGTGCGGATGATGCCGCTTTTGAAAGAGTCGTTCGCGGCGGCGGGGATCGATATGAAAATCCAGAATGTGGAGTGGTCGGTCTATCTGCAGCGGCTCAACGAGCGCACTTACGATGCGTGCTGTCTGGCGTGGACGAGTCCGTTCGATCCCGATCCGTATCAGGTGTGGCATTCGAGCCAGGCGGATGCGCCGACGGGCAGCAATCACATCAGTTATAAGAATCCGGAACTGGACAAATTGATCGTGGAATTGCGCGGAACGTTCGATATGAAGCAGCGGGTTGAGCTGGCGCACCGGATCGCGGCGATCCTGCACGAGGACCAGCCGTACACCTTTTTGTTCGCGCAGTACGCTCTGGTGGCGGTTTCGGGCCGATACCGGGATGTGCGGGTGATGCCGATGGGGATCAGTACGGAGACGTTCTGGACGCCGAAGGCGGAGCAGAAACAGGTTCCGGGCCTTTAAAAAATTAAAAATTAAAAAAGCCGCTTTAGCGGCGTCGCCACCGGCAGCTTGCCGGGCTCGGTCCAGCGGAGAAGCGCTGGTCGGCTGCTGTCGAGCTGCGCAGGCGCAGCTCAGAAGCAGCCGAAATGCAAGGTCCGCGAATGCGGACCGCAACCGGAACAGTACCGCCCGGAGGAGCGCGCGTTGCTCAAAAAGCGCGAAGCAATTTTTGAGCAGCGGTTCAGAGCGCGGAGCCGCTGCGAGGGGCGGCGACAACGGATGGTAATTGCAGACGCGGCCATGCGGGAACGCGAGCTTCCGGCGGCGATCTGTAACAATGAAGAACGGACGGAGAGATACTTGTTGGAGAGTGGCGCGAAGCGTCTTTGGCCGGGCGATATTCTGGTGTGATGCCGGAGAGCAGGGAAAAACAGGCAAGGCGGATGCGGCTTTGCTGCGGTTTTCGGTGGCCGTAAAGGTGATGGCGGCGGCAACGCGCTTACCGCTGGAAACAAAAATTCGCGTTGCTTATTTTTGATTCCGGCAAGCGCTTTTGCGCGGGTGGTATTGGCGCGGGGCGGTCGGCTCTTGCCGACCTTACATTTCGTCTGCTTCTGAGCTGCGCCTGCGCAGCCCGACAGCAGCCGACCAGCGTTCCGCCGCTGGACCGCGTCCGGCAAGCTGCCGGGGGCGACGCCGCTGAAGCGGCTGTTATTTTAGATTTTTATTTTGGGGAGAGCTGGACCGCGTCCGGCAAGCTGCCGGTGGCGACGCCGCTGAAGCGGCTGTTATTTTAGATTTTTTTATTTTTTATTTTCAGGAGAAAGAGTTTATGATTCGTACCATCGTCATCGGCGCTGCCGGCCGCATGGGCCGCCGCCTCGTCGCCAACATCATGGCCAGCGAAACCCTCACCCTCGCGGGAGCGACCGAATTCGTCGAATCCCCGCTGCTCGGCGAAGATGCCGGTCTTGTCGCCGGCTGCGGCCCCGCCGGCGTCAAGATCACCGCCAACCTCGAAGAACTTGTGAAAAACGCCGACGCCGTGATCAACTTCGCAACCGCCGGTGTGGTGGAAAGCACCAAACTCGCCGTCGCGAACGGCTGCGCCGTCGTGATCGGCACCACCGCGCTTTCCCAGGCCGAGAAAGGACAGCTGGCCGAACTGGCCGACAACGGCGGGCGGATCGTTTCCTCCTACAATATGAGCGTCGGCGTGAATCTGCTTTTCAAGCTGGTCGGCGAAGCCGCCCGCACCCTCGGCCTCGACTACGACTGCGAAATCATCGAAATGCACCACAACCAGAAAAAGGACGCCCCCTCCGGCACCGCCGTCCGGCTCGCCGAAGTCGTCTGCGAGGCGCGGGGCTGGAATTACGGCACCGACGTCCGCCACGGCCGCGAAGGGCTGGTCGGCGCCCGCACCAAACATGAGATCGGCATGCACTCGCTGCGCGGCGGCGACGTGGTCGGCGACCACACCGTGATCTTCGCGATCGACGGCGAACGGGTCGAACTGACCCACAAGGCATCCAGCCGCGACACCTTCGTGAAGGGCGCGCTGCGGGCGGTGGAGTTCCTGCACAACGCCCAGCCCGGACTGTACGACATGCAGGACGTGCTCGGTCTCAAATAACAGGAGGAGTTCTGATGGACGCGCTGAAAATTCTCACCATCGGCAACAGCTTCACCGACAGCCTGACCCGTTATTTCAAACAGGTGGTCGAATCGGCCGGCTGCGGCCTGACCTTCGACCGCGCCAACTTCGGCGGCTGCGAGCTGGCCCGCCACTGGAGCTACGTCGAAGCGGAAAAGAACAATCCGCTCTGCCGCGTGTATCAGGGCGGCAAGCGGCTGTGCGACATTCTTGAGCGGGAACCGTGGGACATCGTGACCATCCAGCAGGCCAGCCATGACAGCTGGCGGCCGGAGACCTTTCAGCCCTATGCGGACAACCTGATCGGCTACGTCGGGAATCATGCGCCGCAGGCGGAGGTGGTGATCCAGCAGACCTGGGCCTACCGCGCCGACCATCCGCAGTTCCTGCCCGGCAGCCCGTGGGGAATCAGCCAACAGCAGATGTACGACCAACTCACCGCCAACTACCGCAAACTCGGCGCGGAGTGCCGGCTGCGGATCATCCCGACCGGCTTCGCGGTGGAGCTGACCCGCCGGAACGGCAAAGTGAAGTTTCAGAATTACGATCCGGCGCTGATCGACACCCTGAACTGGCCGGACCTGCCTCCGCAGGCGGGCGACGTGGTCGGCAAAAGCTGGTGGGACAAGAATCCGGCGACCGGCGAGCTGAAAATCTGCCGCGACCTGATCCACCTGAATTTGCGCGGCGAATATCTTCAGGCGTGCGTGTGGTTCGCGTTTCTGTACAACCGGCCCGTCTCCGAGGTGAAGTTCGTGCCGGACGAAATCGGCGGCGGCGACGCCGCTTTCCTGCGCGAAACCGCCCAGCTGGCGGTCGACACGTTCCAGCCGGAAGAAAAGAACTGAGTCTGCAATGGGAACTGCGAAAAAGATCTGGATTCTCTCCGGCGAAGCCTCCGGCGACGTCTACGGCGCGAAGCTTGCGCGCGAACTGCGCCTGATCGCCGCCGAACGCGGCGAAACCATCGAAATCGTCGGAATGGGCGGCCCCGAAATGCGCAAGGCGGACATCGATATCCGGGTGGATTCGACCGAGCTGGGCGTGGTCGGGGTGATCGAAGTGCTGAAACACATCTTCACCTTCATCGGGATCTTTTTCCGGCTGGTCGGACAGGCGAAGCGGGAACGGCCCGGAGCGGTGGTGCTGATCGATTATCCGGGCTTCAATCTGCTGTTCGCGCTGATGATGTACCGCCACCGGATTCCGGTGATCTGGTACGTCTGCCCGCATCTGTGGGTATGGGGCAAATGGCGGCTGCCGGTGCTGGCGAAAATCTGCACGAAAATGCTGGTGATCTTCCCGTTTGAAACGGAAGTGTTCGCCCATACGAAGTTGCGCACTGAATTCGTCGGGCATCCGCTGATCGACATCGTCGCCGACCGGCGCATTCCCGGCGTCGAACGCAACCCGGAGGATTTCCTGCTGCTGCCGGGAAGCCGCACCATGGAGATCAATTTCCTGCTGTATCCGATGCTCGATACCGTAACGGAACTGGCGAAACGCCATCCGGAGCTGAAATTCCACCTCTCCGCGCCGCGTGAGAAGATCGCCCGGCTCTGCCGGGAAAAGTTCGCGGCATACCGCCGGAAGCATCCTGATGTCCCCGAAGTCGAAATCACCTGCGGCGACACCAGCTTCTGGCAGCAGCGCGCCGGAACCGGTCTTGCCGCCAGCGGCACCGTGACCGTCGAATCCGCGATCGCAGGGCTGCCGCTGGTAGTCGGCTACAAGCTCAACTGGATTACGATCCTGATGGCGTCGCTGGTGGTGAAGCTCTACCGCGGCTTTTTCACGATGGTGAACATCATCGCGAACCGGGCGGTGTTCGAGGAGTTCCTGCAGCACCGTTTCGCGCCCGGAAAACTGATTCCCGCCGTCGAACGCATACTGCCCGGCGGCGAACGCCGGGAGGAGGTGGAGCGGGGCATGGCTGAGGTCAGGCAGTTGCTGACGCCCAACAGCTCCAGCGCCGCCCGCCAGGCGGCGGAGGCGTGCTACTCGGTGGTCTCAGACTGATTGAAAACACGGGCTTTTCCGGCATATCGGAAAAGCCCGTACTGTTTACCGCCGGAACCGGCCGCTGCGCTCCAGCTCGTGGCCGGAGATGGTCGAACGCACCGGGATTTCACGGTATCCTGTCCGGGGCGGCGGGGAGACCGGCCGCGGCTTCAGCTGCTGCTGGAACTGCTGCAGCGGCGAAACCGGCCTGGGCTGAGGCTGCGGCTGCGGACGCGGCGGAGGATTGGGCCGGTCTGGTCTGTCGGGACGATCCGGCTTGTCGGGTCTGTCCGGCCGGTGCGGTCTGTCGGGCTGATCCGGCCTGTCCGGCCGATGGCCCGGATGAGGCGGACGCGGCGGAGGAGGTCCCGGCCACGGCGGCCGTGGCGGTCTCGGCGGGCGGGGCCGCCACGGATGGTAATTCCGATACCAGTATACCGGCCAGTAACTGCCGCCCAGATAATAGGAGTAGCCGTACCCTTTGTAATCGATTCCGCTGGAGTTGTCGGCCGCCGAAGTCTGCTGCTGCGTCTGTTGCTGCGCATCGGCGACGCTCTGGTCGGGAGGCTGGGCGGCCTGCTGCGCGTCCGGGGAGGCGGGAGTGTTGTTCAGCGCGAATTCGCTGTAGATATCCAGATAGATATCGAGCAGCTCCCGCGCCGCCTCCAGCGAATCGCAGAAAACCGGCAGCTGGTTTTCCCCGCGCAGCCGCGCCTTCAGCCCGGTCGGGTAGATGAAACCGGTCCACGGCCGCCCTTCGGCCAGCTTCACATCGTGGATCATGATCATACCGGGCAGCTTCTCGCGGGTGCTCTGGTCCTCCAGCACCCGGGCCACCGTGCCGTTCCGGGCCGGTTCGACGGTGCTGACGGTCACCGCGCGGCGGCCGGCGGTGAGCACGTAATCGAGATCGTCCGGATTGATTTCGATGTCCTTTCCGGCCAGCCGGCTTTCGATGCTGCGGCGGATCCGGGCGAGTTTTTCCTCCTCCGTCTCCTCCCGCGGCGGCAGCGCTGCAAGGTCCTCGGAAGTGCCGCGCGCAAGATCAATGTTCTTATATTTTTCAATTCTGGCCTGATACTCCGCCGCCGCTTTCGGGTCATAGTGGAACTTCTCCTGAAGCTCCGGCGTCAACTCGGACAGGTTGAGTCCTTTCAGGGCCACATGCCCGTCTTTCACATAGCTGATGTCGATCATCGACGGCGTCAGTTGTTCCACCGAAGCTTCGGGAAACACCTGTCCGTCCCTGGTCCTGATCTCCATCGGCGCCCATTCATACGCGAACAGCGCAGCGGCCGCCGCCATGAGTGCAACGATTCCGGCCGGATATTTCATTTTGAGCCTCCTGATAGTTCAGATTTCAAAACTGACTATAACCGTTTTTCCGGCAATATCAAGGGGATTTGCCGGAAATTACGGTTTTTGCGGCGGCAGAAAGGCGGCTTTCAGCCGGAAAGGCGGCGTTTTTCCCGCGACGGCCCGGAACCACGGCGCGACGGCGCGGCCGAATTCCAGCTCGGGAAGATGCACCAGCCTCCCCTGATACGGCTCCAGCCAGCCGGGCGCCGCATCCGCCGGCCATAAAAAGACCGCCCCCTCCCGGTCGACCTCCGCCGGGTCGATCCACTGGCTCAGCGCCACGTCTGCGTCGAAGTACGAGACCGGCATATCCGGCGAATAGAAGGTCAGGTTGCACGCCTCGCGCCGCATGCCGACCGCGTATTTGAGCGGCCGGTTGTAACGCCTGCGCCACTCGGCGGTCAGGTATTCGGCGGACTCCCGGCCCGGATAGGTGTCGTAAGCGATCCGTTTTTTCAGGTAGGGGCGCTTGAGCACATATTCGTAACCGAACACGATCGCGAAAATGACGGAGAGGACCGTGAAGAAGATCAAAAAGAGCTTCAGCCGGAACCGCCCCGGCTCCGGGCGCATCAGCATCACCAGGAACACGCCGGAGGCGACGTAGTACGGCGTGGTCCACGACGAGAGCACCTCGCCCCCGGTCACCGCCGCGAACAGCGCCGACAGCGCGGCGGGGCCGAACGCCGCCAGCGACAGAAACCACACATCATACTTGGAAGCGATCCTTTCGCGCCCGCGTCGGAAAAAGAACAGCACCGCCGCAAACGGCAGGATCAGCCGCGACGCGAAACCGAGCAGCAGCTCCAGCGGCCGGGTCAGGTGGCTGAGGAGGGTGATCTCCTGATCCAGCTCCGCCCGCTGCGCCGCATAGCGGAACGCGATGAAGTCGTTCCGGAACAGCCACACGATGTTCGGCAGCACCAGCACCAGAAACACCGCGCCGGCCAGATAGATTCCCCACCGCTTCCACGACTGCCGCCCTCTGGCGGTGAACACCAGCAGCACTCCGAGCGACAGGAACAGCGCCGCGCCGAGATATTTGGTCATGAAAGCGAGTCCGGCGGCCAGCCCGACCATCAGCCAGTCGCCGATGCGCTGCTTTTCCACCGCGCGGTGGAAAAAGAGGATGAACAGCGCCCACAAACCTATTTCTATCATGTCGTCGTTGAACTCGCACGCGGAGTGCGAATGGTACGGGATCAGCAGCATCAGCAGCACCGCCGCCAGCGCGTGAAAGCGGCTCCGGAAGATGTCCAGCCCCAGCTTCCACATCGAAACCACCGCCAGCAGCACCGAGCATTGGCTCAGGAAGTAGCTGACGCACTCGGAGGGGATCAGCCGGTAACTCCAATAGGTGAGCCAGGCGCCGAAGTAGGGATTCTTGTCGTAGCCGAACTGGAAATGCTGCCCCCACGCGACGTTCTCCGAAACGTCGATGAAGGCGTTGCCGACGCAGAGCGACGGAAGCAGCGTCCACAGCACCAGCCACCCCGCGGCAAGGATGTAAAAGATTTTTTCGAGCCTGCCCTCGTCGGGACGGGAGCCGTCCGCATCAAGAAAGGCTTCAAACGAGGCGTACAGTTGCTTCCAGAACACAGTTTTCATAGACCACACGGTTGCAGGTTATAAATCGGGACGATTTTTGATAATTTATCATTCCACGCCCGCTTTTTCCAGCCGATTTGCGCCGAAACGGATTGCAAATCCCCGAATCGGTGCTAGGATTATCTGCCTGAACATGAGGATTGCATGATGCGACAATGGAAAAAGCCGGAGCTGCCGGTACGGGCGGAACTCGCGTTCGCCGCCGGAATCATCGCGGGAGCCTGCTGCTTTGCCTCCGGCTTTTCCGCGGCGGGAACCGTGACCGCCGCCGTATTCCTCGCCGCGGCGGGTTTGCTGCTGCCGCCCCGGATCGCGCTGGCGGCGGCAGCCGGCGCGGTTCTGGCCGGAGCCGCCGCCGTCCATGATCACCGGTCGCTGAAATTGGACGGACTGCCGGAACGCAATGTCTACGGCACGTTCCGGGTCAAGGTCACAGACCGGCGGATCACGGCGGTGCCGGGTATCCCGCCTCCCCGGCTCTTTTCAGCCGAATTGCTCTCGCGGCGGCTGACCGGCGAGCCGGAATTCCGGCCGCTCTCCGGCACCGTGCTGCTGCGGCTGCCCGATCCCGAACAGGCTGCCCCGCCGGTCGGCAGCGTCGCCGAAGTGGAAGGGACGCTGGAACTCCCCACCCATCAGGCGGTCCGCCGCGTAGACGGCAAGTTGCAGATCGAAACCGGCGGCATGGATTTCGCCTCCTATCTCGCCGGACGCGGCGCGAGTCGGAGCCTGCGGGCGGAACAAATACAGATGAAGGAACCGCCCTCCGGCTTCGACGCCGGGTTGTGCCGCATCCGCGATGCGGTGCTGGAGCGGGTGTTGTCGCAAGTCTCCTCCGACTCGGTGCGCCGCCTCGCCGCCGCGCTCTTTTTCGGCGTTTCCGGCGGGCTGGACTCCGGTTCGCGGCGCGCGTTCATCGACTCCGGGACCGTGCATCTCTTCTCGGTCAGCGGCATGCATGTGGCGATTCTGGCCGGGCTGCTGCTGTGGGGATTGCGGTTATTCCCGTTTCGGGTCCGCTATCCGCTGCTGGCGGGGCTGGTGCTGCTCTATGTGATCTCCACCGGAGCCAACGCCCCGGCGATGCGGGCGTTCTATATGATCGCCCTGATGTGCCTGCTGCGGACGCTGCTGCTGTACACACCCACGTTCAACACCCTCTGCCTGGCGGCGGCGCTGCTGGTGCTGGCCAACCCGCCGCTGGTGTTCGATGTCGGTTTCCAGTATTCGTTCGTGATCACCGGTGTGCTGATCCTCGCATCGCAGCGGTTCCACGATTATAAGGAGCTGGCCGGCGAGCAGCTCAACTATATGCTCGGCGCGGGACGGGGCGGCGCCGCCGCCCGGCTCTACCGGCTGAACCATCTGCTGTTCGCGGTCGCCGGCTGCACCGTCGCCTTTCTGGGCGGGGCGGCGATTTCGCTGCGAATGCAGGGGCTGCTGCTGCCGGGGTCGATCGCGGCGAATTTGCTGCTGCTGCCGGTGGTGGCGGTGCTTTTCCCGATCCTGTTCCTGAAGCTGGCGCTGAGCTTCTGCGGCGGTGCGCTGAATGCGGCGGGAGCGTGGCTGCTGACCGCGGTATTCGATCTGCTCGGAGCGATCACCTCGGCGACGGCGGAACTGTTCGACCGGATTCCGGCGGTCCGCCCCTCGCTGTTCGAAGTCTGGCTCTTCTATCTGGGGCTTTTCCTGCTGCTCGGGGTGAGATCCCGCAGGATTGCGTTCTCCGGCGGCGCCGTGATGCTGCTGCTTGCCGTTTCATGGATATTCCGGGCGAATTGCGAGCCGCCGGCGGTGATCGCGATGGCGGGCGGCCGCAGCGATATCCCGCTGGTCGCCGTCGCCGAACCCGCCCGCAATCTCGCGGTGGCGGTGAACCTGCCGGGCGGCGACAGCGGCGCGATGCTGGCCGAACTGCTGCGCCGCCGCGGCGTCACGGAACTGGAGGCGGCTTACCTGACCCGGCCGCGCCGGGATGCGGTGGCGGGGCTTCCGGCGCTGCTGCGCACGCTGCCGGTCCGACGGATCGTTCTGCCGGAACTCGACCGCCACGGCTGGCGGTTCACCGATTCTCTGGAACGGTACGCGCCGGAGACGCCACTGCTGCCGTCGGACCGGAGCGGCGGCGGATTCTGCCGGATTCTCGATCAAAAAACACATTTCGAGGTTGAATATTTCAATCCCGGGTCTACTTTTAAAGTGAAGATATCGGTCGATCAATGCGATTCGGGCTGGCGGTTCACGCTGCGCCGCCCGGAAGCCCCGGACACCGTCCGGGTCATCGCCTACGGCAGCGTGCTGGAGATTTGGGAACATGAGTTCTGAACCGCGAAAATTGAAAATATGCCACGTGATCACCCGCATGATCGTCGGCGGCGCGCAGGAGAATACGCTGCTGACCTGTCTCGGCCACCTGCGGAAGGGGCACGAGGTCGTGCTGGTCACCGGGCCGTCGCCGGGACGGGAGGGCAGGCTGCTGGCCCACGTCGATTTCCCGGAGTTCGAGATCGTCGAGATGCCCGAACTGGTCCGGGAGCTGAATCCGGTGCGCGATCTGGAAGCATACGGCAGACTCAAGCGGTTCTTCCGGGAGCAGAACTTCGACGTGGTGCATACCCACAGCTCCAAGGCCGGGGTGGTCGGCCGCTTCGCGGCGCGCGCCGCCGGAATCCCGGTGGTGGTGCACACCGTGCACGGACAGGCGTTCCACCCGTATGAAAAGGGGTGGAGGAACTCCCTTTACAAGCTCTCCGAACGGCTGGCCGCGAAACAGTGCGACAAGATTTACGCGGTCGCGCAGGCGATGATCGACCAGTGCGTCGCCGCCCGCATCGCGCCGCGAGAAAAGTATATGGTTGTCTACAGCGGCATGGATACCTCCCGCTTTGCGAACGCATCGCGGGAACCGGAACTGCGCCGGGAGCTGGGGATTCCGGAGCGGGCGCGAGTGATCGCGACGGTCGCCCGGCTCTTTCCGCTGAAAGGCTACGAATATGTGATCCCGGCGGCGGCGGAGCTGATCCGGGAGTTCCCCGACACCCATTTGCTGATCATCGGCGACGGCCCGATGTACGATGAGCTCCGGCGGCGGATCGCGGGGCTCGGCCTGACCGGGCACTTCCACTTCGCCGGGCTGATTGCACCGGACCAGGTGCCCCGCCATCTGGCGCAGGCGGATCTGCTGTGGCATCTGTCGCTGCGCGAGGGGCTGCCGCGTTCGGTGGTGCAGGCGCTCGCAACCGGGATTCCGGCGATCGGCTACCGGCTGGACGGCACGCCGGAAGTGATCCTCGACGGCCAAACCGGCTTCTGCATCGAACCGGAAAAGGTCGAACAGGTCGTCGAAGCGACCCGGAAAATCTGGCGGGACGACGCGCTGCGCGAAACCATGGGCCGCAACGGCCGTGAACTGGTGCGCGAGCGTTTCGACTGGCGCCGCATGGCCGATATCCTTGAAGCGGAATACCTGGCGCTTGCCGCCGCAAAACGGGCCTGACCTTGCGGGAGAGAAAAATGTATCGCTGGCTGCTGCTGATTCTGACGCTTGGCGCACTGTCGGTTCCCGGCCGTTCGGCGGCGCTCGACGAGCGCGCTCCCGACTGGGATGTGATGCTGAAGCATTTCCAACTGCTCGCGGACAACTACAACGCGATGATCCGCGACCGGCGCGGCTCCATCCTGAAGCAGTTCGGCGAGTACGACCGGATCCTGACGTTCACTGAGAACCAGAGCGCCAAATTCGATTTTCTGCTTGATTCCTACGGCGACACCGGCGGCTTTGAAGCGCTGATGCGCTGCCGGCAGATCAGCGATCTCAAACAGCAGTTCGACGATTACCTTCTCCAGCTCGAACGCAACTGCGAAATCCTTTCCGATGCACTTGAACGGCTGAAACGGCTGAAAGCAGATCTGGAAGAGGATTTCAACACCGCTTCCGCCGCTCCCTTTCAAGCCCAGCTGCGGCAGTGTCTGACCGCCGCCGAACGCCTCGAAAACGAATTTGCCTCCCTGCTGAAGGAAAGTCAGGCCTATCTGAAGAAATTCACCGAGACCGACCGGAAGGTCGATGCCCTGAATACGTTGGCCGAACAGAAACGACGGCAAATCGTGGACGGCATTTTCATGAAACGGGGGACCTCGTTGTGGGAACGCGTTCGCAACTGGGGCAGTTGGAGCGGCTTCCGGACCGGCATCCGGGAAATCTTCACTCTCTGGCGGCTGAACCTGACCAACTGGCTTGAACTGCGCATCCCGACCACCGGCAGCTTCTGGGCCAGGCTGCTGACCGTCTTTCTGGCGATCGCGATTCCGGTCGTGCCGCTGGGACGGCGGCTGATCTACCCGTGGTTCAACCGGCTCGCGGTGATTCACGAGGATGAGGTAAGCCGGGGCTGGTTCTCCGCCGGGCTGCTGCTCGGTTCGGCGACGGCGGCGCTGTGGTGCGCCCCCGGCTGGCTGAACGGCAGCGACAGCAGTTTCATCGAAACGCTGACCACTTCGTTCAGCGCTTTCACGATGCTGGTCTTCTCCATCGCCTTCCGGCTCAAAGTGGAAAACGCCCGGCGCAGCATGGAGCTGTACGTGCCGGTGGTGATCCAGCACCTGATCGGAGCCGGGCTCTATCTGGCGCTGGCGCCCTTTGACGTATTGCAGCTGGTGGTGATTCCGGTCAATCTGCTGGTGGCACTCTCGGTCGCGATGATCGTTTGCCGCCGGAAACTCGACTGGATCGACCTGCTCTTCGGTGTCGCCACCATCGCGGCGGCACTGCTGGCGGTTGTGTTCGCCGCCGCCGGCCAGCCTTACCTCGGCTTCACCGTCACGCTCGGCTGGCTGCTGGTGATCGCCCGGATTCAGGTCACGCTGGTGCTGACCCGCGCATTGCTGAATCATGAAAGGAAAAAACCGGGGCCGCAGAAAAAGATCCTGATCAACAACCTGCTGCTGCCGCTGCTGTGGATCTGGAGCGCGGTCCAGATTTTCCTGTGGGTGACCGCGACCTACTATGTGCAGGAATCCACCTTCAACTGGATGGGAAGCCGGATCAGCCTGCCGCAGGACCTGTTGAGTATCACGCCCGCCCGGCTGGCCGGGCTGCTGATCGCGGCGCTGGTGCTGCGTTTCGTGCTGAAATCGCTGCGGGAACTGGTTCATCGCAAATATGACCGGCGGATCGGTTCCGGCTTCCTGGCCTCGGTGCTGACGCTGGGAGCCTATCTGGCCTGGGTGCTGTTCGCCCTGACCGGCCTGATGCTGATGGAGGCGAAGTATTCCAGTCTGCTGGTGATGCTCGGCGGTTTGAGCATGGGTGTCGGCCTCGCCCTGAAAAGTTCGCTGGAAAACTGCCTCGCCGCGCTGACCATTCTGGCCGGCCAGCTGGTGCGCAACGGCGACTATATCGAGGTGGACGGCATCTACGGCTGCGTGCGCAAAATCGGCTTCCGCTCCACTGTGATGGAGACCGAGGAAGGCGCGGTGCTGACCATCCCGAACACCCAGCTGGTCGACTCGAAGTTCCTGAACTGGACCCGTTCCAATCCGCTGCGGCGGGTGGAGCTGCTGGTCGACGTCGCCTACAACAGCGACCTGGCCAAGGTGACCGAACTGCTGCGCAAGGTGGTCGCGAACACCGAAGGAGTGCAGAGCTTCCCGGTGCCGGAAATCCTGTGCCGGGGGCTGGAGGCGAGTTCGATCCGGTTCGCGGTGTTCTTCTGGGCGGCAGAGCCGCGCTGGTGGCAGACGCAGGCCCGGCTTCGCTGCCGGGTACTGGAAATTTTCCGCGAAAACGGCATTGAAATCCCGTTCAACCAGCTCGACGTGACGGTCAAACACTCCTAGAAATTCAGCGGATGCGGGCGATCACGTCGGCCTCCGGAACCGGCCCGAAGTCGCGGCTGTCCAGCGACACATTCGGAGCGTCGCCGAGCAGGAAAAGCCCGTGCTCCGGCACCTCGAAGCGGCGGATCCGCGCGTGGCCGATGCCTTCGGCCAACTGGTAGTAGCGCAGATAGTTTTCGGCCTGCACCATCACGTGAAAACCGTCATCCAGCGAGAAGATCACCACCTCGTCTCCGGGCAGCGCATAGATCCGCTTGAGCAGCTTTTCTCCTCCGACCCGGCACATCACCACCTCGCCGTGCCGGAACGGTTCGCCGCGCAGCCAGAACGCCTTCACTCCGACCAGCAGTTGCCCGTCCCGATAGGTCGGCGTCATCGAGCTGCCGGTGACCCGGATCAGCTCATAAGGCTGAATCCAGGCGGCCAGCGCCAGCAGCACTCCGGCGACGGCCAGCCATACCACTCTTTTTCCTGATCGGTTCATGTCCTGCATTCCCGTTTTGCAGAACAATACCATCGCTTGTACAAGTTGCAAGCCATCAAAGGAAAATTCACTGGCGCTTTTTTCACTCCTCTTTGAAAACGAATCATTCCGTAACCGTCCCCTAACACGGCGGAGGTATGTTACCTCATCACAACAACAGAACAGGAGTGATGTGATTTTATGAAGTTCAAACGACTGTTGGTGGCGCTGGGCGCCGGTATCGCACTCGCGGCCCCCGCCGCGGACGAACTCACCAGAGTGATCGGTTACAATGTATTGATCGGCTTCAACCGCGCCGAGCGGATTGAGGAGACCGCGAACTGGCTGCGCAGCCGAAAACCCGATGTGATCCTGTTTCAGGAAATCGCCCGGCAGAGCAGCGAATCCTTCGCCCGGCAGGCGAAGCTGTGGGATCACTCCTACGCCGCCGTCTGCAAACCGTGGCAGGATTATTCGATCGGCATGACCAGCAAGCGCCCCTTCGAGATGCTCGAAATGCGGATCGACGGGCTGCACCACGGCTATATCCTCGCCAGAATCGACGGCGTCTACTATATGTCGATCCACCTCTCCCCCTTCAGGTACGCGGTGCGGATCAGGGAGACCGAAATCTACGCGAAACGGCTGAAACCGCTGCTGGCGGCGGGAGAAAAGGTCATCATGATGGGCGACTTCAACAATCCGTCGCCCTACGACGCGGCGCGGGCCAACTCCAACGCCGCCGCGCTGGAAGCGCGCCGCTATGAGACCCGCCCCCACATCGAAAATCTCCGCAACGGCTTCTTCGACTTCCAGTGCATGGACAACCTGCTTGAAGCGGGGCTGGAGGATGTCTGCTTTTTCTGGATGAAAAAACACAATTACAGGCCCGATGTCGGCGTGCGGATCGACATGGCGATGCTGAGCAGAAATCTGGAGGATCAGGTGGTCGAAGCGTATGTGGACACCACCCGCCGGGAGTTTTTCCAGACCCTTTCCGACCACTATCCGGTGATCCTGACCCTGAAGAATCTCCATGCCCCGAACGATGAGGTGAAGTAATGATGAAGAAATTTTTGCTGTTGTCAACGCTTTTCGCACTCGCGGCGCTCTCGCAGGCCGGTGAACTGCTCTCCCCGGAACAGTGGAAGCACGAGTGCCGCCCCGAAAGGAAACTGTCGACGGTAAAAATCGCCGGGGACGGCACGGTGCGGTTCCGGCGATTCGCCGGAGCGGAGTTCGCCCGGCTCTACCAGGACGTGGAGCTTGAACGCGGCGCGTACTATTCGTTGACTTACGCGCAGCGCACCGAACACGGCGCGCTCGACAAGCTGCTGGTGATCTTCCGCGGCGCCGACGGCAAATGGCGGGAAAAGAGCCGCCTGACCGATGTGACGCCGCTGGTCAACGGCGAGTGGACCGCCGGGAAACTGGTCTTTCAGGTGCCGCCGGACGTGAATCTGGCCCGGATCGATTTCCGGCTCGACTCCGCCGGAACCGTGGAGCTGAAAGATATCATGCTGGAAAAACTCGATCCGGCCGACGGCAAAGCATATCTGGATTCCCTGCGTCCGGCTCCATTCCAGCCCGGCCGGAATTCCGGCGACCTCGCCGTCAAAAGCGACAGCTATCAGGTGATCGCCTTTGCCGCGCAGGGCGGAGAAAACGGCGGAAAAGTGACGGTCGAATTTCACGACCCGGAACGCGGCTGGATCAACCGCAGTTTGCTGACTTTCTTTGTCCCGGCCGGAACGAAGAAGGAGTTCAGGGAGGTCACCCTGATCCCGGAAAATGTGAACGGCCTGCGCTTCACCGCCGCCGGATGCGAAATCGACGGCCTCAAACTGGCCGAACTGGAAATCAAATAAGAGGAAATGAAAATCATGAAAAAACTGTTCGCGGCCACCGCATTGGCCGCCGTGCTGCCGCTGGCGGCGGCAAACCCGAAATACATCTTTCTCTTCATCGGCGACGGCATGGGCGCTCCCCAGGTCGCGCTGGCCACGGAGTACGCCAGAGAGAAGCTCACCCTCGGCAGCCTGCCGACCGTCGGCGTAACCGCAACCCGGTCGCTGAACCGCTTCATCACCGACTCCGCCGCCGCCGGAACCGCGCTGGCCGCGGGGGAAAAAACCAATTCCGGCATGATCGGCCAATCACCCGACGGCAGGCGGATCGAATCCTACGCCGCCGAAGCCGTCCGGCGCGGCAAAAAGATCGGCGTGGTGACCAGCGTCAGCCTCGACCATGCGACTCCGGCGGCGTTCTATGCCCACGTGCCGAGCCGCAGCAGCTACTACGACATCGCCTGCCAGATGGCGCAGAGCGACATCGATTATCTGGCGGGCGGCGGGCTGCTTCAGCCGAAAGGCAAAGACGGCAGGCGGCCGGACGCTTATGAACTCGCCCGGAAGAACGGCTACACCGTGGCCCGCACCGTCAAAGAGTTCGAGGCGTTGAAGCCGGGCATCAAAGCAATCGCGGTCGCGCCGAATCCGACCAGGCAGGCAAGCCTCCAATACGAGATCGACCGGGCCGTCGCGCCGAACCCGCTCACCCTCGCCGATTTCACCCGGAAAGGGATCGAACTGCTGCAGAATCCGAACGGTTTCTTCCTGATGGTTGAAGGCGGCATGATCGACTGGGCCTGTCATGCGAACGACGCGGCCGCCGCGGTTCAGGAAACCATTGCCTTCGACCGGGCGGTCGAGGTGGCGGTCAAATTTGCCGAACGGCATCCCGGCGAAACCTTGATCGTGATCACCGCCGACCACGAAACCGGCGGCCTGACCCTCGGCCACGGCCAGACCCCCTACCTGAACGACTATTCGCTGCTGGACCGGCAGAAACTCTCTTTCCAGAAGTTTTCGGCCGAGGTGAAGAAGCGGAAACGCTCCGGCCTCTCCTTCGCCGAAGCCTGCAAACTGGTCGAAACGAACTACGGGCTGGATTACGGCAAGCTCACCACCGCGGAACAGGCGGCGCTGAAGCAGGCCTGGGAAGTCTCCACGCAAAAGCGCACGCTTCCGGAAGCGGAAGCTGACGAGCTTTACGGCGGCCATGAACCGATCACCGTCGCCGCCAACCGCATTTTCGCCGCCAAAGCCGGTCTCGGCTGGAGCACCTATGCGCACACCGCGCTCCCGGTACTCACCGCCGCCATCGGCATCAACTCTGAAAAGTTCACCGGCCGCTACGACAACACCGCAATCGCCCGCCTCTTACGCGAAATGTTACAATGAACAAGCCCGGCCGGCATCGGGGATTTTCGCCTTCGGCGATCAAGGCGTCCCTTGATCCTGACCGGGTAGCACCCGACCGCCGGAGGCGAAGTCCCCCCGGGAAGCCGTGCCGCATTCGCGGCAGGCGGGTCTGCCTGCCCTGTCGGGCGGCAGACCTTGTGCGCTACGCGGCCTGATTTTCAATCAGGCTCCGGTAGCTGGGCGCTGTAGCGCACAAATGGCCTCCGGCGGCCAACGGTTTCGCCGTTGGATCACGACCGGGTAGCACCCGGTGGCGTATACCGCCGATAGACCTGATAAACTGATAGAGAACAACCCCGGTTTCGAGATTTTTGCGCAGCAAAAAGTTCGCCCCCCCCTGACGCCGGCACCTTGCCGATCGTGGGAACCGGGGGACGAAGTGCACCCGCCGCCGGAGGCATTCCCCCCCGTCACGCGAGTTGGAAGCCGAGCTTGGCGAGGGCAGTGCGAACAACGGGAGCGCCGCCTTCGATCCGATAGGCGGGCGGTTCGCGGCGGATCCGGTAGTTGCCGCGCTGGCGTTCGAAGCCGGCGGGATCGGCGCGAAGCTGCGCGTCGTCGAACCGGATGTCATAGGAAGCGCGACAGGCGGCGCTCAACTGTTCGGATTCCGGGAGCGCCGCGTCAAGCCGGATCAGCGGCTGTTCGGGAACAGGCAGCGAATAGGGCGTCCAGCCGGTGTATTCGATCACGCCGAAGTGCCGGCCGACCGCCTGCACGGACATCGCGGTGCCGTTGGCTTTGCCGTCGGTGGAATATCCAGCGATATGAGGAGTGCCGAGGCGGACGAGTTCCAGCAGTTCGAGATCGATCTCCGGCTCGTGCTCCCACACATCGAGGACGGCGCCTCCGATCGAACCGGCCTGCAGCGCGGCTTTCAGGGCGCTTCCGTCGACAACTTCGCCGCGGGAGGTGTTGATCAGCACGGCGCCGGGCTTCATCGCCGCCAGCAGCGCCGCGTCGGCGAGATGAAAGGTCGGATGGCCGCCGCCGCGCTCAAGCGGCACGTGGAAGGTCAGGAAATCCGCTTCGGCGACAAGCTCGTCCAGCGGACGGAACCGGGAGCCGCCCTCCCGTTCGGCGCGCGGCGGATCGCATTGCAGCACCCGCATCCCAAATGCTTCCCCAACCCTGACCACCCGGCTCCCGACATTGCCGACTCCGACCACTCCGAGGGTTTTCCCGGCGAGCGGGATCCGGAAATCGGCCAGAACGCAGGCGAGATATTGCGCGACGCTGGCCGCATTGCAGCCGGGGGCGTTGGTCCAGTCGATGCCGAGTTCGCGCAACGCGGCGGTGTCGATATGGTCGAAACCGATGGTGGCGGTCGCGATGAATCCGACCTTGCTTCCGGCCAGAAGGGCGCGGTCGCAGCGGGTGCGGGTGCGGGTGATCAGCGCATCGGCATCCCGGACGTCCGCGGGGCCGATTTTTCCGCCGGGCAAATAGACCATTTCAAAAAACGGTTCCAATACCCCTTTCAGGAAAGGGATTTTATCATCGGCGACAATCTTCATTTCAGGGCAAATCTCCTCTGTCGAAGGGTTCTTACCCAATTTAACGCCGGAGACGGATAAATTCAACTGGAATAATCGGTTGTAGCGGGTTATATTATTGATTGTTATAATGAGGAGGTTTCACAAATGAGCTTATTCGATCGATCTTATATGCGTCCCGAACAGCCCCGCGGCGGCAAGCCGGACGACGGCAGTTCGATGATCTGGTCGCTGCTGCTGGCCAATGTGCTGGTCTATCTGCTGTTCAGTTCCGAAGTCGCCACTCTGGCCCTGAGCTGGGGCGGATTGCGCGGCTTCAAGGTTTACCAACTGGTGACAGCCGGATTCTTCCATCAGGATTTTTCCCATATCTTCTTTAATATGTGGGGGCTTTATCTGTTCGGCAAGCTGGTGGCGCCGCATCTGGGCAGCGCCCGCTTCCTGATTTTGTACCTGATCGGCGTGGTTTCCGGGAATCTGCTGTTTTTGCTGTTCAACTGGAATTCCACGGTGCCGACCTATCTCTTCGGCGCGTCCGGCGCGGTCTGCGCGATCATGGCGGCGGCGGCGATGCTGGAACCCCGGCGGCAGTTCGTGCTGATTTTCATGCCGTTCTTCCCGCTGCGCACCCCGACGCTGGTGGTCAGCTATACGGTGCTGGAGATTCTGCTCCAGCTCTCCGGCTCCCAGTCCGGAGTGGCGCACCTGGCGCACCTGGGCGGATTCCTCGGCGGCTACCTCTATTTGAAGATTCTGTTCGGCGCCCGGCTGCCGTGGGACCCGTTCCGGCGGCGGGTGCGTCCGGGCGACTGGAAACAGCCGCCGTCATGGGGAGGCGAAAGCAACTCCCGGCCGGAACCGGCTCCGGGAGAAGGCCCGGTTTCCTCGCATGAACTTGATGCGCTGCTCGACAAGATTTCCCGCAACGGCATCAACAGCCTGACGGCGCACGAACTGGCCCGGCTGCGGCGGGCGCGTGAAGAGATGCGCGGCAATCAGTGGAGATAAGCCGGTTATCATGTTGAGCACCGCTTTGTTCGACTACGAACTCCCGGAGGAGTTGATCGCCCAGCACCCGGCCGCCCGGCGCGACGGTTCCCGGATGATGGTACTGAACCGGAAATCCGGCGAATGCGTGATCCGTCCCTTTTCCGCGATCGTCGACTATCTGGAACCGGGAGACGCGCTGATTTACAACGACACGCGTGTATTGCGGGGACGCATGTACGCGCGTAAAAATTCCGATCCGGCCGGTGCGAAATTCGAGCTGCTGCTGGTGGAAGCGCTCGACTCCGAACGCCGCCGCTGGAATGCGATGCTCAAGCCGGGCAAGCGCGCGCTTCCGGGTGTGACGGCCGGATTGCTGGACAATGACGGCTCGATCAACTCCGACGGGGACAGTTTCTGCGTGATCGGGCGCAACGGGGACGGCACCTTTGAAATCGAATTTTCCACAACGGACTCCGACCGGCTCCAGCAGCGTTACGGACATATTCCGCTGCCCCCGTATATTTCTCGGGGCGATGAAAACGCCGACGCCGAGCGTTACCAGACCGTCTATGCCCAAAAGGAGGGCGCGGTGGCCGCTCCGACCGCGGGGCTGCACTTCACGCCGGAAATCCTGGCCGAACTGAAAGCCAGAGGAGTGGGCGAAGCCGCGGTGACGTTGCACGTCGGTCCCGGCACTTTCAAGCCGGTATCCGTCGAAAACGCAGAGGAGCATCAGATGCATTCCGAGGAGTACTTCCTGACGCCGGAAACCGCGGAGCTGGTCAACTCCACCCGTCGCACCGGGCATAAGGTGCTGGCGGTCGGCACCACCACGGTCCGGGTGCTGGAGAGCTGCGTCACTCCCGACGGCACGGTTCACGCCGGGCACGGCAAGACGCGGATTTTCCTCTACCCGCCCAAACCGGTGCTGGCCGAAGATATGCTGCTGACCAACTTCCACCTGCCGAAAAGCACACTGCTGATGCTGGTCTCCTGCTTCTGCGACCGGGAGAAGGTGCTGGCCGCCTATCAGGTCGCGATTCGGGAGCGAATGCGCTTTTTCAGCTACGGCGACTGCATGCTGCTGATCTGAACACCGGTAAATCCGCCGTTCTTCCCGCTTGCCGGAATTTCGTCACAATTCCGGATTGTCCGGGCGCACCTCCTCGCCGGCTCCGGCGGAAGCAAGACAGGAAGCATCGGGCAGACGCATATGGAGGATCGGGTATGGATTGCCCTGATCGTCCGTTTCGCTCCGTCCACAAATCCGAAAGCCGATATGTTCGTAGAAGCCCCGGGCCTGTGGATTCTGCTCGTTCACGTCGACTTCGCGGATGCCGCAGCGGTTGATGGCGTAGAGAATCAGCCGCTTCCCGACGCCTTTGCCCCTGCTCTCCGGCGAGACGAAAAGCATCTCAAGTTTGTTTCCGGCGATTCCCATGAAGGCGACGGGTTCGCCTTCGGCGTTTTCCGCAGCTGCCAGAACCGGAACTTCGCGGAGAGCGGCGGGAACATACTCCGCAATCCGCCGGATTTCCGGCCCGGAGAGAAATTGGTGAGTAGCCCGGACCGACTGCTCCCAGATGTTCAGCAGCTTGCCGAGCAGGGGAGCGTTTCTATTTTCTATTTCGATGATTTGCATGATGTTGTCTTTCGTGAGGATGTGTTACATCCCGTGTCATACTCATTAATACAACGGATATGACAGCGACTTCAGGACAAGTTCCTCAAAAAAGATAAAAAATGGTACATCCAAAGGGGATTGGCCTCGCAATTGCTCGGCTCGGCTTCGCCGTGAACCCCGCCGAACGGGAGGGGATGCTTCGCTCCCCGGAGCGTTTCACGCTCCTTCAAATCCTTTCGGCGTCCCTTTTTTTACAAAAAAAATGGTACACCCAAAGGGATTTGAACCCCTAACCTTCTGGTCCGTAGCCAGACGCTCTATCCAATTGAGCTATGGGTGCACGCAATTCAACCTGCCGTTGAATGTGATACAGAATATACATCCCATTTCAGGGATTTCAAGAAGAGTCCGAATAAAAAATAAATAAAAACAGCCGATACCGCCCGGCCCGACCAGCTGTCTGGAAAAAAATCACTTTTTTCAACATTCCACTCTTGACAATTTCATTGGAATTTGCCATAATATAGACAGAAATATATCTAGATAGAAAACTGGATTTCAAAAAAGGTAAAACCGTGGCCATACCCAAGTACGTTCAGATCGCAGAGGTGCTCCGGCGCCGGATTGAGCACGGCGATTATTTCGCAGGCGCTCTCCCCGGGGCCCCGAAACTGATGCAGGAATTCGGAATCAGCTATATGACCATCCGCCAGGCCATGCAGAAGTTGATCGATGACGGTGATGTGGTTCGGGCCGCCAATGGCCGCCTCGGGGTTCCCGGCGTCCCCGGAGGGACTCCGAGGCTGCAGGTTGCTTATATTCATCATTCCGCCATCGCGCTGAATGACAAATGGCGTAGCGCCATCGCCGCAGCCGCCCGCAAATACGGCTGCAGCTATCAGGATGTCCCTTTCTGCTACTGTGACGATGCCGTGGTCTACGAAACGCTGGACAAGGAATTCGACGTGATCTTCTTCCAGATCAGCGCCCTCAACCAACTGCTGCTGGACAAGCTGCGGCGGCGCAAGGAACAGGTCGTTTCACTCTTCACCGACCTGACCCGGTTCGGCATCCGCTGTTTCGACGGCATCAACATCGAAGCGATCAGCCACCTGATGAACTTCCTGCACCGGCGCGGCTGCCGCCGGATCGATTTCCTGAGCGTGGAGCCGGGATTCAGCTATCCCAATCCCCGGCAGGCGGTCTGGGAACGCGCCCTGAAGCAATACGGCTGCACCGGCGAAGTCTGGGACGACCGCGCCGTCCCCCCGGAAACCTCCATCGCCCATGCGCTCAGCCTGACCGACCGGCTGGTGCGCGAAGGAAAACTCGAGGGCGCCGATGCGATTTTCTGCACTTCGGTGGAAGCCGCGCGCGGCGTAATCCGCAGCCTCGCGGACCACGGCATCCGGGTGCCGGAGGACATCGCGGTCACCTCTTTCGGCAATCCCGAACTTGCCCGGTCCAACACTCCTTCGATCACCGTGGTGAATACTCCCGACCTGATGCCGCTGATCAGCCGGATTTTCGAGCATTATCTCGGGATCAATCCCGCACCGGAACGGCTGCATTACCGGTTTGAACTGGAGGAGTTCCCTCCTGAAGCGCTGCTTCAGGTCGGGGAATCCACCGCCTCCGATTATCACGAAACCGGGCGGAGGCGCATCCTGCTGCCGCCCGGCCCGCCCGCTCTTTCCGGCGAAGGGACGTATAATCACTGAATATGTTAAGACAGAATACGGCGACGTGAGCAAAAATAAAAAAGGAAGCCTCGAAAATGTTATGGAAAATTGAAAACAGTCCAACCGAAGAAACTTCACATATCAGTGATTATGTGACAGTTAAGGCAAAGGAGCACGAATCATGAAAAGGAAAAATTTTACTCTCATTGAGCTGCTCGTCGTGATAGCGATCATCGCCATTCTGGCGGGTATGCTGTTGCCGGCGCTGAACAAAGCGCGCGAACGGGCGCAGGCCATCAGCTGCACTTCCAACCTGAAGCAGCTGAATATGGCGATGGTATTTTATTCCAATGAGTTTGACGGCTGGGGAAGAATCATCGGTTCGACCGAGGACGAATATTACACTCGGTACTTCTTCGGACCGATCTACGCCCCCCGGGATCGACATACGATCCTGCCGTACCTCGGCGGCAGCCTGGCCAAAGACAGTGCTTCACTTTCCAGTTCCGAAATCATCAAGGTGGCGCTCTGCCCCTCCGGGAGGCGGGACGGCATGGGACTGACTTCACCGAATGACGAAGGACTGCCCAACAACAGTTATTCGTTCAACACCTATTTGAATTATTCATCGACTGTCACGAACGCCCGCTACGGCAAAATCGCCAGAGTCAAAAAGCCGAGCGAACGCATGTTGATCACCGAGAGTTCCAGCACCGGCGTCGATGGAGCCAAGGATTATAAAATCTCCCGGCCGCTGAACCTCTACAACGGCAATTTCATCGCCCGCCGCCACAACGACGGCGCGAATGTCGGCTTCGTGGACGGCCATATCGCGTGGCGGAACCATGCGGATCTGCTGGCAATCAAATCGGGAAGCACCGGCGCCAAAAATCTGCCGACTCCTTTCTGGCACGATGCGGACAGCTGGTAAGGAGAAATGCCCCTATGAAAATGAAATTCCTGATTGCAATGTTCACCGCCGGTCTCCTCGCAGCGGGAGCGGCGACGCCCGCCGCGTTCGACTGGCAGGGAGCCGGTTCCAGAAGCGACTCCGGCCTGCGCCAGATTCTGGCGGACGGCACGATGGTGAAGCGCCCTTTGCCGACCACGGTGGACGAACAGCTTAAAAAACAGGTGATCCGGCTCGACGGCAACACCATGCTGGCGGTTCCCCTCCGCCATGACGACGCCCAGACGGTCCGGGTGCTGGTCAAGTATCCGGGGGAACCGGCAGGTGCGGTCATCTCCCGCCACCGGCCGCAGGACGGCATGCGCGGCTTCGAAATGGGATTCGGCTCACAGAACGCCTATGAACTCGACGGCGGCAAGCCGGCGGGCCAGATTTCCTCGGGGAAACGCGACTCGATCCGGGCAGTCTTCGGCAAAAACGCCCCCGACCTCAAGCCGGATCAATGGTATGAATGCGTGCTGCGCTTCTCCCCCGGCGACGCGTTGACGCTGGCCGTGACCGATCACGCCACCGGGAAGCTGCTCTATCGCGGCATGGTCGAATGCCCCGATGTCACAGCCGTGATCCCGGCGGCCGGAGATGGGCTCATCGGAATCGGAGGCCGCCGGAACAACAGCAAAAACTGCACCATGCTCGCCCCGGCCGGCACCCTGATCGGCGGCGTCACCGTCTGGAAGGACGCCCTGTCCGACGAGGAGCTGGGCCTGACCGGAGAAGGGCGCGGCACGGTGCGCAACGCCGCGCCGGTGAACCGGTACGTGAATGCCGCGACCGGCGACGACGCGAACGACGGGTTGTCCAGAGAGAAGCCGTTCCGCACCATCCAGCGGGCCGCAGACCTGGTGAATCCCGGCGACACCGTGTGGATCGCCCCGGGCATCTACTTTGAAACCGTCGAGCTGGCGCGCGGCGGCAACGCCGAACAGCCGGTCACGTTCCGCGCCGACGGCAAGCCCGGCAGCGTGGTCCTGACCGCCGCCGACCGGGCGATCCGCGAGAAGAAGGTCCGCTGGCAGCCGGAAGACAAGGCGCTCGGCATCTACAGCGCCCCGTGCGGCCGGGCGCCGTCGCGGGTGCTCTATTCCGGGGTCGACCTCTATCCCTACACCACGATGGAGGGGTTGAAAACCTTTCTGGTCAAAGACGGCTATCCGGCTCCCGAAAACGGTTTCTATTACGACGAAACCGCAAAGAAACTTTACGTGCGGCTCCATCCCTCCGGGCGCTACGGTTCGACCGATCCGAACGACCATGTGATCGCGGTTTCGCCGCCGTTCGCTCCCGGTTCCAACGGCACGCACATCTACCAGAAAAAAGATGCGAATTTCTTCATCTCGCTGCGGAAGCCGGCCCATGTGATCCTTTCCGGCTTCACCTTTGAAACCCCCGGTTCGGCGGGCGTGGTCACCGGCGGCAGCAACATCGCGGTGCGCGACAGCATTTTCAAGGGCTGCCGCGGCGGAGTCTGGGGATTCGGCGGCGCCAACGCCGTTTTCGTGGAAAACTGCCTCTATGACCACGCCTATACCTACAACGATGTGCTCGACACGGTTGAAAAGTGGGGCAGGACCGATATCCAGAAGAAGCATTTCTACTATTTCTGGGCCCGCAAGGGGGTCAACGTCGACCGGGACAAGATGAAAAACTACGAAACCGGCATCATCGGCGGCGTCGCAAGCAACTGGCACGTGCGCAACAATGTGGTCGACGACGCATTTGAAGGGATGTCCTGCTGGTGCGTGGACTGGGCCAAACACTTTCAGGTGTACGGCAACTCGTTCCGCCGGATCGTCGACAACGCGGTCGAAACCGAAAATCACGCCAGCGACATGCGGATTTTCAACAACCGCTTTGAAGACGTTTTCGAGCCGGTCTCCTGGCAGCCGCTGGGCGGCAAGCCGTGGCCTGGGCCGATCTACGTCTACCGCAACATCGTGACCTGTACGCCGGAATTCAAAAAACTGGCCGACGCCCTGAATCCCAGAGAGTTCCGGCCGGGCGTATTCAAGCTCGGCGTGGCGGGACGCAACTGGGAACACGCCGCAATGGGAGCAATCGGAGTGGAACAGCTCGCGGCGCGGGTTTCCAAGCGGTTCGTGATGCCCCCCGATCCGGGTTTTCTCGTGTTCAACAACACGATCGTGTGGCCATACGGCAACCTTTTCACCACGCCGCAGCCGGTCTATGGACGGGCGGCTCGCGACTATGTGAACTTCCGGTATTTCAACAATATCTTCGCGGTCGACCGGATGCACAAGCGCCCGGACTGGAGAGGCAGCCTCTTTGAATTCTACGCGAATCTGGAAGTCGGCAACGATCCGGCCAATCCGCACTCCGGCATCATCTCCGGCGAAGGCGGCCTGCGGGCCGATTCGCTGAAACAGGCCGGAGTACAGCCGGACTTCCGGCTCGCCTCCGACAGCGCCGCCCGCGGCAGGGGAATCCTCGACTTCGAGGAGCCGGACGCCTCCGTCGATCTCGGCGCGGTTCCGGCCGGGACCGAATTTCAGGTCGTGGCCGGCCCCGGCACCGCCGTCGATCTGGACACGCTGTCGCCGTTCGCCCGCAAGGTGTTCTACCAGCCCACGCTGATCCGCACCGCGGGGCCGAAGCCGGGGCGCTGGGGCGTCTGGTCCGACGCTGAAACCGTCACGCTCGACCTGCCCCGTCCGGCGGCGGCTCCGCGCGGCGTACAGCTCGTCTTCCGCCTGACGGAAAAGAACGCCGCCGAAACTTTGCTGCGCAACGGCTCCTTCTCGATCCGGGTAGGCGCCGGCCGCCTCGTGGCCGCCAATGGCAAAGAGAGCGTCACCTTCCATCTCGGTTCGCCGGCGCGCGATCTGTGGCAGAATGTGGAGCTGAGCTTCGCCGGCGGAAAGGTCTCCGCCGCCCTCAACGGAACCGCCCTCAGGCCGGAAGGCTCCGATGCGCTGACGGCGCCCGGCCTTTCCGGCAGTTGGCGGGCCGCGATCGGCCGCAACCCGGTCTACGAGGTGAAGCTGCTTTTCTGACGACATGGATTCCCCCAACCCCGCCGGGATGTACAGTGTACATTCCGGCATTTTCCCCCGGCCCGGCATTCATTTGCCGGGCTTTTTTTATATTTTGCAAGCCGTTTTTCAGCCTTCCGCCGGCGCGAAAATGCCAACTATGAAAAAATCTTGAGTTAAGCGGTTGTTTTTGAGCGGTTTTGGATTATATTTTATTACAGGCATTTCCGCATGGAATGTTTTTTCGTAAAAATCCAGAAATTACAGCATAGGGGAGCACACAATGAAAGCGTTGGCTTTGGGACTCGGAGGATTGGGTCTGGTCGTGCTGGCTGCCGGCTGCCAGCCGGAGTTGGCGGGGGTCAAATACGGCGAAGAAGAGCAGCAGTGGGAGCAGTATGTCGACCGCAGCTACTCCGGATTCAAACCGCCGCGCACCGCTCCCCCCGCGATCGTGGACAAGTTTTCGCCCAAGGCGACGGAGACCCCGCTTGCCGGCGAAGCCGTGACGCCGCCTCCCGCAGAGGAAACCGTCGTTACTGAAACCGAGGTGGTCGAGGAGGTCGTGACCGACACCCCGCCGGCCGACGATGTCGACGCTGCCGCCGACAAAAGCGCGGAGCCGAAAGACGCTCCGGCCAAGCCGGAACAACCGGCTCCGGACGCCGCCAAAACGGAAACGTCCGCTCCCGCCGGCAAAACCACGGTCTATATCGTGAAGCCCGGCGACACGCTGTCGTACATCGCCCAGAAGGTCTACAAGGACGGCCGCAAATATGAGGCGATCATCAAGGCGAATCCGGTTCTCCTGAAGAATCCGAATTTCCTGAAGCCGGGCATGAAGCTGCAGATTCCGCAGCTCTGATCCGGCGGATCGGCAAACCAGCGGGCGGCGCGAAACTATTTTCCCGCCGCCTTTTTCAACTTTCGGCCCGCTGCCGGAGAATCTGTAATGAATCATGGCTGCTGACAACCGTTTTTATTTTGAAAAAGGCTTGACCATTCACACCGCCTGTGCCGGTGATGAGGTGAAGAACCTGCGTTATCTGGAGAGTGTCTTCGACGTAAAACTGGTCGCGCGCGACAACTGGGTCGAAATCAGGGGCGGCGACGCGGAAACCGCCCGCGTCAAGGCGTTTCTCGAAGAGCTTTCCCGTTTCTACGAACTGCGTAAACATCAGCTTGAAACCCGCGATTTCGAATTCCTGTGCCGCAGCTTCCGCGACCGCCGGGAAAACGACCTGCGCGATCTGTGGAACGAGCGAATCTCCGTCAGCCCCAAAAAACGCGAGGTGATGCCCCGTTCCCGCCGCCAGATGGAATACGTGCGGGCCATGCGCGGCAGGGATATGGTGTTCGGGATCGGTCCGGCCGGGACCGGCAAGACCTATCTGGCGATGGCGATGGCGGTCTCCGAATTCCTGAAAGGGAATGTGAGCCGGATCATCCTGACCCGCCCGGCCCGGGAGTCCGGCGAGAATCTCGGCTTCCTGCCCGGCAGCCTCGAAGAGAAGATCATGCCCTATTTGCGCCCCCTCTACGACGCGCTCTACGATATGATGAGCTTCGACGAGGTTTCGGCGCTGATCGAGCGCAACGTGATCGAAGTCGCACCGCTGGCTTTCATGCGGGGACGGACGCTGAACAACGCTTTCATCATCCTCGACGAGGCGCAGAACACCACCACCGAGCAGATGCTGATGTTCCTGACCCGGATGGGGTTCAACTCGAAGTGCGTGATCACCGGCGACCCGTCCCAGTCCGACCTCGGCAGCCGGGAAGGCTCCGGGCTGCGCCACGCGATCTCCCATCTGCGGAACATTCAGGAGATCGCTTTCATCTTCTTTGAAACCCGCGATGTGGTGCGCCATGCGCTGCTGGAAAAAATCATCCTCGCCTATCAGGACAAACCTGCGTCCCAGCCTGAAAAGGAGCAGTAACCGCCGTGTTTTCCTCGCTGAAACAATTTCTGACCCGTTACCGCGCCCGCCGCGAACTGCGGCGCAAAGGGGTGATCAACTCCAAGCCGTGGTTCGATCTGGAACAGTTCGGCAACGCCCTCGACCGTTCCAGCGCCCCCGCCGTGGTGATGCTGGTGATGGTCTGGGCGGTCTCCTCGGTGCTGCTGTCGATGGCGGCACAGAAACAGTTGAAAGACCCGGGCGACTGGGTGGTCGGCCAGAAGGCGACCCGCACCATCCACGCCAGCCGGGACTTCCAGTACAACGATCTCGAAGAACTGGCGGCGAAACGGCGCGAAGCGGCGGAGGAGCAGCCGGAATTTTTCCGGATCAACACGGAGCGCAGCAAACAGATATTGAACCGGATTCAGGAGCTGCTGCAGGCAGCCGAACAACGGCTCCGCATGGAGCGTGACGGCGGAAAATTCACGCCGGAAGCGGATAATCTCCCGGCCAGACTGGCGGCGGAAGCCTCTCCGGAACTTTTGGACCAGTTGGAGAAAATCAACGCGCTGGAACGCGAAAGCGGCGACTTCAAACGCACCCTCGCCACCATGCTCGCCCAGGGGGTGATCGGCGCGTCCGACAAGTCCGGCCGCAACGTCGGCCGGAAAATCCGCACCGTCGACCAGAACAACCGGATCAGCCTGGTCGAGCGGACCGTCCTGGAGCTGCCCGACCCGGACGCCGCCGGGCGCCGTCTGGCCCGCAGCGTGTCGCACAGCACCAACGAGGATCTGCCGCCGGTGCGCCGGCAGCTGGCGGCGCTGTTCACGCAGCTGATCGGCTCCGAAGGCAATCTGGACTTCGACGCGGCCAGAACCGAGGCCGGACGCAGCGCCGCACAGGCGGCGATCACCGAAAGTCTGCGCGCCAAATCGCGCGGCGACCTGCTGGTCACCAAAGGCGACCGGGTCACGCCGCAGATGCTGCAGATGTTTCAGGACTACAGCCGCGCGGAGGACGACGCGGCGAACATCGACGCCGAACTGCCGGTGCTGTTCCAGAACATGGTCTGGAGTCTGGTGCTGGTGATTTTCGCGGCTTTTTATTTGCACCATCTCCATCCCGATGTGGTCCGGGTCAACAAGCGCATCACGCTGGTAGCGCTGGTGGTGATCCTGTCGCTGCTGATCAACTACTACAGCCTCGGACTTTTCAGCTATCTGGTCAGCGAGAATAATTTCATCAACAACTCGCTGGCCGTGATCGCGGTTCCGGCGGCGCTGGTCGCGGTGCTGCTGTCGGTGATCTTCGGTTACCGGGTCGCGCTGTGCGCCGGGTTCTTCGTGGCTTCGATCACCGCGATGATGGTCACGCCGGAGCGCACGTTCGACCTCGCGCTCAAGGGGATGGTGATCTCGTCGCTGGCGGCGCTGGCGGTGCGCAGCTCCACCAACTACCGCTCCTACTTCTTCCGCATCGTCGTTTCCGTATTCCCGCTGACCTTCGTGCTGAATTTGAACCTGCTCTTCTGGGAGCGTTCGATCCCGCATCTGCAGGAGGTGCTCGTCGCGCTGTCTTTGGCTTTCACCAACGCTTTCGTGACCGGCATTCTGGCGCTGCTGCTGATTTTCCTGTTTGAAATCGTCTTCAACGTCAGCACCAATATGGCGCTGATGGTGCTCTGCGACTACAACCATCCGCTGCTGGAGCGGCTGAAGCGGGAGGCCCCCGGCACCTTCTTCCACAGCCTGATGGTCGCAACCCTGGTCGAGGACGCCGCCCGGGAAATCGGCGCGAATCCGCTCAAGGCGAAGGCGGGGGCGCTGTTCCACGACATCGGCAAGCTCTCGATGCCGCAGTATTTCACCGAAAACAACCTCGACAGCGCCAACCAGCATCTGAACTTGAATCCGCAGATGAGCAGCATCATCATCCGCGACCACGTCAAGGAGGGGCTGGCGCTGGCCCGCCAGTACCGGATGTGCCGCACCGTCCGCGACGCGATCAGCCAGCACCACGGCAACGATCTGGTCCACTACTTCTACGCGAAGGCGCTCGCGGACAAGCGGCGCGAAAGCAGCACCGCCCCGGTGCTGGAGTCCCAGTTCCGCTACGGCGGCCAGCCGCCGCGCGACAAGGAGATGGCGATCATCAGCCTCGCCGACGCCTGCGAAGCCGCCTGCCGCTCGCTGGACAAGCCCTCCGCCGCCAAGATCGAACAGGTCGTGGACGACATCTTCCTGAAACGTTATCAGGACGGGCAGCTCAACCGCGCCGACATCACGCTCGCCGAGCTGGACAAAGTCCGGCAGAGCTTCATCAATACCTTGATCAGCATGAAACACGGCCGGATCGCCTACCAGCGCGAACCGGCCCAGGGAGAACCCGCCGCCAATGAAGCATCTGAACAGCTCGTGGGAGACCAGACGGTACCCCCGGCCGAAACGAAATGAACTTACCCGGCTCGCCCGCCGCGCCGCCGAGCTGGCCGGCCTGCCGGCCGATTTCGACTGGGATCTGGACATCCGGTTCGTCGGCGACCGGACAATGGCGCAGGCCAACGCGGAATTCGTCGGCCACGAAGGCACCACCGATGTGATCACATTCAGTTACTTCGACGATCCCGGCTCGCTGTTTCCGGGCGAAGCCGCCGTGGAACTGCTGATCTGTCTCGACGCCGCCAGACGTGAAGGGGAGAAGCGCGCCGACTCCAGCTATTCGCGCGAAGTCGTGCTTTACATCGTGCACGGGCTGCTGCATTCGGCGGGAGAGGACGACCTTTCGCCCGCTCCGCGCCGCCGGATGCGCCGCCGGGAACGCGAAGTGCTGGCCGGGCTGGAACCGGAGTTCGACTTCACCGCCCTCTGTCCCCCGCCGGGATTTCGCCGCTGACCGCAGCGGGCAGCGGCAAAATCCCCGATCCTTGCTTTTCAGGAGCGAATCTTGAGTTTGGCGAGATACTTCGCGCGCACCCCAGGATCGGCCAGCAGTTTGATGAAAAGCCCCCCTACCACGGAACGGGCCTGAAAACAGACCTGCCTGCCGTCGGTGGCCTCATACCAGTCATTCATCGGCACGCGGCTCGGAGTTTCATTCAGCCAATCGTACAGCGGATCGACCAACGCGCGGAAATCGGCGTCATCTCCGGTCAGCGTCGCGCTCCATACGATCCAGTCCAGCTTGGTATAGGTGCGGCGGTTGTCGAGCGGCAGGCCGTAGCGTTCCTGCTTCGTGCGGTAGAACGCCAGCTCGCGCTTCGCGACCTCCTCCGGGAAAAGGCCGAAGCCGAGCAGCCGGTCCCAGATCAGGTTGTACTTCTGGCTCCAGGTGCCGGGCTGGTCGAATGCCAGCCGGTAGTGGTCGCCGTCGAGCGCGTCGACGCACCAGCGATTCGCGGCGTCCTGCGCGGCGCTGTGGAATTTGCCGGCTTCGGCGGCCTCGCCGTTTTCGCGGGCGATCAGCGCGTAGCATTCCAGCGCGAGAATCGCCTTCAGCGACAAATTGGTGTTGTGCGCGAGATGTCCGGCGAAATCGTCGGTGCAGAGCTGGTTTTCGGGATCGTACCCTTTGTCGAGCAGATAATACGCCCACTTCTTCCAGGTGGAGAGATACCGGTCGATAAAGGCTTTGTCACCGGAGAACTTAAGCAGCGCTCCGGCGAGGATCAGCATATTGCCGCACTCCTCGACCGGCATCTGGTCCTCCTCGGTCTCTTCGCCGCCGCCGTACACCTGACCGTTGGCCAGCGGGTAAGTGCCGATGTCGTGCGGCGCGAACGGAAACTTCCAGCGGGAGGTTCCGGCATATTCGAGGATCGGAATCAGCATCCCCTTCAGCAGCGCCGGCTGGGTCAGCAGAAAAAGCGGCGCGGAGGGATAGGTCACGTCGACCGTCGCAATACAGCCGTTGGAGAAATTCTCCTTTGAGAAGAACAGCAAAGTCCCGTCCAGATCCGCGACCAGCTTGTGAGCCGCGATCGCCTGCCGGAATGCCCCGCCGAGCAGCACCGCATACCGTTCGCCGCCAACCTTGACCGCATCGGCCGTCAGCTCGGCATCGTAGGCTTCGCATTCGGATTTCAGCGTTTCGTATTCGGCATAAACGGCGGTCAGCAGTCCGCCGAAATCCCTGAAAAAGCTCTTCCAGTAGGCGGCCAGTTTGCGGTGGAGGTATTCGATCGCCCACACGTCGTCATAACCGGCGACGATCCAGGCGGAAGCGGCCCCCTGCGCCGCCACCTCCAGTTCAATGGCGACGGCGGCGCTGACCCATCCCTGCCTGACCGCGCGGGGCATGTCGAGCAGATCGTCTTCCGGAATGGTTCCCGAAGCGGCGAATGCGCCGCGCAGCTCCCGGTTCGGACGCATCGCGGTACAGGCGTTGAATTTCTTCGGCACACCGAGATAGCTGCGCCCCCAGTCGATCCGCAGGTTGTCGCCGGAGCGGTTCAAAGGATTCTGGACAGCCGAAGCAAAGCTCATCAGCTCGAAATCCCCATGACGGTAGCGGCTCCAGACGACTGAATCTCCCGGCTGGTCGACGCAGGATTCGCCGCCCATATCGAAATACACCTGCGCCCGGTGCGGCCTGCCGTCGGCGGATTCCACCTCAAAGATGATGTAGGTGACCGGGCGCGACAGGATATCGGGCCGGTGCGGCAGCGCCGGAGTCAGGAAAGTCACGGCCAGTTTTACGAGTTCGTTTTCAAACCGGTAAACCGTGCGGGTCGGCAGCACTTCCACACCGGTCTGCGGAATCGCCGGGGCAACCCCCGGCTCCCCCGCGAACGTGCAGCAGGAGCCGTCCACCCGCAGCAGCCCGCAAAGCCCCACGCCGGAACCGGTCCAATGGCTTTCCCAGCCGTCGTTCAAATGGTCATGGGCCGACCAGATGCTGAAATAGGGATCATGTACGATCAACGGAACCGACGGATAGCGGACATTCGACAACAATGAGTCGCTCATCTTGATTTACCTCACTTTTATACCGGATCAGATCAATAAAATTCGATTGCACAGTAAATATATTACGGTTTGCGCGGTTTAAAATGCGGAAAATCATCAATTTAATGTGGAAAATGATCATTCTGGAGTAATGCAGCGATTCTATGAAGCATACCCGGCCGCCGGGGGCTGGTCGCAGGAGAAGCCTGCCGCTCGGAAAGCATGAAAACTGTACGAAACGGATGGTCAATTATCGATTCAGGCACGTCGTGGGGAAGCCTGCCGTTTTAAAGGCAGGCGGGTCTGCTTGCCCTTTCGGGCAGCAGACCTTGTGCGCTACGCGGCCTGATTTTCAATCAGGCT
>ENA-UOJS01000475-UOJS01000475.1-human-gut-metagenome-genome-assembly--contig:-C74-NODE-475-length-42521-cov-11.034475_pt1 | contig 42521 bp, 30 predicted proteins | sample MGYA00242355_ERZ723902 | MGnify/ENA metagenome assembly ERZ723902
ACACCCTGAACCAGCGCGAAATGCAGTCGCAGGTGCTCGACGACATGGACCTCGAGCGCGAAAAGGGCATCACCATCAAGAGCCACGCCATACAGATGGAATACACGGCCCGCGACGGCGAACGCTACACGCTCAACCTGATCGACACCCCGGGACACGTCGATTTCTCGTACGAAGTCTCGCGCGCCATCGCCTCGTGCGAAGGGGCGCTGCTCGTGGTGGACGCCACGCAGGGCATCCAGGCCCAGACGATCTCGAACCTCTACCTGGCCGTCGGGCACGACCTGGAGATCATCCCCGTACTGAACAAGATCGACATGGATTCGGCCATGATCGACGAGGTGAAGGACCAGGTGATCGACCTGATCGGATGCAGGGACGAGGATATCCTGCTCGCCTCGGGCAAGACGGGGCAGGGCGTCGAGGAGGTGCTCGAGGCGATCGTCGCGCGCATCCCCGCACCGAAGGGCGACGAGAACGCGCCGCTGCAGGCGCTGATCTTCGACTCGGTGTTCAACCCCTTCCGGGGCATCATCGCCTATTACCGCGTCTTCAACGGCACGATCCGCAAGGGCGAGCACGTCAAGTTCTTCAACACCGGGAGCGAGTACGACGCCGACGAGGTAGGCGTGCTGAAGCTCAAGATGCAGCCCCGCGACGAGATCTGCGCCGGAGACGTAGGCTACATCTGCTCGGGCATCAAGACCTCGTCGGACGTGAAGGTCGGCGACACGATCACCTCGGTGGCCAATCCCGCACGGGAGGCCATCGCCGGGTTCGAGGACGTGAAGCCGATGGTCTTCGCCGGCGTCTATCCCGTCGAGGCGGACCAGTACGAGGACCTGCGCGCCTCGCTCGAGAAGCTGCAGCTCAACGACGCCTCGCTGACGTTCGAGCCCGAGAGCTCGCTGGCCCTCGGATTCGGATTCCGCTGCGGATTCCTCGGGCTGCTCCACATGGAGATCATCCAGGAGCGCCTCTACCGCGAGTTCGACATGGACGTCATCACCACCGTACCGAACGTCTCCTACCGCGTGACGACGACGCAGGGCGACGTGGTCGAAGTCCACAACCCGTCGGGGCTTCCCGAGATCACGAAGATCGCCAAGATCGAAGAGCCCTACATCCAGGCGCAGATCATCACCAAGTCGGAGTTCTTGGGCAACGTCATCAAGCTCTGCATCGACAAGCGCGGCGTGATGAAGAACCAGACCTTCATCACGCAGGACCGCGTGGAGGTGAACTTCGACATGCCCCTCTCGGAGATTGTCTTCGACTTCTACGACAAACTCAAGAGCATCTCGAAGGGTTACGCCTCGTTCGACTACCACCGCACCGGTTTCGAGCTCTCGAAACTCGTCAAGCTCGACATCCTGCTCAACGGCGAGCCGGTCGATGCCCTCTCGTCGCTCACCTATACGGACCACGCCTACGACTTCGGGCGCAAGATGTGCGAAAAGCTCAAGGAGCTCATCCCGCGCCAGCAGTTCGACATCGCCATACAGGCCGCCGTCGGCGCCAAGATCATCGCCCGCGAAACGGTGAAGGCCGTGCGCAAGGACGTGACGGCCAAGTGCTACGGCGGCGACATCTCGCGCAAGCGCAAGCTGCTCGAAAAACAGAAGCGGGGCAAAAAGCGCATGCGCCAGATCGGAAATGTCGAGGTGCCGCAGTCGGCATTCCTCGCCGTGTTGAAAATGGACTGACCGCCGCCGGTAGCGGACTCACGAACCCCAAGACCATGAAGAAGACCATCATCGACCTGTTCGAATCCTCCGTCGCACGCTACGGAGCCAAGACCTTCCTGCTCGAGAAGCGCCATCGCAAGTTCGAGCCCACGACCTATGCCGAAACCCGCGAGCAGGCGCTCGAGGTCGGCGCGGGGCTCGCCTCGCTGGGCATCCGCCCCGGGGACAAGGTGGCGATCCTCTCCGAGGGGTGCAACGCATGGATCATCTCCGAACTGGGACTCTTCTACGCCGGGGCGATCAGCGTGCCGCTCTCGGTCAAGCTCGAGGAGTCGAACGACCTGCTCTTCCGCCTGCGCCACGCCGAGGTCAAGGCGCTCTTCGTCTCGAAATACCAGCTGCCGAAGATCCGCCGCATCCGCCACGAAATTCCGGGGGTGAAGCACATCATCGTCTTCGGACACCTGCCCCTCGAACCGGGCGAAACGGCCTTCGGGACCCTCAAGCGGCTCGGACGCGACTATCTGGCCAAACACCGCGAGGAGTTCATGGCAATCGGGCAGGCGATCCGCAACGACGACTACGCCACGATCACCTACACTTCCGGCACGACGGCCGATCCGAAGGAGGTTGTGCTCACGCACCGCAACTACACGGCCAACGTCGAGCAGTCGCTCTCGCGCATCGACATCCCGTCGCACTACCGCACGCTCATCATCCTGCCGCTCGACCACTGCTTTGCGCACGTCGTCGGCTTCTACATCATGATCGCCTGCGGCGCCTCGGTAGCCACGGTGCAGATCGGCGCCACGCCGATGGAGACGCTCAAGAACATCCCGCAGAACATCCGCGAGGTGCAGCCGCACTTCCTGCTGTCGGTGCCGGCGCTGGCCAAGAACTTCCGCAAGAACATCGAGAGCTCGATACGCGCCAAGGGCCGTTTCACGGAGCGGCTCTTCCGCCTGGCGCTCCGCACGGCCTATGTCTACAATCAGGACGGATACGGCAGGGGCCGCGGATGGCGGATCCTGCTCGCCCCGGTGGTCGGCATCTTCGACGCCCTGCTGTTCAGCAAGGTCCGCGAGGCGTTCGGCGGCTGCATGGAGTTCTTCGTCGGCGGGGGCGCCCTGCTCGATACGGAGCTCCAGCGCTTCTTCTACGCCATCGGCATCCCGATGTTCCAGGGATACGGACTCTCGGAGGCGACGCCCGTCATCTCGACCAACTCGCCCAAACACCACTGGCACCGCTTCGGTTCGTCGGGCAAGATCCTCATCCCGCTCGACCTGAAGATCCTCGACGAGGAGGGGAACGAGGTGCCCCGCGGTACGAAGGGAGAGATCGTCATCCGCGGCGAGAACGTCATGGCGGGATACTGGAAGAACCCCGAGGCTACGGCCGAGACCGTACGCGACGGATGGCTCCACACGGGCGACATGGGTTATGTCTCCGAGGATGAGTTCCTCTATGTGCTGGGGCGGTTCAAGAGCCTGCTGATCGCCTCGGACGGCGAGAAATACAGTCCCGAAGGAATGGAGGAGGCGATCGTGGACAAGTCGCCCTACATCGACCAGATCCTCATACACAACAACCAGAACCCCTTCACGGGGGCCATCGTGGTGCCGAACCGCGAGGCCCTGCTGCGCGAGCTGGCGGCCCGCGGAGTGGCCGAAGACGGACGGGCGGAGGCCGCGGCCGAGATCATCGGCGCAGAGATCGACCGATACCGGGGCCAGGGCGCCTATGCCGGCGAATTCCCCGAGCGTTGGCTGCCGGCCGAACTGGCCATCGTGGACGAGCCGTTCACGGAGCAGAACGGACTGGTGAACAGCACGATGAAGGTGGTGCGCAGCAAAGTCGAGGAGCACTTCCGCGACCGGATCGACTACCTCTATTCGCCCGAAGGGAAGACCCTGAAGAATCCCCGCAACCTGGCGTCGCTGAAAAAAATAGTGGGGTAGCCCGCATTTTTTCGGGCGCAAGATTTGCGAATTCGAAAAAGCGAAGTAACTTTGTACTCCGAATTGCGAAAATAGCTCAGTTGGTAGAGCATCAGCTTCCCAAGCTGAGGGTCGCGGGTTCGAGTCCCGTTTTTCGCTCGACAAAATCCCTGCCCTTCGGCGGGGATTTTCGCATAGGAAAGGCCTGCAGGATACAGCCCGCGTGGGGTCTTTCTGCCGCCGGCCGTTTCACCTCCGGCCGACGGATGCGCTTTGGAGTTTTCGGAACACCGTCTCGGAATTTCGCCCCGAAATATTTGTTATTCTGCACGAAAAGTAATACTTTTGGCCCGTCGGCATACTGTAGCCCGCCGGAAGGGTGTGCCATAGGGATCCCCCGAGAGAAAGGATATGCAAACAATGAGTGCTGATGACAGTTTGGACAGCATTGATTATTGGTGCATACAGGAACGGAATATAGGTTTCGACAAAACCAGATATTACAGACTCTCAGACGGATAATCCGACAGCATCCCGGCACGGAGCCACAAACAGAAGTTTTGCATGCAACAACCACATATTTTCTTATTTGAGCGTCGATCCGTTTTAATCCTGAAATGAATTCGATTATGAAAATCCCTGCCTTTCTGCTGATGTTCTCTCTCGCCGCACTATTGAGTTCGTGCGCCTCAACCGAACGAATCACCTATTTTCAGGATGTCCGCCCCGGAGAACAGATCACCCAGGGGATAACCCCGGTCACCGTCAAGGTACAGCCCGAAGACAAGATCTCGATTATCGTGAACAGCAAGGACCCGCTTCTGGCCGACCTGTTCAACCTGCCGATCGTATCCAGGCAACTGGGTACCAAAAATTCAGGTGCCGGCTCCTCTTCCCAGGGAATCTCAGGCTATACGGTCCGTCAGGACGGCACGATCGACTTTCCCGTGCTGGGCAGCGTCTACGTGGCCGGCATGACCCGCGAGGAGATCGCCGCACACATCAAAAGCGAACTCATCAGCCAGAACCTCATCAAGGATCCGGTCGTGACGGTCGAATTCATGAACCTCACCGTCTCGGTGCTCGGCGAAGTGGCAAATCCCGGACGATACAGCATCGACAAGGACTACATCACGCTGCTGGAAGCCCTCAGCATGGCCGGCGACATGACCATCTTCGGCAAACGCGACAAGGTGCTCGTCCTGCGTGAGGTGGAGGGGCAGCAACGCGTCTACGGAGTCGATCTGCGATCGGCCGAGCAACTCTACAACTCGCCGGTATACTACCTGCAGCAGGACGATGTCGTATACGTCGAACCGAACTCGATGCGGGCCCGCCAGTCCACGGTGAACGGCAACAACGTACTCTCGGCCACCTTCTGGATGTCGCTCGTCTCGCTGATCACCACCGTGACGGTCCTTTTCGTCAAATAACCGAACAACAAAACCCCTAGATCAAAAAAAAGAAGCAATCGTACCATATTGAATTGACCCAGAATACGTCCCCCGCCGAACCGTTGGACGATTCCATTCATATCAAGGACCTGCTCTACCTTTGCCTGGCCAAATGGAAATGGTTCATACTCTCGCTGCTGGTCACCCTGAGCCTGGCATTCCTCTACCTGCTGAAGACCCCCTCGGTCTACACCCGCTCGGCCACGCTGCTCATCAAGGAGAACACCAAGGGGCAGTCGCTGGCCTCCGATGTCGAATCGTTCGGGGACCTCGGACTCTTCCAGACCACCACAAACGTAAACAACGAGCTGCTCGTACTGCAGTCGCCCTCGATCATGCTCGAGGTCGTAAAGCGGCTGCACCTGGACATGAACTACCATATTCCCGGACGTTTCCAGGACCGCGTGGCATACGGGGCCTCGCTGCCCCTGACCGTCTCGCTACCCGAACTGACGGAGAACGAATCGGCCCGCTTCACCCTCAAGGTACGCCCGGGCGGTGAGGTGGAGTTGTCGGAGTTCGTCCGCAACGGCGAAGAGATCCCCTCGGAGAAGGTCATCAAGGGCAACCTCACCGACACGCTGACAACGCCGCTGGGACGGGTCGAGATCACTCCGACGCCCTATTACGACATCGACCGAGGTTGTCAGTTGAAGGTCTCCCGGACGGGACTCTACGGAGCCGTCGGCAGCTATTCGGGCAATCTGACCGTCACCCTGAGCGACAAGAAGGCTTCGGCCATCGACCTTACCTTCCGCGACGTCTCCACGCAACGGGCCGAGGACGTACTGAACACCATGATCTCGGTATACAACGAGAACTGGGTAAGGGACAAGAACCAGATCGCCGTCTCGACCTCGATGTTCATCAACGAGCGTCTGGGGGTCATCGAGCGGGAACTGGGCAATGTGGACGAGAACATCTCCACCTACAAGAGCGAAAACCTCCTGCCCGACGTGCAGGCCGCCTCGAGCCTCTACATGGCGCAGAGCAGCGAGACCAATGCCCAGATCATGGCTCTGAGCAACCAGCTCTACATGACCCGCTACGTACGGAACTACCTCTCCGACGAGAACAACAGGACACAGCTGCTGCCGGCCAACTCGGGAATCGAGAGCACCAACATCGAATCGCAGATCTCGGAGTACAACACCAAACTGCTTCAGCGCAACAGCCTGGTGGCCAACTCCAGCACGCAGAACCCGCTGGTCGTGGATATGGATCAGGCACTCTCGGAGATGCGCCGGGCGATCATCACCTCGATCGACAACCAGATCCTCACGCTCAACACGCAGATCGCCAGCCTGCAGCAGAACGAGCAGAAGACCACGGCGCGCATTGCCGCCAACCCCTCGCAGGCCAAATACCTGCTCTCGGTGGAACGCCAGCAGAAGGTCAAGGAGGCCCTCTATCTCTTCCTGCTGCAAAAACGCGAGGAGAACGAGCTCTCGCAGGCCTTCACGGCCTACAACACGCGGGTGATCACCCCGCCGAGCGGGAGCATGGTGCCGACAACGCCCGTACGACGCAACATCCTCGCCATAGCGTTTGTTATCGGACTGCTCATCCCCGTGGGCGTGATCTTCCTCAGGGAGGTGATGAACACCCGGATCCGCGGGCGTAAGGACGTCGAGAAACTCCCGCTGCCGTTCCTCGGCGAAATCCCGCAATGGGGAGGCAACGGCCGGTCGCTGTTCGGGAAGAAGAAAAAAAGAGAGCCTGCGGCCGATTCGATCGTCGTCCGCGAAGGCAAACGCGACGTAATCAACGAGGCATTCCGCGTATTGCGCACCAACCTTGAATTCGTCGTCGGAAAAAGCGAAAAATCGAATGTCATCATACTCACGTCGTTCAACCCGGGAAGCGGCAAGTCGTTCCTGGCGATGAACATCGCCATGAGCCTGGCCATCAAGGGACGCCGCGTGCTGGTCATCGACGGCGACCTGCGCCACGGATCCACATCAGCCTATGTTGGCTCGCCGCGGCACGGACTGAGCGACTACCTCGGGTTCCGTACCGACAAGGTGGAGGAGATTCTCGTGCGCGACAAGGAGTACGAGAATCTGAACATCCTGCCTGTCGGCACGATTCCGCCCAACCCGACGGAACTGCTCGAAGAGAGCCGGTTCGGGGAGCTCATCGCACGCCTGCGCGCCGACTACAACTACATACTGATCGACTGCCCGCCGATCGAGGTGGTGGCCGATACGCACATCATCGAGAAGGTCGCCGACCGCACCCTCTTCGTCGTACGCGCAGGGTTGCTCGAACGCAGCATGCTGTCCGTACTGGAGAACATCTACAGGGAGAAGAAGTTCAAGAACATGGCACTGATCCTGAACGGTACCGACGGACAGTCCGGCTACTACGGATACGGCAACCGCTACGGTTACCACTACGGATACGGCTACCACTACGACTCCGGATCGAAGAAGTAGCCCCGACCGCACATGTGGCCCTTCACCCGTTCCTGTTCCCTCGCCGAAAGCGGACTCTTCGAGGGTTTTACCGACTGGCACTCGCACATCCTGCCTGCCGTGGACGACGGCGTGCGCAGTGTGGAGGAGGCTCTGGAAATCCTGCACGGATACGAAGCGCTCGGCATGAAGACCGTGTGGCTCACGCCGCACATCATGGAGGACATGCCGAACACCTCGGAGAGTCTGAAGCGCAAATTCGAAGAGCTGCGGACGGCATATTCCGGACGGATCGAACTCCACCTGGCGGCAGAACACATGCTGGACAACCTGTTCGACGAGCGGCTCAACGGCAACGACCTGCTGCCGATCGGACAACGCGGTGACCACTTGTTGGTCGAGACCTCCTATTTCAACCCTCCGCTGGATCTCAAGGGGACGCTTTGCCGGATCCGCTCGTGCGGATATTATCCGTTGCTGGCGCACCCCGAGCGGTATGTCTACATGTCACGGAAGGATTACAGACGACTGCACGAAGCCGGAGTTCGCTTCCAGCTCGACCTCTTTGCATTGGCCGGCATGTACGGAAAGCGGGCGACGGAGTGTGCCGGATGGCTTCTGGAACAGGGGTTCTACGACGCTGCAGGCACCGATATCCACCGCAAGGCTGTCTGTGACCGCATCCGCGGTTTCCGGTTGTCGCGGAAAATCTGTACGGCACTGACGACACTCTGCCGCGACTCCGACGGTCTGTAACCCGGCCTCGGAAAAGAGAACGGCCGCACCTGTTTCGGAAGGGATGCGGCCGTTTTTGCGTCACGACGACATCTTTTGGCCCCTGCGGCGCCGACTTCGGATATTCTCACTATCTTTGTATGATGAACCACGGCATACGCCGCACCGAAAAACGACTGAATCATGGAAAACCAATACGTCGAACCCATCGCGGAACTACTCAGGCAGGTCGGACTGACGGAACAGATCACCTGGCAGACGCAAGCGATTGTCCTTGCCGGCATCCTGCTGCTCTCGTGGCTCACGGCCGTGCTGTTCCGCCGGCTGGTCATCCCGGCCCTCCAGAAGATCAGCAGCCAGACCAGGGTGACGTGGGACGACCACCTGTTCAAGGACGAGATCATGCACGACCTCTGCCGGCTGTTGCCTCCGCTGATCTGGTATGTCCTGCTGCCCGTAGCCTTTCCCGACCAGCCCGTCCTGCTGTCGATCCTCCGCAAGGGCTCGCTCATCTACCTGATCGTCGCCGCGCTCGTGCTCGTGCGCTCGTTTCTCAACACGCTCTACGAAATCTCGAACGAACACGAAACGCTCCGCAACCGGCCGCTGAAAGGCATCTACCAGATGTTCAAACTCATCGCCGTCTGCATCGGCGGCATCCTGATTATCAGCATCCTGATCGACCGCGATGCCACGTCGATCCTGGCCGGACTCGGAGCTTCGGCCGCCGTCCTGATGCTCATCTTCCGCGACAGCATCCTGGGGCTCGTGGCGGGCGTACAGCTCTCGGCCAACGACATGCTGCGTCCCGGCGACTGGATCACGATGTCGAAATACGGCGCCGACGGCTACGTGACCGAAGTCTCGCTGACGACGGTCAAGGTGCAGAATTTCGACAAGACAATCACGACGATCCCGCCCTATGCGCTGGTCAGCGACTCGTTCCAGAACTGGCGCGGCATGCGCGAATGCGGCGGACGGCGCATCAAACGCTCCATAGCGATCGATGCCCGGACCGTACGGCGCTGCACGGCAGAGGAGATCGCACGTTTCCGCAGTCTCGGCTACATCGGGGACGAGGAACCCGACGAAGAGGCGGTCAATCTCCGGGTATTCCGGGGATACCTGATGCACTACCTCAAGGGGCGGAAGGAGATCAGGCAGGACCTGCTCCAGATGGTCCGCATGCTGCAGCCGACGACCGAGGGCATCCCCATCGAGGTCTATTGCTTCACGGCCGACACCGAATGGACCGCCTACGAACGGATCCAAAGCGCACTGTTCGATCACCTGCTCGCCACGCTGCCCGAATTCGGGCTTGCCGTCTACCAGCGTCCCGCCGGCCGCGACTTCCGCACGGAAGAGGAGACGAAAGCATGATCCGGGACAAACGCATTTCGAGAAAACACGGACGGACACATCCGATATAATGCCGACAGCGGCGGTGGAACACTCCATCGCCGCTGTCATTTGAATTATCTGACTCCCCAAAAAACTACTCGGCCTCGTCCAGCCGCAGGATCCGCACCACGCGGTAGGCCCCGTCGTAATCGGCCGCAAACTCGGCCACGGACTTGTCCACGGGGCACAGTTCCAGCTCGGCGCCGACCGTCCATTCGGCACGACCCGACTCCACGAAGCGCTGCTCGAGGCAGCCCGACTCGTCGATCAGCCAGAAGGTGGTCGAATCGCCTGCGGCACGGAATGTCCGCACCTCGGGAGCAAAGGTCACCGTACCCTCCAGAACCACATGCGTTTCGTTTTCGGGTTCGGCATCGAAGGCGTCCGCCGCACGGCTGTAGGCCCGACGTCCGTCACCGCGGCCAAGAATCAGGCTGTCGGCATCGACACGCACGATGTCGAGCGTATCGGCAAACTCGAGCGTCTGCCCGTTGCCGATGCTCTTTCCCGCAAGCACCAACTGCCGGCCGAACAGCTGCCAGCGATCGTACTCGAGCGTCGCCATATTGACCGACCGTGCAGTACCGTCGGCTGACAGGGCCATTCCCTGGAACCCGTCCATACCGGGAATGGGCTCCAACCACACGCCGACCAGTTTGTCGGCCGACGGCCCGGATGTGCAGGAGGTTCCTGCCACACACAGAGCCGCACACCAAAACATCCAAAATCTCTTCATGGATCCTCTTTTTTACGATTAGCATTCCGTCCAAAACGGAATTTCGACAAAGATAGCAATTTGAGTCCAAGAGTATCCTCCCGAAGGCCGAAAAAACAGGACCGAAGAGGATCCGTTTCGCTTCCTGCGCCCGCCGGCAGGGCGGAATTCCGGAGGTCTGCCGGGGTGCTGAACGCCAACCGACACGACGCGAGGGACTTGCAGTTCCCCGCGTTTTTTTGTCGATAAAATGTTCATGAAAAACAACCGGAGCGCTCGCCCGAATGAAAAACATCGCCTATATTTGCATCGAGCAAGGTTCCCCGCCGGCGGCTGCCGGCCCGGGATCAAAAGGGAACACCTGTGCGAATCAGGGGCTATTCCCGTAGCTGTAAGCTCCGTAAACGACCGCATACTCTTGAGCCACTGTCCCGCCGGGACGGGAAGGCATGCGGAGGGGGCGAGCCAGAAGACCTGCCTTGCCGGATGAGGCTCCGAACCTCGGGGATAAGGAACGGCGCCCGAAAACTGCTTAAACCGGACATACCAGAGGCCGAACTCCGCGCTTTGCCGCACACGCTCCGCCGTGCGGGAAAGGGCAGGGCTTCGCACCCTCGGGAAACGACTGAACAACAAACTAAACAGTGGGCTTATTATGGGCATTTCGGAACTCCAAATCGTCAAACGCGACGGCAAGCGCGAGCCGTTCTCGGTGGAAAAGATCAAACGCGCGATCAGCAAGGCATTCCTCTCGGTGGGCGGCTACGCCACCGACGACGACCTGACGTCCGTCCTGAGCCGCGTGCACATCGCCGACGGCATGAGCGTCGAGGAGATCCAGAACCAGGTCGAGGTGGCCCTCATGGCCGAGCACTACTTCGCCGTGGCCAAGAGCTACATGCTCTACCGCCAGAAACACACCGAAGACCGCGAGGACCGCGAAAAGCTCAACTTCCTGATCGACTACTGCGACGCGAAGAACCCGGCAACGGGATCGAAATACGACGCCAACGCCAACGTCGAGAACAAGAACATCGCCACACTCATCGGCGAGCTGCCCAAACAAAACTTCATCCGGCTCAACCGCCGCCTGCTCACCGACCGCATCCGCGAGATGTACGGCAAGGAGTTGGCCGACAAGTACCTCTACCTGCTGCGCAACCACTTCATCTACAAGAACGACGAGACGTCGATGGCCAACTACTGCGCCTCGATCACGATGTACCCGTGGCTGCTCAACGGCACGCTGTCGATCGGCGGTAACTCGACCCGCCCGACGAACCTCAAGTCGTTCTGCGGCGGCTTCGTGAACATGGTATTCATCGTCTCGTCGATGCTCTCGGGAGCCTGTGCCACGCCCGAGTTCCTCATGTACATGAACTACTTCATCGAACAGGAGTACGGCGAGGACTACTACCTGCGCGCCGACGAGGTGGTGGATCTCTCGCGCAAGCGCCGCACGATCGACAAGGTGATCACCGACTGTTTCGAACAGATCGTCTACTCGATCAACCAGCCGACGGGCGCCCGCAACTTCCAGGCCGTCTTCTGGAACGTGGCCTACTACGACCGTTTCTACTTCGAGTCGCTCTTCGGCGAATTCCGCTTCCCGGACGGTTCGCAGCCCCACTGGGAGTCGCTTTCGTGGCTGCAGAAGCGTTTCATGAAGTGGTTCAACCGCGAACGGACCCGGACCGTGCTGACCTTCCCGGTCGAGACGATGGCCCTGCTGACGCGCGACGGCGACGTCATGGACCGCGAATGGGGTGACTTCACGGCCGAAATGTACGCCGAGGGGCACTCGTTCTTCACCTACATCAGCGACAACGCCGACTCGCTCTCGTCGTGCTGCCGCCTGCGCAACGAGATCCAGGACAACGGCTTCAGCTACACGCTCGGAGCGGGCGGCGTCTCGACCGGATCGAAGAGCGTGCTGACGATCAACCTGAACCGCTGCGTGCAGCACGCCGCCCGCAACGGCATGCACTACCTGACCTACCTCGAGGAGGTGACCGACCTGGTGCACAAGGTGCAGACGGCCTACAACGAGAACCTCAAGCGCCTGCAGGCCAAGGGCATGCTTCCGCTGTTCGATGCGGGGTACATCAACCTCTCGCGCCAATACCTCACCATCGGCGTAAACGGGCTGGTCGAGGCCGCCGAGTTCCTCGGAATCCCCATCAGCGACAACGACGACTACGCCGCCTTCGTGCAGGACGTGCTGGGGCTGATCGAACGCTACAACCGCAAGTACCGCTCGAAGGAGCTGATGTTCAACTGCGAGATGATCCCGGCGGAGAACGTCGGCGTGAAACACGCCAAGTGGGACCGCGAGGACGGCTATGCCGTGCCGCGCGACTGCTACAACTCCTATTTCTACGTGGTCGAGGACGACTCGCTGAACATCATCGACAAGTTCCGCCTGCACGGACACCGCTACATCGAACACCTCACGGGCGGCTCGGCACTGCACATGAACCTCGAAGACCACCTCTCGAAGGAGCAGTACCGCCACCTGCTGCGCGTAGCGGCGCAGGAGGGTTGCAACTACTTCACGTTCAACATCCCGAACACCGTATGCAACGCCTGCGGGCACATCGACAAGCGCTACCTGAAGGAGTGCCCCTCGTGCCACTCGCACGACCTGGACTACCTGACCCGCGTGATCGGCTACATGAAGCGCGTCTCGAACTTCTCGGCGGCCCGCCAGCAGGAGGCCTCACGGCGCTATTATGCCAAAGCGGAATAGGGTGATGGTCCGCTACCACAACTTCGACATCGTCTTCGCCGAGATTCCCGACGAAACGACGCTGGCGATCAACATCACCAACTGCCCGAACCGCTGCCCGGGCTGCCACAGCCCCCACCTGCAGCGCGACGGGGGCGAGAGGCTCGATGCGGAGGCGCTGCAGGGGCTGCTCGACCGCTACGGGCGCTCGGTGACCTGCGTCTGTTTCATGGGCGGCGATGCCGCACCGCACGAGATCGCCCGGCTGGCCGAAACGGTCCGCCGGAACTGTCCGGCGCTGCGCACCGCGTGGTACTCGGGACGCGAACGCCTCCCCGAGGGGTTCGATCTCACCCGGTTCGACTACATCAAGTTGGGTCCCTGGATCGAGGCGCTCGGTCCGCTGACCGCCCCGACGACCAACCAGCGGCTCTACCGGATCGCACCGGACGGCACGATGAGCGACATCACGGCCCGCTTCCGCCGCAACAGGTGAGCCTCCCCGCCACAGGACAGAAACGCCCCGGTTCGTGTACGAACCGGGGCGTTTTGCCGATCATCCCGCACATGGGCCGGAACGTACACAGGTCAGACCATATCGTCGCCCGTGCGGGCAAAGGTGACGCGCAGCGTCTTGTGGAAGGGGATGAAGCGCGAAATGACCGCAATGACCAGCGCCACAACAAACAACACGCCCAGCATCTCCTTGAGCGAGAGCAGCAGGGCCTGCTGCTGCAGGGTCGTATTGAGCGAATAGGTAGCCATCTGCACGGCATCGCCGTAGCTGTGCCCGCCGGCCAGAGCCGCACCGAACGACTCGCCGTAACGCGAGGCAGCCAGCGGATCAGCCATCGTCACCGTCTCGACCAGCGAATGCATGTACTTCTGTTCCAGCCGGTAAAGCGTATTGCTGTAGAACGACGTGGCCATGATCGGAGCCAGCACCGAACGGAACGTGATGAGGAAGAAGGCGTTCATGAGCAGGAACTTCGGGTTGAGGTCCTCGACGACGAACAGCGCGAAGGCGATGATGAGCGTGAGCATGCCCAGTCCCCGGATGAAGATCGGCAGGTAGAGCATCTCGTAGGTCGTATCGGGCGAGAGGAAGAAATAGAGATACCCGAAGAAGAAGGCGAAACAGGCCATGCCCCCGGCGATCAGGAAGCGGAAACGCCACCGCTGCCAGCGGAACCACCAGAAGCAGATGAAGGCCCCGAGCAGATAACCGGGCAGAAGCCAGACGTAGAGCGAATAGGTATGCGAACTGTCCACACGGAGAATCGTCGTGAGGAAGTTCGTCAGCAGCGTGGTGGAGGTGCTGAAGAACATGACGAGCATCATGTAGAGGTACCCGACGATGGCCTTGGGCTGGTAGAGCGGCGCCAGATTGACATAGGGCCGCTCGGCGTGGTACTGGTACCAGACGAAGAAGGCGATCAGCATCGGCGCCAGAACGATGTAGATGCATATTTTGGGCGAGGACATCCAGTCGAGCACCTTGCCGTAGTTGAGCACATACATCAGCATGAGCAGCCCGGCCGAGATGAGCATCATCTCACGCACGTGCAGCTCGCGGAGCGGCACCGTGCGGTTGGTCCGGTCGTGGCGGAAGCAGACCGCCACGAAGAGGATGGCCACCAGAATGAGGGTCATCATGAAGTAGTACATGTACTTCCAGTCATAGTGGTAGGCCAGCTGCGCCGTGATGAGAATCGAAAGCTGTCCGCCGCCGTAGGTCAGCGGGTAGAAATAGGAGTAGAACTCGCTGCGGACGTTGCGCGGGCTGAAGATCTTCTGTGCATGGCGGATGAACCACAGCATGAGAAACCCCTTCAGGAAGCCGATCACGAAGCTGCAGACGATCAGGATGTCGGAATGCTTCGACGCAGCACATACCCAGCTCAGCACGAACTGCAGCACAAGGTCGCAGAGAATGAGCGTCTTGTTGGAGAAGGCATCGAGTATTTTCGGGATGATCGGGTAGGCGATGGCCATGCCGGCCGAGGCGGCATAGTACCCCATCGTGATGTCCTCGGAATTGGTGCCGAGCGTATAGGAGACCTCGAGCATGCTGCCCGTGTAGGAGCCGTTGAGCAGGATGACCGGCAGGATGACCGAGAAAGTCGTCACCAGCCCGAGCCAGTCGGGAACCCACTTGCGGACCGGAAGTCCGAGCTGCCGCACGTCGGTCATCGCCGGAGGGCTTCGGTTTCGACCATCATGCCCGCGCGCAGCAGGGCCATATCCTCACGCGAGACCCCTTCGAGTTCGATCCGCACGGGAATACGCTGCTGGACCTTCACGAAGTTGCCGGCCGAATTGTCGGTCGGGACGAGCGAATATTTCGATCCGGTGGCCTCCGAGATGGCCGATACGCGGCCGCGGAAGACCCGTCCCGGGAGGGCATCGACCTTTACGCGGACCTCCTGTCCGATGAAGATGTGGATGATCTGCGTCTCCTTGTAGTTGGCCGTGATCCACTTCTCCTCGCTGCGGACCAGGTAGGAGATCGTCTGTCCGGCCTGCACATACTGCCCCGGCTCGAGGGTACGACGTCCCATGTAACCGTCGTAGGGGGCCGTGAGCACGGTGTAGGAGAGGTTCAGCCGCGCAAGGTCCAGATCGGCCTCGCTGCGCAGGATGGCCGCTTCGGCCCCGGTGCGCCGGCGGCTGGTCTCGGCATACTGCGAACGGGCCGCCCGGCGCTGGCTCACGAGCGCATCGTAGCGGGCCTGTGCAGCCTCGTAGGCGGCCTTCTTCTGCTCGAACTGCTGCTCCGAGACCGACTCCTGCGCCAACAGGCGCTCGAAACGGTGATAGTCCTGCTCAAGCTGCCAGAGCGTGGCCCGCGCCTCGGCGATGTTGGCCTCCTGCACGGCGATGTTGTTCTCGGAGGTCTCGATGCCGGCATGCAGCACCTCGCGCGACCCCTCGGCATCGAGCATTGCGGCCTCGGCCTCCTTCACGCGGATCTGGTATTCGCGGTCGTCGAGCACCAGCAGCGTGTCGCCACGGTGCACGAACTGGTGTTCGCGGAAGCGGACCTCGCGGATGTATCCCGAGACACGGATGTTGAGTGGCGCAACATACTGATCGACAAAGGCATCGTTGGTCACCTCGTAGCGCACGTAACGCCAGAAATAGCTTGCCGTCCACCACAGGCCCGATCCGGCCAGAGCGAGGCAAATCAGGTTCAACACGATGTTGCGGACCCTGCGCCTGCGCAAAATCCGATGTTTCTTCTTCAGTTCGTCCGTCATAGTTCCGATATTCGCTACCGCACCGGAGAGAGTGTCCGGGCCGCGCTTTCCGAGGCCGGAAGACCCTCCGACCGGAAACCGCACGGCAAAGATACTCAAAAAACGGGACCCGTCCAAACGTCCGGGTCCCGTCATCTCTTCATCGGAAAGCAATCACTCCGCCTGCATGATATCCGCCAACTCGTCGGTGATAGCCTGCTGACGGCGTTTGTTGTAGGTCAGCGTAAGGTCGCCCAGAAGCTCCTGCGCGTTGTCCGTGGCGGTCTGCATGGCGATCATGCGGGCCGCATGCTCGGCCGTCGCGCTGTCGAGCAGCACCTCGAAGATCCGCATCCGCAACGTATAGGGCAACAGCTCCTCGAGCAGCGTCCGCGGGTCGGGTTCGTAAATATAGTCGGGATGCGCATCCGACCGGGAGGGCAGGTCCCCGGCGTGCTCCGAAGCGGCACCCGCGGCTCCGTGCAGATCCGAGAAATCCGCCGGAAGGAAGACCTCCTGCCGGGGCTCCTGGTGTCCCATCGAATGGAAATGGGTATAGACCAACACGGCGCGGTCGATCACACCGGCCTCATAGCGGTCCATAAGCCGCTGTGCGAGTGCCGCGGCATCCCCGCTCGTGGCCTTGGAGGCCAGTTTGCGGAAGTCGTCGCATACGTCGAAACCCGCCTTGCGTGCGGCCTGCGCGATCTTCTCGCCGACGGGCCACACCTCGACCGCCTCGAAGCCCTGCCCGCGGAGCGACTCGACCTCGGCATGCAGCAGCCGGATCACATTGGCGTTGAACGCTCCGCACAACGAGCCGTCCGACGAGACGGCGACCACGACGGCACGCCGCCGGGCCTCGTGCGGCTCGGCCAGCGGCGAGGAGACCTCGAGTTCGGGGTCTGCCGTGAGCGCCGCGGCGATGTCGGCCAGACGCTCGCTGTAGGCGGCCAGCCCCTCGGCCACGTTCTGCACGCGGTGCAGTTTGGCCGAGGCGACCATCTTCATCGCCGAAGTGATCTTCAGCGTGTTGTTTACCGACGCGATGCGCGCCTTTATCTCCTTGAGGGATGCCATGGCGCACTATGCTTTTTTGAGCGAAACGACCACCCGTCCGGCAGCCTCCTCGATCCGGGCACCGATCGACTCGTCGATCTCGCCGCGCCGCAGCGCCTCGAAAACCTCCGGGGAGAGCGTCTCGACGAGCATGTGCTCGAATTCGGCGACTTGTTCGATCGGCACCTCGCGCAGCAGTCCGTGCGTACCGCAATAGAGCACGGCAATCTGCTGTTCGACGGGCATCGGGCTGTACTGCGGCTGGACGAGCAGACGCGTGTTCTTGCGTCCGCGGTCGAGCACGGCGACCGTCACGGCATCCATGTCGCTGCTGAACTTCGAGAACGACTCCAGCTCGCGGTACTGCGCCTGGTCGATCTTCAGCGTACCGGCCACCTTCTTCATCGCCTTGATCTGGGCGTTGCCGCCCACACGCGACACGGAAATGCCGACATCGACGGCCGGGCGGTTGCCCTGGTTGAAGAGGTTCGTATCGAGGAAGATCTGTCCGTCGGTGATCGAAATGACGTTCGTCGGGATGTAGGCCGAGACGTCGCCGGCCTGCGTCTCGATGATCGGCAGGGCCGTGAGCGACCCGCCGCCGCGGACCTTGCCCCGGAGCGACTCCGGAAGGTCGTTCATCTCACGCGCGACCTCCTCCTGTGCGATGATCTTCGCAGCACGCTCGAGCAGACGCGAGTGGAGGTAGAAGATGTCGCCCGGGTATGCCTCGCGGCCCGACGGGCGGCGCAGGATCAGCGACACCTCGCGGTAGGCCACGGCCTGCTTCGAGAGGTCGTCGTAGACAACGAGGGCGTGGCGCCCCGTGTCGCGGAAGAATTCGCCGATGGCTGCGCCCGCGAAGGGGGCGAAGTACTGCATGGCGGCCGGATCGGAGGCCGTGGCGGCCACGACGATCGTATACTCCATGGCTCCGTGCCGGCGCAGCGTCTCGACGAGCGATGCCACGGTCGAGGCCTTCTGGCCGACAGCCACATAGATGCAGTAGACCGGGTCACCGGCCTCGAAGTTGCGCCGCTGGTTGATGATCGTGTCCACGGCGATGGCCGTCTTGCCCGTCTGGCGGTCGCCGATGATCAGCTCACGCTGACCGCGGCCGATCGGGATCATCGCATCGACGGCCTTCAGGCCCGTCTGCAGGGGTTCGCTCACCGGCTGGCGGAAGATGACGCCCGGCGCCTTGCGTTCCAGCGGCATCTCGACCGTCTCCCCGCCGATGGGGCCCTTGCCGTCGAGCGGATCGCCCAGCGGCGTGATCACCCGGCCGAGCAACGCCTCACTCACCTGGATCGAAGCCGTATGGCCCGTCCGGCGCACGAGGTCGCCCTCCTTGATCAGGTCCGTGGGTCCCAGCAGCACGGCACCGACGTTATCCTCCTCGAGGTTCATCACCACGGCCTTGATGCCGTTCTCGAACTCGAGCAGTTCGTTCGCTTCGGCGTTCCGGAGTCCGTAGATGCGGACCACGCCGTCGCTCACCTGCAACGTCGTGCCGACCTCGGCATACTGTGCCTCGAGGTCGATACCCTGCAGTTCGGCAAGCAGGACATCCGAAACTTCCGAGGGTTTTATGGTATCCTTGTTCATAACTGACTAAACGATTCTTTGAGGTTTGCTTCCCAACTTGCGGCGCAGCAGCTTGAGCTGTGCCGCGAGGCTCGCATCGATCAGCACGTCGTCGATGCGGAAGACGAAGCCGCCGACCAGTTCGGGGTGCACCTCGCGACGGATGTGCACCTCGCTGTGGGTGCGCGCTTCGGCCACACGGCACAGCCTTTCGACGAACTCCTCGCCGACGGGTGCAGCCGTCTGCAGCACGGCATCGCGGATGTTGTGCCGCTCCTTGTAGAGCCCCCGGTAGGAGTAGAGCATGAAATAGAGGTAATGCTCCCGGTGGTGACGGAGCACCAGCCGGATGAAAGCCTCCAGCGCCGCACACGGCCGCCCGCCAAAACTGCGGCAAACGAATCCGAGCTTCTTTTCGGCCGACAGCACCGGCGAGAAGAGGGCCTCGCGCAGCGTGGCATCCTCACGGTAGCAGCCGATCAGCCGCTTCACCTCGTCGTAGGTGCGCCGCTCCTCGCCGCCGGCCGCGGCATACGCCGCCAGCGCCTTTGCATAACGATTGGCAATCAATCCGGTATACATGGTTTAAGCCTCCTTCTGGGTTTTCCGCCGTTCCATTTCGTCGAGCATCGCCTCGGCAAGCCGCGTCTGCGCCTGCTCGTCGTCGAGTTTCGCGCGCAGCATCTTCTCGGTGACGGCAATCGAGAGCAGCGCCACCTGATGGCGCGCATCCTGCAGGATGGCCTCGCGTTCGGCCTCGGCCTTCGCACGGGCGGCGGCAACGATCCGCTCGCCCTCCTCGTCGGCCTTGCGGCGCGCTTCGCGCAGCAGCTGCTCGCGCGTTGCGGCGGCTTCGCGCAGCAGCTCCGTGCGTTCGCGGGCGGCCTCCTCGAGGATCGCATCGCCCTCGGCACGCAGGCTGGCGAGCTTGCGCTCGGCCTCACGCGCCGCGTCGAGCGACGAATCGATGAACTCCTTGCGCGAATCGATCGACCGGAGAATCACCGGAAAACCGAATTTCGCCAGCAGGATGAAGACGACGGCGAACGCAAGGGTCATCCAGAAAAGCAGTCCCGCTTCGGGTTGCAAGAGTCCCATGGTCCGCTAAGTTTTTTGCGGGCTTAAAGCGCCATGAAACAAACGGCAACGGCGAACAGGGCCACGCCCTCGATCAGGGCGGCCACGATGATCATGCTCGTACGCACCTTTCCGGCGGCTTCCGGCTGACGCCCGATGGCCTCCATGGCGGCCGATCCGATCTTACCGATACCAAGCGCTGCACCGATGACAGCGATCGCTGCGCCGAGAGCGGCGCCGACAGTTCCCAATTCCATAATTCTCAACGATTAATTGTTCGACATTTATTTGATTCTTGTTTTTCTATCGGGTTTCATCCTTTCCGGAGGCCGTCTCCCCGTCGGCCGGCTCGCCGTGCTCCTGTGCCAGGCCGATGAAGACGGCCGAGAGCATCGTAAAGACGTAGGCCTGCAGGTAGGCCACCAGCAGTTCGAGGCAGTTCATGAATATGGTCAGCAGCACCGACACCGCAGTCATCGACGAATTGACCGCCGCACCGGCCTCGGCCGTGACGAAAATGACGCACGTCAGGATCAGGATCACGGCATGTCCGGCCATCATGTTGGCAAACAGACGGATCATCAGCGCGAAGGGCTTGGTGAAGATGCCCACCAGTTCGATGAACGGCACGATCGGGATGGGGACCTTGAGCCACGTCGGCACGTCGGACCAGAAGATGTCCTTCCAATAGTGGCGGGTACCGAACAGATTGACGGCCAGGAACGTCGCCACGGCCAGGACCAGCGTCACGGCGATGTTGCCCGTGACGTTCGCACCGCCCGGGAAGAAGGGGATCAGCCCCATGAGGTTGTTCACGAAGATGAAGAAGAAGACCGTCAGCAGGTAGGGTGCGAAACGGCGGTAACCGGCCCCCACGCACGGAGCGATGATGTCATCGACGAGCGACTCGACGAGCGATTCGAAGAGTCCGACGAATCCGCGCGGTGCCGGAGAGTCGGCCTTGCGGCCGCGGTAGCAGCGGGCCACGCCGAGGACGATGAGCACAAGGATCAGGCTGTTGATGAGCAGCCCGGCGACGACCTTCGTGATCGAAAGGTCCAGCGGCCGGAGATCGCTGCCGTCGGCCTGACGTTCGACGATCTTGCCGGCATGTTCGCCCTCCGTGGCGATGCGCAGCCCCTCGTGTTCGGCGCCGCCGTGCAGGTGCTTCGACGAGAAGCAGTGCCACCCGCTCGACGGACTGCGGACGATTACCGGCAGGGAGAAGGAGAGTTCGTGGCCGCCGATCGACCCCATGTGCCATTCGTAGGCATCGCCGATGTGGCCCAACACGATCTCCTTGACGTTCAGCCCGGCCTCTTCATCCGCCTGCCCGGCATCCGAGGCCGCATCGCCCGATCCACGGGTCACGGAGACGGAGTCGGCGACGGTCTGCACCGCCGGCTCGGCAGCCGGAGAGCCCCCCTGCGGCAGGGCCGGCGCCACGGCCGGCAGCAGCAGTGCGGCCAACGGCAGGAAAAACGCCCGGAAAACAGTATTTGACAATTTTGACATTGCTTTGCAAATCAATTCTTTGCGGCGTCTATTTCAACACACGCTTCAACTTCGTCGCGGCAGACCTTGACGAATCCGCCGACGATTCCGACCCGCTCTTCGCGGCCATCGGCCGCATAGACGATCTCGCCGCGAACAAGTCCCGAAACGAGCGGGGCATGGCCCTGCAGTACGGTGAAGGCCCCCATTTCTCCCGGAAACGAAACCTTCTCGACCGCCGTGCGGCTCACCACTCCCGAAGGGGATACGATCACCAGTTGCAACATGGCCTGCTCCTCCCCGTCAGGATTGTGCCCGGCGAAGCATCTCCTCGCCCTTGCGGATGGCATCGTCGATCGTACCGACATTGAGGAACGCCTGCTCGGGCAGGTGGTCCACCTCGCCGTCGAGAATCATCTTGAAGCCGCGGATCGTCTCCTCGATCGGGATCATCTGTCCCTTGACGCCCGTGAACTGCTCGGCCACGGTGAAGGGCTGCGAGAGGAAGCGCTGCACGCGGCGGGCGCGGTTTACGGTCAGACGGTCCTCGTCCGAGAGCTCGTCCATGCCCAGGATGGCGATGATGTCCTGCAGCTCTTTGTTGCGCTGAAGGATCTGCTTGACGCGCTGCGCCACGGTATAGTGCTCTTCGCCCACGATGTTCGGGTCGAGGATGCGCGACGACGACTCGAGGGGATCGACGGCGGGGTAGATACCCAGCTCAGTGATCTTGCGGCTCAGGACGGTCGTGGCATCGAGGTGCGTGAAGGTCGTGGCCGGTGCGGGGTCCGTGAGGTCGTCGGCCGGAACGTAGATCGCCTGCACGGAGGTAATCGAACCGTGTTTGGTCGAGGTGATGCGCTCCTGCATCTGACCCATCTCGGTGGCCAGCGTCGGCTGATAGCCCACGGCCGAAGGCATGCGGCCCAGCAGGGCCGAGACCTCCGATCCGGCTTGCGTGAAGCGGAAGATGTTGTCGATGAAGAAGAGGATGTCCTTCGACTGTCCCTCGCTGCCGCTGTCGCGGAACGACTCGGCGACGGTCAGTCCCGACAGGGCCACCGAAAGACGCGCCCCGGGAGGTTCGTTCATCTGGCCGAACACGAGCGTGGCCTGCGAACGGGCCACCTCGTCGTAATCGACCTTCGAAAGGTCCCAGTGTCCCTCGTCCATACTCTTGCGGAAGGCGTCGCCATAGCGGATCACACCCGAGGTGATCATTTCGCGCAGCAGGTCGTTGCCCTCGCGCGTACGTTCACCGACACCGGCAAAGACCGAGAAGCCGTTGTGTTTCTTGGCGATGTTGTTGATCAGCTCCATGATGAGCACCGTCTTGCCCACACCGGCGCCGCCGAACAGACCGATCTTGCCGCCCTTGACGTAGGGTTCCAGCAGGTCGATCACCTTGATGCCCGTCGAGAGCACCTCCTGCGAGGTGGCCAGTTCGTCGAACTTCGGCGGCTCGCGGTGGATCGAAGCCTCGTGCGTACGGTCCAGCGGCCGCATGCCGTCGATCCGCTCGCCCGTGACGTTGAGCAGGCGGCCCTTGATCTGGTCGCCGACGGGCATCGAGATCGAACGCCCGCGGGCCGTCACCTTCATGTGACGCTGCAGTCCGTCGGTCGAGTCCATTGCGATGGCCCGCACGGTGTTCTCGCCGATGTGCTGCTGCACCTCGACGACGAGTTCCGTGCCGTTATGCCGACGGATCGACATCGCTTCGTGGATGCCCGGCAGGAGACGCTCCTCACCCAGGTCGGGGAAGTGCACGTCGATCACCGGTCCGATGATCTGCGAAATGTATCCTTCAATTTGTGCCATATTAAATAGCCTGTAAATCCGATTAAAACCCAGGTTGTCCGTAGTCGGGTGCTCCCTGCAGACGGGAGTCTCACCTCCCGGAGTGCAAAATTAACGAATTCGGTCGGCGAAAAAGCGCCTCAACCACATCGAAAATGTTCATTTTGTCCTCAACGGAAGCTTCGCGCGGGGCAACAACCCGCCCGAAAGCGCCATACGGCGTGCAAAAATACGAAAGATACGGCAAATCGTACGCCTTTCGGTCTTTTTTTAAAACGGATTCAGCAATCTTTTTGTTGTTCCGACCGGGTGCTTCCCGAAAAAAAGCCGGAACAGCCGTCAGAAAAAGGGGCCGCAAAGGGCCGGGACCGTGACCGGGCGACGGAAGCGCCGAGCGGATCAGGAGCGTTTGCGGTAGGTCAGGGCGGCCAGGACTCCGGCCAGAAGGGCGAACAGGAGCAGTGCCGCAAAGTCGGCCCACAGATCGCCGACCGTTGCTCCCTTGAGATAGACGCTCCGCATGATCTCGACGAAGTAGCATGGCGGCAGGAGGTGCGTGAACCGCTGCGCCCAGAGGGGCATCGACTCGACGGGAGTGACCAGCCCGCTCATCAGGACGAAGATCATCACGAAGAAGAACATGCCGAACATGGCCTGCTGCATCGTCGAGGAGTAGTTGGCCGCAATGACCCCGAAGCCCGACATGACGAACGTGAAGAGCAGCGCCGCGAGGTAGACGGTCCCGAACGACCCGGCGGGCAGCAGTCCGTAGACGGCCCAGGCAAGCGCCATGGCCAGCGTCAGGACCACCATGCCGATGATCCAGTAGGGGATGAGCTTGGCCAGCGTGAAGGCCACCGGGCTCACCGGCGTGACGTTGATCTGCTCGATGGTGCCCGTCTCCTTCTCGCCCACGAGGTTCAGGGCCGGAAGGAAGCCGCACAGCATGATGAGCAGCATGATCATCAGCGCGGGGATCATGTAATGGCGGTAGTCGAGCGTCGGGTTGTAGCGGTTCTCGACGACAACGGGATCCTCCGCGGAAGGCATGCCCCTCCCGACGCGCAGTTCGGTCACCGCTCCGGCGACCGTCTGCACGAGGTACTGGGTGCCGAGGCTTCCCTTCACGGCATCCACGCCATTGGCCGAGACGGCCACCCGCGGCGGCGTCAAACCGCCGTCAAGCGCCGCCCCGAACCCGTCGGGGATCTCGAGCACGGCATCGGCGTCGCCGGCATCGAGCGAGCGGAGTGCCGCAGCATAGCTGTCGGCAACGTTGCACAGCGTGAAATAGTCCGAGGCAGCGATCTTCTGCACGATGCGGCGCGAGGCCGAGCTGTGGTCGCGGTCTACGACCGCCACGCCGATGTGGCGGATGTCCATGGTCGTCACCCACGGCATAACGAGCATCACCATGGCCGGGAAGAGGACGACCATGCGCGGCAGGAACGGATTGCGGAAAAACTGCCGGAACTCCTTGTCGAGCAAAACGAGCAACGTACGCATCATCGCTATTCGAGTTTGTCGTTGAACTTGCGGAGGGCCACGGCGATCAGGCCGGCGGTCATGGCGGCCAGGATCGCGAACTCCCGGAGGACGGCCGTGAAGGGGAGCCCCTCGATCATCAGCCGCCGGATGGCGGCGATGTACCACCGGGCCGGAACGATGCACGAGAGCCACCGTAGCGGCGCGGGCATGTTCCCGATCGGGAAGACCATGCCCGAGAGCATGATCATCGGCATGAGCATGAGCATGGCCGAGACCAGCAGGGCGGTGACCTGCGTCCGGGCGACCGTCGAGATGAAGAGCCCGAGGGCCAGCGCCAGGACGATGTAGAGCAGCGAGAGCCCGACGATCCCCACGATGCCGCCCGACATGGGGACGCCCAGCACGAAACGGGCCAGCAGCAGGATCGAGGCGAGGTTCAGGCACGAGAGTACGAAGTAGGGGATCATCTTGGCAAAGACGATGCGGATGGGCCGCACGGGCGAGACCAGCAGCACCTCCATCGTCCCGGTCTCCTTCTCGCGGACGATCGACACGGAGGTCATGATGGCGCAGATCAGGATGAAGATCAGCCCCATGATGCCCGGCACGAAGTTGTAGGCGCTCTTCATCCGCGGGTTATAGAGCAGCCGGGTCTCTACGCCGACTCCGTCAGCCACATTGTCCAGCAGCACACTCCGCAGGTAGGCGGCACCGGCCTGTGCCGTATTGGTGTTCGAGGCGTCCATGACCAGCTGCAGGGCCGCACCCGCACCGGGCCGGCCCGCGGCAAGGTCGGCCATGCGACGGTCGAAGTCGTCGGCGAAGACCGCCACGGCATCGGCACGCCCCGAACGGAGCATGCGGTCGATCTCCCCGCTTGGGATATAACCCGTGAAGGTAAAATTGGGATTGGCGGCCATCCGCTCGACAGCCTGCCGGACCGTCTCACTGCGGTGGAGCGCCACGACCGCCACATCGACATTGTTCACCTCGGTCGAGAGGGCGAAGCCGAAGAGCAGGATCTGGACCACAGGCATCAGCAGCGCGATGAGCATCGTACGCGGATCGCGGAAAATGTGCAGGGTCTCCTTGCGGACGAATGAGGCGAAACCGTTCATCGTTTATTCCGTGCGTTGGGCCGTGCGGGCCAGCGAACGGAACACCTCGTCCATCGACCCGGCGGCAAATTGACGTTTGAGTTCGGCCGGAGCCCCGAGGGCGCGGATCCGGCCATCGACCATGATCGAGACCCGCGTGCAGTACTCGGCCTCGTCCATGTAGTGTGTGGTGACGAAGACGGTCGTCCCGCCGGCCGCCGCCTCGTAGATCAGCTCCCAGAACTGGCGCCGCGTCACGGGGTCCACACCCCCGGTGGGTTCGTCGAGGAAGACGATTTCGGGACGGTGGAGCGTCGCCACCGAGAAGGCCAGCTTCTGCTTCCATCCCAGCGGAAGGCGGCCGACGAGCGTGCGGGCCTCGCCGCGGAAGTCGAGCCGGCGGAGGATGCCGACCGCCCGGCGCAGGATCTCGCGGCGGCGGAGCCCGTAGATTCCGCCGTAGAGACGGATGTTCTCGAGGACCGTCAGGTCGTCGTAGAGCGAGAAACGCTGGCTCATGTAGCCGATGCGCCGTTTGATCTGCTCGCCCTGCGTCATCACGTCGAGGCCGGCCACCGTGCCGCTGCCCGAAGTGGGGTAGCTCAGCCCGCAGAGCATCCGCATTGCGGTGGTCTTGCCGGCGCCGTTGGCCCCTAGGAAGCCGAAGATCTCGCCCCGGGCGACGGAAAAGGTGATGCGATCGACGGCCGTGAAGCCGCCGAAGCGCTTGGTCAGTTCGCGGACCGAAAGGATCGGGTCATTGTCCATGGTGCATGCGTTCGATGAATACGTCTTCGATACCCGCCCCGACCGGGCGGAGAGTCACCCCGCGGAACCCTTCGGCCTCGAGCGTGCGGAGCAGCCGGCCCGGATCGAACGAGGCGTCGGCCACGAGGTGGTGCGCCGCGCCGAACGGGTAGCACTCCCGCACACCGGGCTCGCGGCGTGCACGGACAAGCACGCCGTACATGTCCGACGCCGCAAGGGCATAGAGCGGGCGGTCGAAGGCCGCAACGATCCCCTGCGGGGTATCGACCCCGAGGATCCGGCCGCGGTCGCACAGCGCAATGCGGTCGCAGCGGCGCGCCTCGTCCATATAGGGCGTAGAGACCAGAATCGAGATGCCCTGCCGTCGCAGTCCGTCGAGCATCTCCCAGAACTCGCTGCGCGAGACGGCATCGACCCCCGTTGTCGGCTCGTCGAGCAGCAGCACCGAGGGGCGGTGGATCAGGGCGCACGAGAGGGCCAGCTTCTGCTTCATGCCGCCCGAGAGCTTGCCGGCACGCCGCTTGCGGAAGGGTTCGATCTGGCGGTAGATCGGGGCGACCAGATCGTAGTTTTCGGCCACCGTCGTGCCGAACAGCGCGGCGAAGAAGGCCAGATTCTCCTCGACCGACAGGTCGGGGTAGAGCGAGAAGCGCCCGGGCATGTAGCCCACGCGACGGCGGATGGCCCGGTAGTCGCGCACGATATCCATGCCGTCGATCTCGGCACGCCCGGAGTCTGGCTCAAGCAGCGTGGCCAACAGCCGGAAGAGGGTCGTCTTGCCGGCGCCGTCGGGCCCGATGAGTCCGAACAGTTCGCCGCGGCCGACGGAGAAGCTCACCCCGTCGAGCGCCGTCAGCGTACCGTAGCGCCGGGTCAGCGCATGTATTCCGATGGCCTCCATCACTGCGGGAGCTTGACTTCGCCGTAGAGGCCGAGTTTGATCCGCCCGTCGTTGCGAACGGCGACCTTCACGGCATAGACCAGATTCGCCCGCGAGTCGCGCGTCTGGATGCTCTTCGGCGTGAACTCGCTCTCGGAGGAGATCCAGGCGATACGGCCCGGGTAGTCGTAGCGCTCGCCGCCGCCGAAGTCGGCCGTGACGGTCACCTGTTGGCCGAGGCGGAGCGAGGAGAGCTGCTCCGAGGTAAAATAGGCACGCAGCCAGACCTGTCCGAGGTCGGCGACCTTCAGCAGCGGACGCCCGGCAGCGGTCGATTCGCCCGCCTCGGCGTATTTGGCCAGCACGGTGCCGCCCACGGGCGACACGATCCGGCATTTGGCGAGCAGGTCGTCGATCCGCGCGATCTCCAGGTCGAGGGCCGAGGCGTTCTCATCGACGGCCGCCGCACTGTTGTGCAGCGTCGAGAGCTGGGCCCCGAGCTGCCCCTCGAGCACCTTCAGCTGGGCCTCGACGTCGTCGAGCTGTTTGGCCGTGGCCGCACCGTCGGACAGCAGGCGCTCGACCCGGCGCCGCTCGACCTCCTGTTTGGCGATCTGCTCGCGCAGGGCAGCCACCTGGCGGGCGATGTCGGGCCGCCCGGAGCGCACGGCGGCCTGCTGCCGCCCGAGCTGCAGGCGCTGCAGGGAGAGCTGCACGGTGTCGATGACTCCCAGCTGCTGTCCCGCCTCGATCCGGTCGCCCTCCACGACATCGAATGCCAGGATGCGTCCCGTCGCCTCGGCCGATACGACCACCTCCGTGGCCTCGAACGTTCCCGTGGCATCGTAGTCTCCTTCGCGGCCGCAGGCGCAGAACAGCGCCGCAGCAAGGCCGCAAATCACAATTCGTCTCATCGGTTCATCGTATGTTTCAGTTCGTAAATGGTCTTGAGCAGTTCGATCTCCCGCGCGCTGCGGGCCGCCGAAGCGGCATCCTCGTCGGCGATCTTCCGCAGCAGGCCGTTGGTGTCGATCACGCCGTTGCGCAGCGCCGACTCGGCCGCCTCACGCACCGAACGCCGCAACTGTACGATGCGGTCGTCGTCGGCCAGCGCACGCCGCAGGCGGGCGATCTCACCCGTCTCCGAAGCCTGCTGCAGGCGGTTGTCGAACAGGAACAGGTCGCGGTCCACCTCGACCTGCTGCCGGGCCGTCCGCAGGCGCAAGAGCGAATTGCGGCGCGTATAGTAGCCGCCGAAATTCCACGTCATGCGTACCCCGACCAGAGCGTTCCACGTCCAGTCGGAGGTCATCATGCTGCCGAAATAGTCGAGCCCGGGATAGCCGTAGTAGCCCTGGGCGAAGAGGCCGAAGCACGGACGCACGGAGGCCTTCACCTGCCGCTCCTGCGCCGCAAGGCGGTCGATCCGCGCATCGAAGAGCCGCAGCTCGGGCCGCGCGACGGAACCCGACGGAGGATCGGCCACGGCCGGACGCTCGAGCCGCTCGCCGTCGGCCAGTTCCCGTCCGATGAAGATCGAGAGCATCCGCCGGTAACTGTCGCGCGACGCCTCGACCTGCCCGAGCTGCTGCCCGGCGGCCAGCAGTTCGGCCTCGACGGCATCGCCGTCGGCCGGCATCGCCACACCGGCCCGCTGCAGGGCGCGGACCTTGTCGAGGTTGCTGCGCAGCAGGCCGATCGTGACCTGCGTCTGCGCAATCCGTTCGTCGAGCAGCAGGATGCCGAAATAGAGGTCGTCCACACGCCCCTCGAGTGCATGCAGATCGACATCCACGGCCCCCTGCGAGACAGCCGACTCGGCCTCGGCAACCGCCTGATCGGCCCGCGAGGCCCCGCCGTCCCACAACGTCTGGCTGACCTCGACCTGCACGCGATACTGATCCTTGCGCAGGCCGGGAATCTCAATTCCCTGTCCGGCAAACAATCCGGTCATCTGTTCGGGGAATCCGGGCACGTCGGTCTGCCAGGTAGCCTGCCCCGAAAGCGAGACCTGCGGCAGCCAGGCCCGGCGGGCGTTCGACAGGGTATAACCGGCCGTGCGGCGGATCAGGTCGTACTGCCGGATCTCGGGATAGTGCTCGCGCGCCAGGCGCCGGCAGTCGTCGAGCGTGATCTGCGCCCGGGCCCCCGAGGCCGCCAGCAGGGCGCAGCAGAGAATCGCAAAGCGTTTCATGGTCAATGGATGTTCAGACGGCGGAGAATGACTTCGATGTGTTCGGCCCGACGGCGGGCAAAGAAGGTCTCGCGGTCGGCCGCCAGGTCGCCGAGCAGCGGCCCGATCAGCGGGTAGGCGAGGAAGGGGAAAACGTTGATCGAGATGATGTCGAGCAGCAGCATGCGGGCGTCGATCGGCTCGGCCCGGCCGCACGCCGCGGCGGCATCGAGTTCCTGCTGCATCTCCCGCATCAGGCTCCCGGCCAGCGGGCCGATCCGGCGGCGCATCAGTTCGTAGCGTTCGGGGCGGGCGAAGACCTCATTGACGATGAAGCGCGGCAGATCGGGATTCTCCGCCACGAAATCGAAGTGGCGCCCGATGCCGTTGCGCAGGCGCTCGGCCAGAGGAAGCCCCGGCTCCCCGAAAGCCGAGAGCACGGTCTGGCTCATCAGATGCAGCTTCTCGTCGAGAATCCGCTCGAAAAGCTGCTCCTTCGTGCGGAAATAGTAGTGGAGCATGGCGTGCGTGACACCCGCCGCCTCGGCGATCGAGGTGGTCCGAGCCCCCTCGAAGCCCTTGGCCAGAAACTCACGCTCGGCGGCACGGAGGATGGCATCCTCCCGATTATGAAGCGATTTTGTCATGGAATCGGTATAAACAAATTAGTTTAACAATTTTGTTAATGCAAAGTAAAGCAAAGAAGCCAAGATCTCCAAATTTTTCCGCCGTTTTTTCAAGAACCGGACAGATGCTTCCGGACAAAAGGACATGAGAGCCGGAACAGGGACGGAGGGGCGCCGGGGCCGGAGCAAGTCCCGGACTACGACCCGGGCGCCCGCGAGAGGGCGGTCCGAAAAAGCGGGCGGACCCGGGAGCAGCAGGGGAGGGACCGGCGGCGGGAGGTGCCAAATACGGGGTGCAGAACCGGAACAAAGAGGCAGACACGGAGGCGTTCCGCCGCAGAACGGAACGACCCGGCAGCGGGAAAACGGAGGGCTGGGAGGCCCGATTCATTGGAAATCTGATTTAATGCCGTATATTTGTAAGGTATAAAGCGAAAAACCATCTTACATAAAAAACATGAACAACACGAAACTACTGACAACGCTCGCCGCCGGACTGCTCCTCTGCGGCAACCTGGCCGCACAGGAGACGGAGTTCGACCTCTCGTCGCAGCGTTCCGAATCGCAGGATGTCCTGGCCGTGCCGGGACAGCGGGTGGACCACCGGGGCATCGTCATCAACCCGACGCCCCACCACCTAACAGCAGACCGTTCCCGAACGCTCGACCTGACGCAGGGCCTCCGCATCAAGGATCTCCGGGGCCGGTTCGCCGACGACCTCGGCTTCCTCACCCCGTCGAAGAAGGGTCCGGTGCTCGAGATCGACTTCGGGGCCCGGCAGGCTGCCAAATGCGGCGTCGAACCCCGCTCGGGAGCCTACGCCCTGCAGGTCGGGAAGCAGGGGATCCGGATCACGGGATACGACGAACGCGGCGCCTTCTACGGCATCCAGACGCTCCGCCAGCTGATCGAGAGCCCCGCGGCCGCCGGGGGGAAGCTGCCCTTCGTCACGGTCACGGACTATCCCGACCTGCCGCTGCGCGGCGTCGTGGAGGGTTTCTACGGAACCCCCTGGTCGCATGAGGTGCGTCTCTCGCTCATCGATTTCTACGGCCGCAACAAGATGAACTGCTACCTCTATGGTCCGAAGGACGACCCCTACCACAGCTGCCCGAACTGGCGCCTGCCCTATCCCGAGCAGGAGGCGCGGCAGATCCGCGAACTGGTCGAGGCCTGCAACCGCAACCGCGTGGACTTCGTGTGGGCCATCCACCCCGGACAGGACATCAAGTGGAACGAGGAGGACTACAACAACCTGGTCCGCAAGTTCGAGATGATGTACGACCTCGGCGTCCGCTCGTTCGCCATCTTCTTCGACGACATCTCGGGCGAGGGGACCAATCCCGTGAAGCAGACCGAGCTCCTCAACCGCCTCAACGAGGAGTTCGTGCGCGCCAAGGGCGACGTCGCCCCGCTGACGGTCTGCCCGACCGACTACTCGCGCCTGTGGGCCAACCCCACGCCGCAGGGCAGCCTGAGCATCTACGGCAAGACGCTCGACCCGTCGGTGAACGTCTTCTGGACGGGTGACGTCGTGTGCAGCGACATGACCCGCGAGACAATGGAGTGGGTCAATTCGCGCATCCGCCGCCCGGCCTTCTACTGGTGGAACTTCCCCGTGACGGACTACGCCCGCCACATCGTCTTGCAGGGTCCCGTATACGGGCTCGACAAGACGCTCACGGCCGGAGAGGTCTGCGGCGTGGTGAGCAACCCGATGGAGCACGGCGAGGCCTCGAAGCTGGCCCTCTACGGCGTGGCCGACTACACGTGGAATACCGCCGACTTCAACGCGATCGACAACTGGGAGCGCGGCATCGAGGCCCTCACGCCCGAGGCGGCCGACGCCTACCGCACCTTTGCCATCCACTCCTGCGACACGGAGACCGGATACCGCCGCGCCGAGTCGTGGGAGACCCGCACCTTCCGCATCGCGGAGTACACGCAGGAGGAGTACGACGCCCTGCTGCGCGAGTTCCTCGCCATCGAGCAGGTGCCGGCACAAATGGAGGCCGGATGCCGCAACAAGGCGCTGCTCGGGGAGCTGCGCCCGTGGCTCACGGAGTTCGGGAAGCTCGGGACCCGCGGACGGAAGACGCTCGAACTGATCAAGACCTATGAGGCCGGCGACGACGGGGCCTTCTGGGCCGCATACGTCGGGAACCTCATGTCCGAGCAGGAGCGCGAGGCCTACGAAGCCCACAAGTCGGGAACGATGAAGCTCCAGCCCTTCTACGAGAACGCGATGGACGACATGGTTGCCGGATTCTTCACCCGCCTCACGGGCGACGTGCCCGCCTCGTACAGGGGCATCGGCACGTTCGCCAACGTCCGCACGACGCTCTGCAAGCTGATGTTCGACAACGACTCGACGACCTTCTACACCTCGGGCATGGCCCAGAAGGAGGGCGACTGGACCGGCGCCGACCTCGGCCGCGTGCGCGACGTGGAGGAGGTGCGCATCCTCCAGGGCCGCAACTCGGTGGACGACGTGGACTACTTCGACCACGCCGTGGTCGAGTATTCGGAGGACGGAAAGACATGGACGCCCCTGACCGGCGAACTCGAGAAGCAATATGTCATCAACTGGAGCGGAGAACCCGTCCGCGCCCGCTACGTGCGTCTGAAGCGGCTCGAGTCGCCCCGGACCAACTGGGCGTCGGTCCGCTCGTTCGAGGTCAATCCGGTCCGCGCGGAGCGGCTCGGGTTCGAAATCGAGGCCGAGGATGCCGCACAGGCGCTCTATGCCTTCGACCGCAACCCCGGCACGTCGTTCGAAAACCGGGGCGTGCTGAAGTTCGGCATTCCGGAGGGCACGAAGCGGTACACGCTGCTGCTGAAGCTTCCGGCCGAAGGTGCGGTTACGCTCCGCCAGCTGGCGGCCGACGGCTCGGAAGCAGCCCGGACGACGGTAGACAGGCCGTTCGCCGAAGTGGCGGTTGCCGAAGGGGCCGCGGCGATCGAGCTGGAGGGCCAGGCCGAGGTATTCGAGATCCTCGCCCGGTAGGCCGGACGTCCGGAAACGGAAAGGCGGGGCTTCCCTTCGAGGAGGCCCCGCCTTTGTTTCATGCACCCGGAACGCGCCGGTCAGCAGGCAGCCGCGCGCCGGTTGCGGCGAAAGATCGCCACGACAGCGGCGGCGGCAAGCACCTCGGAGCACGGCACGGCCAGCCAGATGCCGGCAACCCCGAACAGCGGAGGCAGTGCCAGGAAACAGACGACCAGAAAGAGGAATCCGCGCAGCAGGGTCACCGTCATGGCGGCCCGGGCCTGTTCGACGCTCTGGAAATAACCGATCGAGACGATGTTGAAGGCGAAGAAGACGAACCCCGAGGCGAAGAGCGGCAGACCGCTGACGGCAATGCCGTAGGCCGGATAGGTCGCATCGAGGAACATGCCCACGATCCAGGGGCTGCACAGGGCCGTAAGGAGGAAAAAGAGGAGCCCCACGGCAACCGCCGTAGCCATGGCCAGCCGGAAGGCCGACCGGACCCGGTCGCTGCGTCCGGCGCCGAAGTTATAGCTCAGGATCGGCTGCGCCGACTGCCCGATGGCGTTGTAGACCATGAAGATGATGGGAAAGAAGTAGCAGGCGATGCTGAAGGCCGCCACGCCGTCCTCGCCCAGACGGCGGATGAAGACGTAGTTGCCCGTGAACATCATCGCGGCGATGGCCCCCTCGCAGAGGAAGGTCGAAAGCCCCAGGCGGCACATGTAGCCCACGTTGCGGCGGGTCAGGCGCAGGCTCTTCCGGCTCGTCTTCACCCGGCAGAAGCGGATGACGTTGCGCCGGCGGGAGAGGTAGGCGAGGATCATCACCGCACCGACCACATAGCCGAGGCTCGTGGCCAGCGCCGCGCCGAACATGCCCCAGTCCAGCAGGAAGATGAACACGTAGTCGAGCACGATGTTGATCAGGGCCGGGACGGCATTGCACCACATCGCATAGTTGGGCGAACCGTCGAGCCGGATGAAGAACATGCCGGAGCTGAGCAGGGCGCTGAACGGCAGGAAAGGGACGAACCAGTACATGTACTCGAGCACGAGGGGCAGCAGCCGCTGCGAACTGCCCAGCAGCCGGGCCACCTCCGGGGCGAAAAGGCAGACCGCAAGGCTGTAGGCGGCCAGAATCAGCGACGAAACCGCAACGGCCTGCGTCACGTTGATGCGTGCCGTCCTGGCCTTTCCGTGCGAAAGGTGGATCGAGGCCACGACCGAGGCCCCCACACCGAACATCAGGCCCACGCCCGTATTGATGAGGAACAGCGGCGCGGTGATGTTCACCGCGGCCAGCGCATCGCTGCCGATGCCGCGCCCGACGAAGATGCCGTCCGTGATGACGAATGCGGCCGAAAACAACATCCCCAGCACCGTGGGGATCAGCAACCGGCGGAACAGCCGCGGAATCTCCATGTTGCCGAAGTCGATACTGTCTTTCATCATAGATACTTCCGTTTTTGAGGGTTCGGTCGGCAAAGGTAGCGCTTATCCCGAACGCCGCAACCGGTATAATGAAATATGATGAAATCGCAGAATTCATAGCCGGCCGGAACACCGGACCGCCCGTTCCGCCTGCGGTCCGGCACAAGGCAGGCAGGCGCAGGGCAGAACGGAAGCGGACGGGACGCCTCACGCCTCGAGGAGCACCCGGTTTGTCAGGGGGCGGCCCTCGGCGAACTCCCGCAGGTTGTCCAGCGTCGTCCGCGCGATGTTGTCCAGGGCCTCGCGCGTGAAAAAACCCTGGTGCGAGGTGACGATCACGTTGTGGAACGACAGCAGCCGGGCCAGCACGTCGTCGTCCATGATGCGGTCCGACGTGTCCTCGTAGAAGTAGGCGGCCTCCTCCTCGTAGACATCCAGCCCCGCGGCGCCGATGCGCCCCTCCTTCAGTCCGTCGATCAGCGCCTCGGTATGGATCAGCTGTCCGCGGCCCGTGTTGATGAGCACCACGCCCGGCTTCATCTGCGCGATCGCCACGTCGCCGATCATGTAACGGGTCGAATCGTTCAGCGGGCAGTGGAGCGAGATGACGTCCGAACGGGCATAGAGTTCGTCGAGCGGCACATAGTCGAACCCCTCGGATGCGGCAAGGGCCGCATCGGGACAGGGGTCGTAGGCCAGCACCCGCATCCCGAACCCCAGCAGGATGCGGATCAGGCAGCGCGCGATCCGGCCCGTGCCGACGATGCCGGCCGTCTTGCCCCAGAGGTCGTAGCCCAGCAGCCCGTGGAGCGAGAAGTTTCCGTCGCGCGTCCGCCAGTAGGCGCGGTGAATCTTGCGGTTGAGCGCCAGCAGCAACGCCACGGCATGCTCCGCCACGGCATGGGGAGAATAGGCCGGAACGCGCACGACCGGTATCGCAAAGCGTGCGGCGGCACGCAGATCGACATTGTTGAAACCGGCGCAACGCAGGGCGATCAGCCGGACTCCCAGATTGGACAGCCGCGCGATTGCGGCCGCATCGGCCTCGTCGTTCACAAAGATGCAGACCGCATCCGAACCCTCGGCCAGCACCGCGCTGTCGGCATTCAGATGGCTCTTGTGGTAGACCATTCCGAACCCGTAATCACGCCCGACCCGATCGAACGTCTCCCGATCGTAGGGCTGTGTCCCGAACATCGTCACTTTCATACTCCTTACCTCTTATTACTATTGAATGCAGGCTGCCCCAAATATGCAGGCTCCTCATTTTTTTGCATTCCGGAACTCGGTGGGCGACACTCCCGTGTGCTTCTTGAAGAAACGGCCCAGATAGGACTGGTCGGGGAAATGCAGCCGATAGGCGATCTCCTGCACCGAAAGCTCCGTGGACTCGAGCAGCATCTTGATCTCGAGGACCACCGAACGGTCGATGAACTCCTTGGCCGTCGAGTGGGCCACGCTGCGGACAATCGTGGACAGATAGCGCGTCGAGATGCAGAGCTGGTCGGCGTAGAATGCCACCTCGCGCTGTTCCGTGCAATGTTCGTGCACAAGTGCCACGAAATGCTGGAAAAGATCGGCCTGACGCGTGGTGCCCGACTGAGGATGCACGTCGGGAGCAAACCGCCGCGTTTTGTCGAAGGCCTCCAGCAGAACATTCTGCAACCGGTTGCGGATGATCGTGTTGCGGAAGATGTTGTCGCGGTCGCGATAGGTATAGGAGGCCATCTGGAACCAGTTGCGAACCGCCTCGACAATCCGGTCCGGAAGGCGGATGACCGCATGGTCGTGCAGGATGTGGAAAAAGGAGGGGTCGAGGCGATAGGCCGCTTCCGAGAAAAGTTCGATCGAAAAGGCACAGAAACGCACACGAAAATCGTCCGTGCGTTCGTTCAGATGAAGGATCGAACCCGGCAACAGCAACAGCAGCGTATCGCGCGTGATGCGGTCGTGCAGCTGATCGACCGTCACCGTCGCGCTGCCCCGGCGGCAGAAGAGAATCGCACCGCCCTCGGTGCGGCAGGAGTGCTCCTCAAAATAGCGCAGATCGGTGTCGCCGACCACGAACTGCTCCTCGGGGGTGGTCATTATCGGATTATATTCTGTCATATATAATTCGTTTTTCGAACAAAAATAGCGCAATTTTACATAAATCGCGCAATTTTGTTCCGAAAATTACCAACACTATTCGCAATATCAAGACCTCGCGACCGTTATATTATGGTACTTTTGCACCTGAAAAAGTTTTTTAGTATAATTTTTTAAGTGGAGTTATGAAACAAACATTTGTGAAAGCAGCCCTCGCGACCTGCTGCATGGCAGCCGTCGCCTGCAAGCAGGCACCGATGACAATGGGTCCCGGCCAGTATGCCGTGATTACCGTCGCCACATCCGACCGAGAGATTCCGACCACCTATTCGGCAACCATCCGGGGCCGTCAGGACATTGCCATCTACCCGCAGGTTTCGGGTACGATCTCCGAGCTCTGCGTGAACGAAGGACAGAAGGTGTCGAAGGGGCAGACCCTCTTCATCATCGACCAGGTTCCCTACAAGGCTGCGCTCCGCACGGCTGAAGCCAACGTCGAGGCCGCCGAGGCCAGCGTCGCCACTGCACAGCTGACCTACGACAGCAAGAAGGAGCTCTTCGCCAAGAACGTCGTGTCGCAGTTCGACCTCCAGACGGCCGAGAACAACCTGCTCACGGCCAAAGCCCAGCTCGCACAGGCCGAGGCCCAGCGCGTGAATGCGGCCAACAACCTCTCCTACACCGTAGTGAAGGCCCCGTCGAACGGCGTGGTCGGCACTCTGCCGTACCGTGTCGGCGCACTGGTCAGCGCCTCGATCCCCGAGCCCCTGACCACCGTGTCGGACAACTCGACGATGTACGTCTATTTCTCGATGACCTCGAAGCAGCTGCTCGACCTGACCCGCCGCTACGGCTCGATCGACGAGACGCTCAAGAACATGCCCGGCGTACAGCTCAAGCTCAACGACGGATCGGTATACGACCAGTCGGGCCGCGTGGAGGCAATCAGCGGCGTGGTGGACACCTCGACGGGCAGCGTGCAGCTGCGTGCCGCATTCCCCAACGCCGGAGGTCTGCTGCTGAGCGGAAGCACCGGCAACATCATCATGCCGAACTACTACAAGGACTGCATCGTCATCCCGCAGACGGCAACCTACGAGCTGCAGGACAAGATCTATGTCTACAAACTGGTGGACGGCAAGGCATCGTCGGCGATGATCGAGGTCGAGAAGCTCTCGAACGGCCAGGAGTACATCGTCAAGAGCGGCCTTACGCCGGGTGAGGTGATCGTCGGCGAAGGCGTCGGCCTGATGCGCGAAGGTACGCCCATCGTTCCCAAGAACCAGACGGCTGCCCCTGCAGCACAGGCAGGCGAGGAGAAGGCCGCACCGAGCAACGACGCGGCCCAGACCGATGATACCGCCGCTCAAAACAAAACGGAAAAGGAGGAATAATCTATGACACTCAAGAGTTTTATCGAACGCCCCGTCCTGGCGTCGGTCATATCGATCGTCATCGTCATCGCCGGTATCATCGGACTCGCTTCGCTGCCGGTGGAGCAGTACCCCGATATCGCACCCCCGACGGTCATGGTGCGTGCATCGTATCCGGGTGCAAGCGCCGAAACCATTCAGAAATCGGTGATCGTCCCCCTCGAGGAGGCCATCAACGGCGTCGAGGACATGACCTACATCACCTCGGCCGCTGCCGCCGGTTCCGCCTCGATCAGCATCTACTTCAAGCAGGGAACCGACCCCGACATGGCTGCCGTGAACGTACAGAACAAGGTATCCACGGCTACCGGACAGCTTCCTTCGGAGGTAACGCAGATCGGTGTGACCACCATGAAGCGCCAGACCTCGATGGTGAAGATCTTCTCGCTCTACAGCCCCGATGACTCCTACGACGAAGGCTTCCTGGCCAACTACTCGAAGATCAACATCGAGCCGCGTATCGTCCGTATCCCGGGCGTCGGCGAGGCCTTCACGCTGGGCTCCGACTATTCGATGCGTATCTGGCTCAAGCCCGACGTCATGGCCCAGTACAAGCTTATGCCTTCGGACATCACCGCCGTGCTGGCCGAGCAGAACATCGAGGCCTCGACCGGTTCGCTGGGCGAGAATTCGAAGAACGCCTTCCAGTATACGATGAAGTACTCGGGCCGTCTGACGCTGCCCGAGGAGTTCGAGAACATCGTCATCCTCGCACAGGACGACGGCACGATCCTCCGCCTGAAGGATGTCGCCGATATCGAGCTGGGACGTGAGTCCTATGCATACGTCGGCAAGACGAACGGTCACCCGGGCGTCAGTACGATGGTCTTCCAGACCGCAGGTTCGAACGCCACGGAGGTCGTAAACCAGATCAACGCACTGCTCGACGAGGTCGAGGCCGACCTGCCGAAGGGCATCGCCATCGCTCACCTGCACAGTGTGAACGACTTCCTCTTCGCCTCGATCAACGAGGTGATCAAGACCCTCATCGAGGCCATCATCCTTGTGGTGCTGGTGGTATACGTCTTCCTGCAGGATATCCGCTCGACGCTCGTGCCGACGATCTCGATCCTCGTGTCGCTGATCGGTACGTTCGCCTTCCTGGCCGTGGCCGGGTTCTCGATCAACCTGCTGACGCTCTTCGCTCTGGTGCTCGCCATCGGTACGGTCGTCGATGATGCCATCATTGTGGTCGAAGCGGTGCAGGCGCGCTTCGACGCCGGTTACAAGTCCTCGTACATGGCCACGATCGACGCCATGTCGGGTATTACGTCTGCCATCATCACTTCGACGCTGGTCTTCATGGCGGTGTTCATCCCCGTGGCCATGATGGGCGGAACGTCGGGTGTGTTCTACACGCAGTTCGGTATCACGATGGCCGTCGCCGTAGGTATCTCGGCACTCAACGCCCTGACGCTCTCGCCGGCTCTCTGCGCCCTGCTGCTGAAGCCCTATCTGGATGAGAACGGCGAGATGAAGGACAACTTCGCCGCACGCTTCCGCAAGGCCTTCAACACGATCTTCTCGACACTGGTAAACAAGTACAAGCACGGCGTGATGCTCTTCATCAAGCACAAGTGGCTGATGTGGTCCACCTTCGCCATCGCCATTGCGGCGCTCGTCCTGCTGATGAACTCGACCAAGACGGGTCTGGTGCCCGACGAGGACCAGGGTACGATCATGGTCAATGTGACGACCCCTCCGGGAACCTCGCTCGAGGAGACTAACAAAGTACTCGAAACGGTCGCATCGCGCATTGCCGACATTCCGCAGGTGGAGAATGCCATGGAGACTGCCGGTTTCAACATGATCGCCTCGGCTGCAGGTTCCTCCTACGCCATGGGTATCGTCAAGCTGAAGAACTGGGACGAGCGTCCGAATCCCGAAGACGAGGTTCAGGCCGTCATCGGACAGATCTATGCCCGCACGGCCGACATCAAAAACGCCCAGATTTTCGCCGTGGCTCCGCCGATGATCTCGGGTTACGGTTCGACCTCCGGTTTCTCGATGTATCTGCAGGACCGCGCCGGCGGTGAGCTGACCGACTTCTACCAGATCTTCCAGCAGTTCATCGGTGCCCTGAACCAGCGTCCGGAGATCGAGCGCGCCTACTCGTCGTTCAACATCAACTTCCCGCAGTACATGGTGCACATCGACCCGGCGAAGGCAAAACGCGCAGGCGTCTCGCCCTCGACGATCCTCTCGACGATCGCCGGATACTATGGCGGCCAGTACGCTTCGTACATCAACCGCTTCTCGAAGATGTACTACGTGACCCTGCAGTCGCGTCCCGAGGACCGTCTCGACGTCGAGTCGCTCAACAACATCTACGTGCGCACCGACAAGGGCGAAATGGCGCCCGTGGGCGAGTTCGTGGAGCTCGAGAAGGTCTACAGCTCCGACGTGCTGAACCGCTTCAACCTCTACAACGCCATCTCGGTGCAGGGTACCGCCGCCCCCGGCTATTCGTCCGGTGACGCAATCCAGGCCATCCGCGAGGTTGCCGACCAGGTGCTGCCGAAGGGCTACGGATACGAGTTCGACGGTATCACCCGCGAAGAGGCCCAGACGACGAGCAACACGCTGATCATCTTCGGTATCTGCCTGCTGTTCATCTACCTCATCCTGAGCGCCCTCTACGAGAGTTACCTGATTCCGTTCGCCGTGATTCTGGCCGTACCGTGCGGTCTGATGGGTTCGTTCCTCTTCGCCAAGGCGATGGGGCTCGAGAACAACATCTACCTCCAGACGGGTATCATCATGCTGATCGGTCTGTTGTCGAAGACCGCCATCCTCATCACCGAGTACGCCGCCGACCGCCGCCGTGCAGGCATGAGCCTCACGCAGGCCGCCGTATCGGCCGCCAAGGCCCGTCTGCGTCCGGTGCTGATGACCGTCCTCACCTGCGTGCTCGGTATGTTGCCGCTGGTATTCTCGACGGGTGCAGGCGCCAACGGCAACTCGACCCTCGGTACGGGTGTCGTCGGCGGTATGATCGTCGGAACGCTGGCCCTGCTGTTCCTCGTGCCGACGCTGTTCATCGTCTTCCAGACCCTTCAGGAGAAAGTCAAGCCCCTCGAACTCGATCCCGATCCGCAGTGGTCCGTTCGCGCCGAGGTGGAAGAGGTCAAAAACGAGAAAGAGGAATAAAACATGAAAAAGATACTGATTGTCTGCCTTGCAGCCGCCATGACGAGCTGCGGCATCTATAAGAACTACCAGCGCCCCGACGTAGTGACCGACGGTCTCTACGGCACGGCCGAAACCGCCGACTCGACCACGCTCGGAGACATCTCCTGGCAGGAGATGTTCACCGATCCCCAGCTGCAGGCGCTCATCGACCTGGCACTGACGAACAACACCGACCTCCAGTCGGCACAGTGGCGCGTCAAGGAGGCCGAGGCCACGCTCAAGTCGGCCCGCCTGGCCTACCTGCCGTCGTTCAACTTCGCACCCCAGGGTACGATCTCGAGTTTCGACAACGGAGCCGCTTCGAAGACCTACAGCATTCCCGTGACGGCCAGCTGGCAGATCGACATCTTCGGAGGCCTGACCAACGCCAAGCGCAAGGCCAAGGCGCTCTACCTGCAGAGCCGGGAGTACCAGCAGGCCGTGCGCACGCAGCTCATCGCCTCGGTGGCCAACCTCTACTACACGCTGCTGATGCTCGACAGCCAGTACGAGGTGACCAAGGAGACGGCCGCCAAGTGGGAGGAGAGCGTCCGCACGATGCGTGAGATGAAGGCCGCCGGCATGACCAACGAGGCCGGCGTAGCCCAGTACGAAGGCAGCTACTACGGCATCGTGGCATCGCTCAACGACATCGAATACTCGATCCGTGAGACTGAGAACAGCCTCTGCTCCGTGCTGGGCGAGGTGCCCCACGAGATCGTCCGCGGACGCCTCGACGAGCAGCAGCTGCCCGACAACCTCGCCGTCGGCGTACCGGTACAGATGCTCTCGAACCGTCCCGACATCCGTCAGGCCGAGTACTCGCTCATGCAGTCATTCTACGCCACGAACGCCGCCCGTTCGGCCCTCTACCCGTCGATCACGCTGAGCGGATCGGCCGGATGGACCAACAACGCCGGAGTCATCACCAATCCGGGCAAACTCCTGCTCTCGGCAGCTGGATCGCTGCTCCAGCCGATCTTCAACGCCAACGCCAACCGCGCCAACCTGAAGATCGCCAAGGCACAGCAGGAGGAGTCG
>ENA-UOJS01000492-UOJS01000492.1-human-gut-metagenome-genome-assembly--contig:-C74-NODE-492-length-41711-cov-12.470977_pt1 | contig 41711 bp, 51 predicted proteins | sample MGYA00242355_ERZ723902 | MGnify/ENA metagenome assembly ERZ723902
GGGGATCGGCCACCGCCGCAGCCTCTGGCTGGCGCTTATTTCGTCCATTTTGTGTATTTTGCACAAAATTTAGCTTTGCTTTTGTACATGTTTTTTCTTGTGCCCTCTTGACATACCACGCAATGCGTGGTATAATACAGTCAGAAAGTAACCCAAGAGGAAATCAAAAAACGGTTCACAACTTGAAAGGAGATCATCATCATGGCAAAGGTCAACACTTACGGATTAACGATCAAGGGCCTCAAGGCCGCCAGCGGCGAGACCCGCAACTACAGCGACCGCGCTCTCTACGACGAGCTGTTCTACGATCGCGCGACCGGTGAGGTCTGGACGGTCTTCCAGTGCTCGCTTGGCTGCAACAGCTGGACGGTGTACCACAGCCCCAACGTCATCAAGATCTGCAACACCGCCCGCCACATGACCATGCAGGAGATCGCGGACGCGATCTATGAGGCCGTCTGCGGTATGCAGCGCTACGCCTGAAAGGAGGTAATCATCATGACCATCAAACAGTACCGCTCTTGCCTCAATGAGGTATTTGCCTACTCCGAGCGCGATTTCTTCGTCTCCGACCTCGCGCTCTCCGAGATCTGGGGGGACGCCCCGGAGGACCCCATCCCCGATGCCCGTCTGGCCGCTCTCGGCCAGATCTGGGATGCCGCGCACCGTACCGTCCCGGAGATCGCCAAAGCCGCCGGTCTCAGCAACCGCAAGCTGGCGGAGCGCTTTGGCATCGCGTACCGTACAGTCGAGGATTGGGCGGCCGAGCGCCGCGAGCCGCCGTTCTACGTCCGGCTCATGCTGCAGCAGTGCCTCGGCCTGCTGCCCAGCCCGGATGCCATGGCCCCGGCCGAGTCCGATCCCCCCGAGGATGGCTGACTTTTCCTAATATCCTACCCCAAAACCCGTGTCAGCTGCTGTCATCTTTTCGGCCGTTCCGCTCGGCCCCGCATCCCCGCGGAGCTGAGCGCAGCACCCGCCCGGGAGCCTCCTGCGAGGCTCCCGGCTCTTTATTTTTTAGGGCTTGGGGAGATACCCCGCCGCCCGCATCGCCTCCGTGGAGATCGCGACCTTGGCGTCCATCACGTCCTCCCACCCGGCCTCTCCGTGCGCCGCCACGGCCAGCCGCGCGTCTGTCGGGCAGTAGGCCCGCTCCTCGTACACGCGCCCGTCCCGCAGGATCACCTGCATCGGCACCGGCTCCGTAAAAAAATACTTCGCCATCTCACAGCCCCTCCGGCAGCGGCGGCAGCCGTCCGACGTTATCGCACCATCCGCGCAGCTTGCCGTAGGACCCGTAGGCCTTGGCCCCCTTGTCCCATAGGTACCGCGCCAGCGCCTCGATCTCGGCGAGGCCCCAGCCCTCGAGGATCGGCTCCTCGGCCGCCTCTCGCGCCCGTGCGATCGCCAGCAGCTCCGCCCCGCTCTGCACGCTGCAGGCGCGCGGGATCGTCCGCCCCGCCGCCTCGCACGAGGCGCAGATCCATACCTGCGTCGGCTCCATCTCCCGCCCGCAGCACCGGCACAGGCGCGGCTTGTGCCGCCTCGGCCGGCCACGCAGCCGCTTTGCGGCCGAGCTGCTCTTTCCCGTCTTTGCCATGCCGTCACCTCCTCTTGGTGTAATCGATCTCCCGGATGTAGGGATGCCGCACGGCAAACGGCACCGTTTCCTCGCCAAAGATCTCGCGCAGCGCGCCGTCGAGCTGCTCCTGCATGTAGTCCTGCTCCGGGCCCGGCCGGAAGGCCGGTCCAAACTCCTCCTTGAGCTCGTTGAGCCTCGTCAGCAGACGCACGATGCGCTCCCGGCCCCATACGTCGTCTCCCATCGCCTGCTTGTCCCGCAGCGCCACGCACAGCATGTCGTGCACGATCTGCGCCCCGGAGTCCAGCCCGATGTCCAGATACCGCTGCCGGTCCCGCTGCACCCGCTCCGCATAGCTATTGCCCATCATTGGCCTCCTTTTCTGGGCTTCCCAGCCATTTGATCAGGCACTCGCGGCATGTGTTTGCCTCACAGGGATAGCCCTGTCCGTGCAGCACGTTGCACAGCCCACTCAAAAGCTCATCCGACTCCGCCAGCTCCTCGTCCGGCATCGCTCGGATGCGGTCGCCGTTGGTCATGGGCTTCGGCGCGGCCGCCTCCTGCGCGGCCCACCGCTGACCGGCCTCTGTCATAGGCCAGCGGTCCGGCACGGTGACTTTGACCACCACGTCGTCCGGATTTTCCGGCTTTGCTGCATTCTGGATAACCCCCTCGCGCTTCCAGCACTCTTCCAGCGCGGCTGCCGCTTTCATCAACAGCAGGCCGACCGGCACGTCCTGATATCTGACCCCGTTGACCTTCAGTCCGGTTTGCACCAGCGCGTGCCCGACATCGGCCAGCATGCCGATCATGTCATTCCGCGCCCACGCGGCCATCTGGCCGTCGACAAACTTGTTAATATCCACCATTGTTCCTCCCATTACTACACCGGCAATGCTTTTCGCAGTATTCTACCTTGTCTATGTATTCAGCCATTTCAGCACCTCCGTCCATCTTCGCGCCACAGTTGGGGCAGAAATTTTTCTTCCAGAGCGCATCCTTTTTGAATACGTATCGGCAGTGCGTGCAAGCAATTCCATCCTTCGGATAACAAATTACCTCGCAGCCACTCGCGTCATATTCGCGCCAGTCTACCGCTTCCCATTCGCCATGCACAACCGGGGCAACATCGGCGGCTGGCATCTCCGCGATTTCCCGCTTTGCATCCGTCATTGTGGCCAGCCTGTTGGTCACTTCCACTTTGGTCAGGCGTGCTATCGCCACGTCTCGGCTTATGTAATCACCCATTGTCTACCTCCATTTCCGCACCGCACACATCGCAGTATGCGGCTCTGTACTCGTCCCACTCGTGTTCTTCGCCGCACTCCGAGCAGATTTGACAGCCATTTTCCTCAATCCAGTGTCCGCGCCGCACGGGCGCGACATCGGCGACCGGCAATCGGTGTACTGCTTCTTCTGCCTCAAAAACGCGTTCTCTCGCCTTGTACCCGGCAATTCTGACGTACACCTTCATGATGGCGGTGGTGCTGCTCTACATAGGCGTTTGCCGCTTTTAACGTAATAGGACATATCTCAAGCATGCCACACGTCCCCTCCTAAAAAATTCTCTCCTGCTCCGCGAAATCTCCGCGGCGCTCCTGCTCCATGCGCTGCCGCTTGTACTCGTTATACTGCGCCCGGTAGCGGTAGCTATCCCCGAAGATCGCCCACGCGGCCCGGACTACGTTGGGCTCATACGGCCGGATCAGCTCCAGATCCGCTGCGGCTCTGGCTGAGATCGCGCAGCCGCAGCATCCCGTGCGCTTGAGCCCATAGACCTCGTAGGCGTCCGAGTACCGCAGCCCGTAATACTCCTTGTACCACGCCTTGTCCGCGTCTGACACATAAAACAGCGGCCGAAGCCGGAATTTACCGTTTGCCGTCTCCGCAAAGCACATGCTCCCGCTCCCGTCTCCGCGCGGCACGGAGCGCATTCCGCCCTCGTCTCGCCGCTCTCCGGTAATTATCATGTCATACTGCTTTTCGATGGCATGTGCCGGTTGCTTTTTGCAGATATCGCAGCACTTGTTGCTCACCTGAAACGGGATCGGATGCTCCCGCACAAAGTCCAGCATGTACTTGCTGCTGTTAATGACGAGTTGGATGTCCGGCCGCGGCTCCCCGGCAGAGTTGCAGCAGCACACAAAATTGATCGTCTGCTCGCAGCCCGGATACCGGGCCTTGAGCTCCGCGCGCTTCGCGGCCTTATCCTCTGCCGCGTTGTATTCATCGTGGATCTCCAGCGGGATCTTCTTTTTCTGGAGGCCCTCAAGCCCGGCCGACATGATCTTGGATACAAACGGCTGGCCGTACTCCCTTGTTGCCAGCACGATATTTTTCTTCGGCCTGACGGTCGTGATCTCCACGCCGTACCGCTCCGCCTGCCCTTTGACATGCCGACGCGTCGCCGCCATCTCAAGGCCAGTTTCGAAAAAGTAGTAGTGCACCGGCGGCAGGGCAAATACCTCGCGCACCTGCTCGATCAGGTGCAGCAGGATATCGCTGTCACTCCCGCCGCTGTAGCTGCACATGGCGTTGGGATGCTCCCGGAGCCGCCGTGCGATGATCCCCTTGATCGCCTCGAACTTCTGCGGGGCTTCAAAGTCCGCATACGGCGGGCGGTTGGTGTACACGGTGGAGCGGAATTCTCCCGCTTTAGCCTGCCTCATCGGTCATCCACCCCTCGATCTCCTCCTCCGCAATCGTGTACACTGGCTTTATCTGATGCCAGCAGTACTCCATCTCGAGGTTTGCCCCTCGGCTCTGCTCCCAGCCGGGGAGAAACGCCACGAGATCGGCTGCGCGGATCATCGCAAGGCACACGTCCATGTATACCTTGCCCGGCCAGTCCGCCGGAAGCTCCGCAGTGGACAGCACCGTGTCGGCCCTCGGCGAGCCGTAATACCACGCCGTGCTGTCCAGTCGGTCCTCTCCCTCCCGCAGCAGCATCCGCTTCGCGGCCGAGAACCGTACCTTATATTTTTCGTCGCCGGTGATCCCACCGGCCAGATAAATTGTCACTGTTACGTCTCCTCCTTGTTGTAGGCCTCCCGCAGCCTGCGGATGATATCCCCGCCGTAGCTGCCCTTGGTCAGGTCGATAAACTCCTCGACCGTCAGCAGCTCGTCTGCCGTCAGCTTGTAGCCGTGGGCGGCGGCAAACTCTGACCGTCCCATTTCGCACGAGCCTGTGAGCTCGTGATGCCAATTGTAATAATCGGCAGACGGGTACGCTTTGCCCCACTCATGGGACTTTACGAACTCCTCGATGCGCTCCTCCAGCGGCATCCCCTCAAGCAGCTTGTCCCGCAGCGCCTCCATTGCCGCGCGGAGCGTTTCCCCGTGGGCGTACACCCCGCCTTGCTTGACGACGTAGCAAGGCTTCGTGGTTAGGTCTTCCAGCAGGACCCTCCCACGGGCAATGTTTCCGTGGACGATGCCGAGCATCGTCTGGATGCCGTCGATCATGTAGACGTCCTTGCCGCAAAACCTGCGGATGCCGGAGCCGTCGCCGTCGCCGGAGCCGTCGCCGTAGCCGGAGCCGTCGCCGGAGCCGTCGCCGTAGCCGTAGCCGGAGCCGTCGCCGGGGGCCGCCTGCGCGAAGCGCGCGGCCGCACTTACCGTTTCCATAACCCGGACCCCCGATAGGGCCTTGACGGCTCTCTCACTGCACGGGACGATCTGGATCGCGTCCGTGATGGTCATCTCCGGCACGACCACCGTAAATTTGCAGTTGGCCGGAGCTGTTACTCCGTCAACCGCCAGCTGCTTCACGGCGCAGGCCCCGTCCCAATACCAGAGCTTGCGCACATTGCGCAGCTCGACTTCCTGACCCTTCTGCGCAGTGACCTGCCCGAAAAAGACGCCGCTGCGATCGCCTCTGACGATGTAATACTGATTGTCCATTTTTGTCTCCTTATCGTTCATCATTTCTTTTGTGCCGCATACCTTGCTCTTGCCGCGGCGTTGATCTCCTCTCGGTGGGCCTCCCTATAGGCCCTCGCTTTCGCCAGCAGGCGCTCCCGATTTTGCCTGTAATATTCCTTCTGCGCGCCCGGGTGCTCTGCGCGCCATTTTCGGAAGTATTCCCTGAGCTCCGCCCTGTGGGCTTTATTGTATTCCCTCGCCTTCGCCCGCGCCCGCTCCCGTGCCGCCTCCTTCTTGGCCGCGTCGCCTCCGACGGGCGGCGGATCCTTTGCCTTGCGCACCGTCCCGAGCGCCCGATCCCTCGCGTCGGCCTCCCGGTAGTCGTCCAGATCCATCGCGTCATTGACGCAGTCTGGATACTGGCAGGCCTCGCATCGCTTATCGCATACGCTCATTCCTGCGGCCTCCCGATCACCCGGCACCCGCTGCGCAGGCCGTCGCGATCAAACTCCACGACGTACCGGTTGTTCTTGTCCGGCCCGCTGCGGATCACGCCGACGCCGTAGTGCCACGTCCCCGTGCACACCGCCAGCACCCGCTCGCCGGGCTCCCACTTGTGTCTCCTCTCCATGCTGTGCAGCTCCTTTCTGATGCTTGCGGCCGGGCAGCGCCACATCGGCGTGCTCGGCCATTTTGCGCAGAGCGGCGCGTGCTCGACCACGCGCCCCGTCACCTCGCAACTGTAAAATTTCGCATCGCGACCGGCGTCCTCCTCCCGGAGATACCGGCACGCGCGGCAGACGCACTTAGCCGTCACGACGCTGGGATCCTTCGTACCAGCAGCGCCGCCGCGCCCAGCAGACCGGACCCGATCCACGCCGAGGCGCGCATCACGCACACCCCGAGGATCATGCAGGCCATCGCGGCCGTTGCCAGCACCAGCATCGCAACCTTGCGGTCCGCGTCCTGCTGCGCCTGTTTTGCCCTCTGCTCGGCCACGGCCGCCCGCTGCTCCGCCTCCCGGCATCTGCGGGCCTGCGCTCTGGCCTCCGCCTTGCGGTTCAGCTCGTCGAGCCGGGCCTGCTCGATCTGCGCCGCGCTGCTCATCCAGTTCATTGCGCTTCCTCCTGCAGCCATTCGGCCGCCCGCCTTGTGCAGGCCTCGGCCATCGTATCGTCCGCTCCGTCGTTGCGGCAGTAGAGGCAGAGGCCCCGCTGGTTGTACTGGCAGCTCCTGCACCACGCCGCGTCGACGAGCGCCGCCGCCATGGCCTCCGTGCTCTGCACGATCTTCGCAAAATTGGTCATTTGACATTCCTCCTCTATTTGGAGAGGGCGGCAGGTATCGAGCCTGCCCTCCGCGGCTTGTGCTCTCGCCGCGGCCGTCCCTTGCGCGCCCTCAGGTCGGGCGGATCACGCGCCGCCCACCGCGCCCTCCGGCTTGAGCCGGAGGGACTGCAGCCGTTTGTAGTTGCGCTCGAGCCGCTGGATGTCGATGCCCCACGCCTTGTATGCCGCCTCAGTGTTTACATGGGTGGCGTTCCAGCATGGGATGCCCATGGCATCCATCTCCTCCTTTGCGAGAGCCTTGAGCCGGTATACCGTCCCGGCCGATGTTTCAAACAGCTCCTTGATATCCTTGTTGCTAAGCTCCAGCCGCTCGTAGTAGAGCCGCAGCGCCGTTTCGATATCCCGCACCTGCGGGACTCGCACCCGCCCGGTCCTCATACCGTCCCGGCCTCGTTGGTCGTCCCGGCGTCCTGCCCGGTCACGATCTGCTTGGCCAGCTCCTCGAGCAGCTGCTGCTGCGCGCTGAGCTGCTGCTCCTTGTCGGCCAGCTCGGCCTCCCAGTCCCGCAGGACTCCCGCCTGCTGGTCCAGCTCGTCGTGCTTGCGCCCGATCTCCTCCCAGTGCCGCATCTGCATGTCGCGCGCGTTGCGCCACATGCGCTCCTGCGCCTCGGCCTGCCACTGGAGTCTGCTGCGCTCCCGCGCTGCCAGAGCCTCCTGCAGCACCACCAGTGCCAGCCATGCGCCCAGCGCGCAGATCATTGCGATCCTCATGTTGTTGCCCTCCGTTCATATTTGTCATTGCGAGGAGGCCGAAGGCCGACGTGGCAATCTCTGGCCCCCGCACCCTCTTACTCATTCCGTTTATCTACGGCAACGATCATGCCGTAGATGCAGCCTTTGACCGCCGCCATCTCCGCCGCCGTCATCTGCCCGGCCAGCGTCAGCAGCTTGTCCGTCATCTGCTTGAGGCTTTCGCTCATGCTCTCACCCCCTCACTCCGCGATGTACCCCATCGCGATCTTGGCCATCCGCCGGAGCTGGCTGCGCGTGCGGCGCATGCGCTCGTCGGCCGTGACCAGCCGCGTCCATGCCTCCTTCTCGGCGGCGCTGTTGACCAGCTCCGGGATCAGGTTGCACCATTCGCATTCGGCGTCCTGCAGCTCTCTCCTGCACTTCCCCGATTCTGCATCCTTGGCCCGGAACTTCCGCATGCCCTCCCAGTCAATGCCCTCTGCCGGATTCGCGGTCGGGTCTGGCGTCTTCTCCGCGTCCTGCTCGGGCTTTTCGTCCCCCTGCTTTTTGGCTTCTTCTCTCAGCATCCCGGTGAGCAGCGCCAGGATCGCAACGCCGCCGCTCACGTCCTCGCCCCTCAGCTCCGCGCTGTAGGCCTCGAGGATCGTCGACCGCAGCTTCCACCGCACGGCCTGATCCTCTTTGCTTCCCGCCGGTTCCTCCGGCAGCATCTCCAGCATCAGCCGGTATTTCTCCGGCATCGCCGGGATCTCGATCTTCTTTTCGATGCTCATTTCTTTTCTCCTTTCCGGCGCTCATCCGCGCGCCTGTCCGTAAACCTTGCCCCGGCCCTTGTGCCGGGGCCTCCCCGGCCATCTCGGCCGCTTGACTGTTTTGCTCACCACGACCACCTGACCGCTCTTGTCACGGTAACAGTATCGGCGCATCCAGGTCTCCGGCATCCCCCTCTCCTCCTTTCTTTTCGTCTCTTGGATTTGTTTCGCTGTAACTAGTTTATGTTTCCTAAAAGCATAGTACCACACTCGCGGCCTCTTGTCAACATTTATTTGTTTCTTGATAACTTTTTGTTGACTGGTTGGCATTGATGTGGTATTCTAGTAACAAAGGTGGTGATAGCATGGCCGAAATCAACGATCGAATCGCAGCCGTCCTCAAGCATTCTGGACTCACCCAGGAGAAATTTGCCGAGCGCTTGAACGTTAGCCGATCTTTTATCGCCGTTCTCTGCACGAGCGATCGGCGTCCCTCCGACCGGACGATCCGCGACATTTGCCGCGTTTACGGCGTGTCCGAGCTTTGGCTGCGCGAGGGGCAGGGCGAGACGTTCGTCCCCCGCACGCTGCGGCAGGAGATCCTCGACCTCGCGCGCAGCCTTTCGGAGGCCCCGCCGGGCGACCTTCGGCGGGACTTCCTGCTCGCGCTGGCCGACCTCCCGCCGGAGTTCTGGCCCAAGCTGGCCGACTTTATGGAGGGGATCCTTGCCCGCCGCGCCGACGATCCCGGCACCTAGCGCAAAGCCCGCAGCACCCGCTGCGGGCTTTTGCTATGCCCGATCCGATAGGGCATCTGTAGGGGCCTGGCTGTCCCCTCCCGGCTCCGCACCCGCGCCCCGCACCGGCCTGTAGGCACCATCGGTAGCGGCGCTCATTGAGCGCCCGGTACGCACCCATTCTGCAGCTTGAGTGCTCTGGTGCACCTCCGCACCCCCGGCCGCGCTGTCCGATGCTTCCGCAAATAAAACAAAGCAGCCACCGGTCTGCTAACGGTGACTGCTCTGTTTTGCAAAAAGAAAGGAGATTTTTGCTTGTGCACTGAAAACGAAAGAAAGGATCGATAAACGCTTACTACCCTGCGCCCCTGCCTATATTATAGCGCATCGTTTTCATATTCTAAACGCGAATTGCGCCGCAGCGCCCGAAGAAACTGCAGCAAACTGTAAAGCTCCGCCTCCGTCAGGTGCGCCAGCTCCCCGATCACCTCTGCCAAAATGTCCATCTTGTTTCCTCCTTTTCCGTCGTAAGGGTTGCCCCTCCCCCAGCATTCTAGCATTTTTGTGCATTTTACACTCTGTTATTTGTGCAATGTGCCGCTTGATATCCCCTGCCGCTTTATGGTATACTGCAAGTGTTAGCCACGTCCGCTCCCTGTAGGGGCCGGGCATGCCCCTCCCGGCTCCGCACCCGCATCTCGCCCCGGCCCCCGTTAAAACACGCACATCCCCCAAGTTTGTCATTGCGAGGAGCGAAGCGACGTGGCAATCTCTGGAAGGAGTGTTGCTTATGCCTGATTATCCATCCCCCGCTGCAAAGCGCCGCCGCATTGTGCAAAACATTGTCACGGCCCTGTCCCTGATCCTGTCCGTCGTGCTCATCATCGTCCTCGCCACCGCCGAGCCGGATAGCTCCGTTTACCAGCGTGGCTTTGATTCCGGCCATGCCTCCGGCTATGTCGAGGGTGGAAACGATGCCATAGGCCCCGCCTATGATCGCGGCTACGCCGCCGGGAAGGCTAAAGGCAAGGATATCGGGTATTCCGCTGGCCGGAACAAAGGCTACCTTGAGGGGAAACAGTACATGCAGCCCCGCATCAACGAGCTGGAGAAGGAGCTCAGTGCATATCGCGTCGCCGAGCGGCAGCCCGAAACTGGCCGGGACGCGATGGCAGAATGGCTTGCGGCTCGCGCTTCCGAGCCGACCAGCACATCATACATTGCCAATACCGCTACCGGCAAATTCCACCGTTCGACCTGCAGTTATCTCCCGGAGGAGCAGAATCGGGCCTATTACAGCTCCGCCGAAGAGGCTCGGGCGGCCGGATATTCCCCCTGCGGCCACTGCCACCCCTGACGCACACACATCTTCAGCACGTCCAGTACCTCCCGCCGCCCCTCCGGCGGCAGCCGCAGAAACTCCCGCACGATCTTCTCCTCCGAGGCTGGCCGTCCCCCACAGGCGGCCAGCCTCAACTCATCTCTGGCTCGCTCCACGCGCTTCCTCCCGTCCGGCCGCATCCGCCGGTACTCCCGCACAAACCGGTACTTGATCCATCGCTCCATCCGTCGCGCCCCCTTTGCACCCGCATCGTACCACGCCCCGCCGCGGGAAACCATGGCCGAAACCGGGAACTGCACCCGCTTTTTGCAAAAATCCACACCCAAAACTGCAATCGTCAGGAGGCGACACCATATGCCACAGATCTGTGACCGGCTCAATGCCGTAAAGCAAAAGTCCGGCCTCACCCTCACCGCGTGGGCGGATCGCTCCGGCGTCCCCGTCAGCACGATCTCCCGCATTCTCTCCGGCTGCACCGAAAACCCCGGCCTGCAGACAGTCGTCGACCTCGTCGCCGCTGCCGAGGTCCCGCTGTCCGACGTCCTCCCCGACCTGCTCCCGCCGCCCGAAGCCGCCCCCGCTGCGCAGCCCAGCGATGCCCTCCTCGCCGAAAAGGACGCCCGCATCGCCGCACTCGAGCGCCTCGCCCGTTACCGCTCCCACATCTGCTACGCCCTCGGCCTTATCTGCCTTGCTCTGGTCGCCGTCCTTGCCTTTTTACTGGCCTTTGACCTGTGCAACCCCCACGTCGGCTGGTTCCGCAGCTGATGCCCCAAAGGAGTGCACGAACATGCCGATAACGAAATTACAAAAAAAGCGCGACGGCCTGCAGGGCTATCGCGTCCGCGTCAATTATACCGATCCCGACACCGGAGCCTACCGCCGGATCGAGCGCATCGTCTACGGCAAGGCCGAGGCCGCCGATATGGAGCGCCAGCTCAGCGCCGAGGCCAAATCCCCCGCCCCTACCGCCGACGACCGCCTCACCGTCGCCGAGTTTATCCCGCAGTTTCTCTCATACAAGTCCAATGAGGTCCGTAAATCTTCGCTCACTTCGCACGGAGCCCGCCTCCGAAATCATGCACTCCCATTTTTCGGCCCGCTGCGGATGTGCGCCGTCACCCCGCGCCACGTCGCCGATTGGGTCGCTGCCCTGCACGGCAAGGGCCTCGCGCCCAATACCATTTCCGAGATTTACACGATCACAAAATCAATGTTCGCGCGCGCCGTCGAACTCCGCATCATCACAGAGTCTCCCTTCGGGCGGCTCCGCCGCCAACGTAAGGCCATGCCAGACGCCCCGAAGCACGATTTGCAATACTATACCGCAGAGCAATTCCAGCGTTTTTACGCATCGGCAGCCGCAGCCGTTTCCGCCGCCCAAAATCCCATTCACGAACGGCAACACATGATGTTTTTTGTCCTCGCATTTTATACCGGCATGCGGCCCGGCGAAGTCCTTGCCTTGCACTGGACGGATATCGACTTCCCCGCCCGCCTGATCCGCATCCGCCGCACTTATTCCAAGCGGTTTAGGGAGGGGCCTGTCAAAACGGAGTCCTCTGTCCGTGATGTTGGCATCCCATCCCCCCTTTTCGATGAGCTGCAGGCGCACCTCCGTGCCCAGCGCAGCATGCCCGGTTTTTCGCAGGATTTTCTCGTCTGCGGCGGCCCTTCCCATCTTTCCGCTGACGCGGTCCGTAAACGCAATAGTTCCTATGCGGTCGACGCCGGGCTCCCACAGATCCGCCTCCATGACTTTCGCCATTCCCACGCCTCACTGCTTGTTAATCACGGCATCAACATACAAGAGGTCGCGCGCCGCCTCGGTCACTCCAACGTGCAGGTCACCTGGTCCACCTATGCCCACCTCTACCCCCGCGAGGAGGAGCGCGCGCTCACCGTCCTGGACGCCGTCCCGCTCCCGCCCCCGAACACCCCGTGATTTTCGGTGCTTTTTCGGTGTTATCCACCCTATGTGTCATCTGCAAAAACGCCGGAACCATTGTGTTTTCAATGGTTCCGGCGTTTTTATCTCTCTTACAAGAATGATGAAGATCAACAACCGATTTTGTCCATTCTTTTCTTTTCTCATCTCACTGCCTCTCAACGCATCTCATTTTCTCTCTTTACATTGCTCAAACTTCAACTTTCTCTTACCTCGATTTTCAAATCTGCAAAACTCTCGGTGCTCATTCGGTGCACAAAAGGCCCCGGCAGTCTCCTGCCGGGGCTGTTTTTGTGTCACTCCACGATGCACTCGTAGTACACGCGCGCCTTGTCCGGCACGGCGTCCTTGTCCTCGAGCCACGCCTTGGCGAGATCGAGGTAGAGGTCCGTCCCGCTGCAGCCGTGGTCCATGAGTACCTCGCAAAAATCGCTGTACACCGCATTCATTGCGCACCAAAATTCGATTGGGTCGCAGTCAATGCCGCGCTCGTGCATCATCTTGAGCACATGGTCCGGTGCCCACTTCGCGCCGACCGTGCCGTCGGCGTTTTTCATGCCGCCGACCCACTTCTCGGCCTCCTCCCACGACAGACGCTCGTCATCGTCCTGCTGCTCGAATCCGATATGCCCCATCTCTCGGCGCCCCGGCTCGCGGCTTCGGCCGCCGCCTCTCGGCTCGATGTCGTACCGGCGGCCCATCGGCTCGTCGCGGTATCGGCGATCATAGTCTCCGTCGCTGCGCGGTGCATAGCGGCCGTCATTGTAGCGCTCGCGTCCGCGCCCGTCGCGGAATCGGCCCTCCGGCCGGTCTCTGCGTTCCTCCTCGCCGCTCCCGCGGCGGTAGAACATCATTTTTGTCCTGGCGTCCATATCGTCCCTCCTTATGCCGTCGGCGCCGTGCCGTTGACGCTCGCCAGATTGCTGCTCGGCGCGCAGGCAGCGCGACCCAGCAGCCGGAAGCTGCCGCCCGTCGCGGTGGTGTTGAGCACCGTGCTGTACTTTGTCCGCGTGCGGATCGCACAGGCGGTCAACTGTGCACAGCCGCAGCTTGTCAGCGGATACTGCACTGTCCCGCTGCCGATCGTCACCACGACCGGAGCCGTGATGGTCGCCGTCGTCGGGATCGTCTGCGCCACGACGAGACAGTATTTCTCGCCGTCGTTGTAGCTCCCGGCCGGCAGGTTGATCGTCAGCACGCCGTCCGCAAACGTCACGGCCTGCGAGATCACAAGGCGGCGGCACAGCTTACACACGTTGTTGCATGCCATGGTATATCCTCCTTTGCTCAGGGGCGGCAGCTGCCGCCCCGATCTCTCATCCCGTCAGCAGCAGCCGTAGCCCTGCTGGCAGCCTGCGCCGCAGTACGCAGCGTGCGGGTTCTGCACCAAATACGTCGGCTGCGGCGTCGAGTTGCCGGTCCGGCGGATCAGCTCTGCCGTGTTGGCGTCCATCGCGGCCTTGAGCACGGCGTTCTGCTCGCTCTGCGAGGCGGCCAGACGGAGCGTCTGGTTTTCCTGCTGCAGGGTCGAGATCTTGTCGTTGACCATAAAGTCCAGGATGCTGCGCGTGTTGGCGTTGGCGTTGTCGATCACGTCGCGGGCCGTGCTCTGGATGGTGTTGCGGATGTCGCAGCTCTGCGTCGCGAGGTTGTAGTTGGTGTCGGCAAAGCCGCGCTCCATCAGGCGCTGCGTCTCGCAGCAGCACTGCTGCTGTCTCGCACCGAGGTCGCAGATCTGTCCCTGTACCCCGTTAAAGCCCTGCATCATGCCCATCTGCGTGGCGTTAAAGCCCTGCTGCATTGCGATCTGCCCGTTGAGCATGCCGGTGTTCATGGCGTAAAAGCCGTCGCACAGGCCGTTCTGGAGCCCGCGGATGCCGCTCTGGATCTCTGCCGTCACAAAGCCGTCGTTGACTGCCTGCCGCGTGTCGATGCCGCTGAGATACGGCACCGCCATACCGGCCCCGTTGTTGCCGTTGTTGCCCCAGTTGTTTCCAAAAATCAGGGCGAACAGGATGATCACGATCCACCAAGATCCGCCGCCAAACATATCGTTGTTGTTGCGGTTGCCGGAGTCAGCGCCCAGCGCATACCCCATGCCAAAATCATCTGCCATTGTTGTTTCCTCCTCAGTTTTTATGATCCCACGGGCCGCGCGCGCCCGGTGAGTCCTTGCTGCGCGGCTTTTGTCAGGATCCGCAAACCGAGTTGATATGCTTACCGACGGAAAGGCAGCCCCAGCTGCTGTGCCATCTGCTCTACCGTCGTACCGCGCTCCCGCGCGGCGTTGTCCGCCATCTGGAGAAGCTGGTTATAATTTTTGCCTGCCAGCATCTGCTGCATCTGCTGGAGTTGAGGTCCCGCGCCCATCTGCTGCAGGGCGCCCAGCGGGTTCCGGCCCCGCTGCGCCATCTGGATCATCATCATGAGCGGATTCATTCTGCCGGTTCCTCCTTCTTTCCTGCGGCAGTGAGCCGCTCGCTGATGCCGTTAAGCTGCTCCTGCATCTGCTGCAGCATCGTCAGCACCGGGTCTGTCGCGGTCTGTGTGCCGTTCTGCGCGGGCTGCGGAGGCGGCGCTGGAATATACTCCCCAAAGCGTGCAGCGCCCGCCGCAGCGTCCCAGCGCTTGGTGTAGATGCGGTTGTTTTGGACGTCCGCAAACACCATCAGGCTGCCGGAAAAGTCCACCGGCGTCGAGCTTGCCTCCTCGCGGCTCGATACCATCCGGCACATCGGCCCCTGCGGCTGCAGCGGCTGCTGTCCGTACCCGCCGTATACCGGCGGCATCACCTGATTGTACCCGGTCTGATAGGGATATGCCATTGTCTCCGCCTCCTGTCTTTGATGGATATATCATACCGTCTCAGCCCCTGCGCTGTGCCCGCTTCCGGCGCGTCTGTGCCCGCAATGTGTGCAGCCTCCGCTCGATCCCCTGCATCCGGCGGGACACCGTGCTCCGCGTCATCCCCTGCCCGAATTTGTCCTCCATCTCAAACGCAATGTCGAGCTGCGCCACCTGATCGATCAGGCACCGCCGCGCGATGTAGCTGTCCTCCTCCCCGAGGTTCGCCGCCTGGATCAGTGCCTCGACCTCCTCGCGCCGCATCCCGGCCGTGCAGCTCCCCGCCTGCATCCTGCCCTTTGACATAGTTCCCCCTCCTGTGCATAAAAATGGGAGAGGGCTTTCGCCCTCCCCCGCTGTGCGGTATTTTGTTAATGCCACGGAGCCCTGTACAGGTCCCGCTCTGCATAGCCCTCCGCCCGGTATAGCAGGTCTTTCTGCTCCGCCGTCAGCTGCAGGCTGTTGATGAGTGCAAGGATCTTTGCCTTTTTCGATCCGCTGATCGACTTACCGTTTGCATCCTTGTCCGCGCTCAGCTCGGCCTTTTTCCGCCAGTACTGCATCCAGATCTTTGCGCCGATGCCGCCGCTTCTGGCCTCTGTCAGCTTGTCGTAGGTCTCCTCGCTGAGGACTGTGCTCAGCGCCTTGTAGAGGCTGGTATCCGTCAGGTTCTGCTTGAGCAGCACGTCCACCTTGTCGTTGGTCGTGAGCTGCCCGTTTTCGCCGGTCCCCTTGGCGCTGGCCAGTTTATCGCTTACCTTTTTGGCGTCGGTCGCGCTCAGCCCGGCCTCCGTCAGGTTGGTGTAGCGCTCCGCCTCCTGCGCAAACATCTGGTAATACTTGAGGCCGTTCTGGATCGCCTCCCGCTTTTTGCCCTTGATGTTGTGCTGGTCGAGCCAGTATGCAAACTCGGAGGCCTGCTGGCTGCTGCTGAGGCTCTCGTCCTCGTACAGCGTCCGGTACTCCTCGTACACGTCCATCACGTCATCCCAGCTCATTCCGGCGTCCATCATGTTGGCGAAAACCTCGTCCTTCGAGGTCGACTTCGCTCCGGTCTCCTTGTCGGTCACGCCGAACACCTCGGCATAGGTGTATGCCTTGACGCTGTCCCGCACGTCAAGCTCCCGGATCGCGGTGCGCTTCTGCCGGTTTTTGTCGTTGTTGGAGAGATTCTCGTCCCCGTCCGCCTGCATGAGCTTGTTGTAAAACTGCGTCACGCCGTCCCAGCTCACGCCCTCGTCCATCAGTGCCTCGAACATGGCGTCCGTTGCGTGCTCATACTCCCCGGTCTCCTTGTTCCTCCGGCCGAACTCCTGCCGGAACAGGTAAGCCTTTTGCTCGTCGGTCAGGCCGGAGTTGTTGATGGCGTCCCGGATATCCCGCTGCGCCTGATCGGACGTCAGGGTGTCGTCTGCGTTGATCTTGATAAACTCATGCAGCAGGTTGTAGGTCTCGATCGGATCCGCCCCGTCCTTGGAAAGCGTCTGCCACGTCTGCGTGTCCTTGGCCGACAGGCTGGATAGGCCGGATGCCCAGTAGGCATTTGCCTCCGGTGTCGCGTTCGGGCCGAAGAGGATGTTCTGCAGCGCCGTGCCGACGTTCCGCTCGACCGGATACTGCAGCCGCTCCTTGTCCCCGAAGCCCTTTGTCCGTCCTCCCTCGACGATCGTTTTGATGCCGGAGTACGTCTTGTTGATCTGCCGTCCGCCGGGGATCGCCTGCGTCACAAGCCCGAGCAGCGCCTCTCCGCTCTCCGGCGAGAGCAGCCCGTGCTCCGTTGCCGCGTCCCACAGATCTTTCCCCTTGCCGAACAGGTCCGGCATCATCAGGGTGCGGTCGCCTACGCCGACCATGCCGGAGAGGTTGGAGAGGAACGGTACCTCATTGCTGATGTTATACAGCGTGTCCTCTGCAGCATTCCCCCAGTCAAAGCCCTCCTGCGGCGTCGGAACGTCGTCGAACAGGTCTGTTCCGAACATGGCGTTGCTTGCCTTGTTGAGCATGTATCGGATCCAGTCGTTTGTGGTCAGTCCCTCGCCGGATGCAATGAAATTCATGCTCATGCCGATGATATCGAACGGGGCCGGAGTCCCTCCGTAAAGCTCCTCCGTCACGCGGTTGACCACAAATGCCGCAAGCACGGTCTTCAGGATCACGCTGCTGAGCACGCGCGCTGCCTTGGCCTTTCCGCTCTCCGCCGCGATCTGCCGGAACTGCCGCGGGAGATCCTGCGACACATGCTCCCAGCTGTTGAGCGCCTCGATCTGGAACATGTTGACCATCTGCATGACTGGTGTCTTGGAATGGAACATCAGCGGCTTTGCGCCCTTGGTACGGTCGCCCATGATGGACCGCGCATAGGCGTCCGCTGCCCGCATGGCCTCCTCGTGCGTCTTGCCGTCACGGATCGCGTCGAGGTATGCCGCTCTGGCCGCTATCGTCGACATCGTCGTGTCGACGAATTCTGCTGGCTTGAACATACCGGACATAAACGAGTCCGCGAAGGTGTTGGAGATATAATCCACGCCCTTTTTGCCCGTGATGAAATCGCTGTCCATCTGGAACTGCCGCAGCTTCCCGGTTGCAAACTCCGCCGTCGCCTGTGCGATGGAGCGCTTGCTCCGCTCTCCGAGGATCGTCGGCAGCTGCGCGATCTGGTTGACGGCCGACGAGACGTTGCCCGCAACGTTGGCCCTAGCAAAAGCCTGCGTGAGCTGTGTGCCGAGCTTCAGGATTCCGCGTCCGCCTCTGTGTTCCGCCCCGCGATCTCCGCCGAACTGCTTCCCTGCCAGCACGTCGCCGTAGTTTTTCAGCCATACGGCAAGATCGGAATACCGCGTATTGTTTTTCTCTGCGGCGAACAGCTCGGCGATATACTGGTCAAGCTGTTTGTTGATCTCCGCCGTTGTCGGCTCTGCAAAATCATCGACTCGCTTCAGCTCCCGCAAAAAGTCCAGTTTCTCGTCGCGCTGCCCGCTGCGGGAAAGCTCGATCGCCTCCGCCAGCGAATTCTTGAAGTCGTTTTTCCCGCCGAGGCGTGTATAATTTTCCAGCGCGCGGATCTTCTGGATGTCGTCCGTGTGGAAAAGCACGTCGGACAGGTACGTCACATAGCTCTCAAACCCGTGCACGATGTCGTACTCGGTCTGCGTCCCCTCGCGGCTCTGGAAGAACGGCGTCCAGCGCTTGTTCGGCCGGAAGTCCTCCGTCCTGCCCGCGATCTCCGCCGGGAGCCTCGTTGCGCTGGCGTTAAATCCCAGCGCCTCGAATGCCTGGTTGAGCAGGTTGACTTTGTCGGCCGTGCTCAGGTGCGGCGCGTAGTAGTCGATCTTGCCGATTGGCTCGTCGCCGTGCGACACAAGAAAGTCTGCAATGGCGTTGTAGTAGTCGTCAAAGAGCTGCCGGTACTGCTTCACGGCCGCCGCGCATTTCTTCTCGTCGATCTCGCCCTTGATCCCGTCCTTCTGCGTCAGGAACTGTGCGTACTGCTGCGCCCACTTGCTTTCTGCGGCGTTCAGGTCGAGGTCCGTCGCCACGCGCTGGATCTCCGCCTCTCTGGCCTCCGCGTCCGGGCTGGCCTTCTGCGCGGTCTCCATCTTGGTCAGCTCCGTCACGGCCTTCTGGATCGCGGCCTTGTTCGGCGACTGGTTGATCCGCTGCACGGTCGCCTCGATGTCGAGGGCCATGTGGACGTAGGCGCTTTCGGCCTTGTTCAGGCCCTTGGCCTTGTCTCCCTCGCCCTGGAACTCGCGCACCGCGTCGAGCTGCCGGTTCATCCAGCGCAGCCGCTCCGCCTCGTTTCTCGTTACCGGGTCGAAGTAGTACCGGTTGATCTCCTCACCGCGCTTGTCGCCGAACATCTTGAGCATCGAGCGCTGCGGCGTCCGGTAGTTGAGTACGAGCAGGGCCTCCTTGTTAAAGCCGTTTGGATCGCTCATCAGCTCCAGCTCGTCCGGCAGCAGCTCCATGGCCTTGTAGAGCAGCGCATCGCGGATCGCGTACTTGCGCTGCAGCCGCAGGTCCTCGCCGAGCATGCGCTTGTCGATGTACAGGTTGGCGAGGTCCGTCACCGTGTCCCACCTTGCCGTGTCCGGGATGTCGGCGTAGGAGTACCGCCCGGCCGCGATGTCGCGCGCGAAGTTTTTTTCGAGCGCCGTCGCGCCCCACCTGCGTTCCGCCTTGGAGATCAGCTTGTCTGTCTGGTATTCCGCCTCGGCCCGCTGCCGCATCTCCTTGGTCGTCCGGTAGTCCGTCACGCCCATGTCGATCTTGACGCCGATCTTGTCGAGCGCCGGTGTCGCGCGGAAGCTGTCCTTTGCCACGCCCTCGGCCGCCACGGTCGTTGCCCTTGCCGGGGCCTCTCCGTTCCGGTATGCTGCGGCGTCCGCGTCCGCTCTGGCCTTTTTGGCTGCGTTCAGGCGGTTCGCCGCCTCCTGCGGGGTGTATATCCCCTGCTTGGCCGCAAAGTCCGTCTCCACAGCGCGCCAGCCGCCGTTCTTTCGCGGCTCCACGCGCCAGCGCTTCCCGGTCACGGCCTCCAGCAGCTCCACGGCCTGCTTGGGCGACAGGTCCGTCGTCTGCGAATAAAACGGCACGTCCTTGCCCCATACAAACCCCTGCGGCATGGCGTTCGTCTGCTGCTGCACCCAGTCCCGGAAATAGCTCTCCGGCGGCGTCTGCTGCACGGTCCCTCTCTGTTCTGCCGCAACTGTACGCCCGACTCCCTGCACCATCTCCCACGCATGCCGGAGGAAACTTTCCGCACGGGAGCTGTCTCCCATCACTCGGTCTGCATACTCGTTTACCCGCTGCTCCTTGAGATTCGGCTTTTGGTCGAGCTTCTCGCCAAAGCGTTCGGCATAGTCCTCTTTAACTACTTGCCGGATGTTTTGCAGCTCCGTTGCAGCCACGCTTCGCGCATCCCCCATGTCCATCTGCGCAGCGATCCACGCAAGCCGTTCCACGCCGACAGAGTCCGTATACTTCTGCAGCACAGCATTCCCGAGATTGTCATACACCTTCTCCCTGGCAAACTGGGCATACAGCGTCCCGGTATCGTCCGCATACCCGAGCACATCCTCCGGCTGCGTCTCCTCCCGGTCGCTTGCCAGTTCCTTCCCGCGGATGCCGTTCTCGCGGATGTCCTGCAGCTCCTCCTGCACGGAGAATTTCTGCAGCGTCCCAATCACGCTTGTAAATTTTTCTCCGGATATCTTGACACCGTCGGCGTCATATGCTATACTTCCAATATAGCCGCCCTTGTGCGAACCGTCTGGGCTACCGCTTCGGTAGCCCAGCGACCGAAGCACCTGGGCGGCTCTTTTTGCGTCTGTGTACAGCACATCGCTGTCCTCCAACGAGAGTCTGCCCCCATCCTTCGTGTATGCACTGTTTACCTTCTGCATCCCCTCAAACCTGTATCCGCCTTCCGTCGGAAGCAGGTCCAGCACGACCTGCACGGCTTTCCCATTCTCTGCCCGGACATCGCCGAACATGACGAGCCGGGTGTTTGCGTTTTCTGTGTCTACCGCTCGGCTCGCCAGCACGATTGCGGGGTTTTCCAGCACCTGCGGGAGCGCCTCAATGGTCTGCAGGCTCATCTCCTTATGGGTTCGCATGATCTTGGATATCTTCCACCCGTTCAGGTAGATGTTCCCGTCCTCTGCCCCCAGATTCTGCAGAATCGGGCCTGTCGTTCCCAATATCAGCCGTTCGTTCCCGTTGCGGCCTCCCCGGTCCCATCTCTCCAGGTCACTCTTGTACTGCTCGTTGATCTCTGCAGAGATGCCTCCTGCCCCACGGTACAGCGTGTTTTCATCCGCGCCCTTCGGCGCGGTTTTTCTTCGCTCCTCCTGCGCCAAGCGGTATCGCTCGGACACATTGCGCGCTTCGATCTCTCCCGCCGTGTTGAGGTACATCTCGTAATACGCGGATTGCGGGTTTTCCATCTGCCGCTGGAGATCAAGCAGCCGCCGGAACCACTCGTTTTTGTAGAGCTCCTCATACAGCTTGTCCTGCTCTTCCTCGTATTTCGCGTACCGCTTCCCCGCCTCACTCTCCGGGTCTGCCGAGAATGTGGCCTCCATCTCGCGGTCAAGCTCGTTGTAGCGGATCACCTTGTTTTGGTCTGCCTTGTCGAGGCTGTTCAGGATGCGGCTGTAAAGCTCCTGCGCTCGGTCGCTTGCTGTGTCGCCGCTCTCATACTCGCGTGCCGCCCAGTACTCCGGGCTTGCTCCGCTCTCCCAGCCCTCGATCTGCTGGATCGCGTGCTGGATCTCGTGCAGCATGGTCCCGACTTTCGCGCTGTCTCCCGGCTTGTCCTCGGAGATCGTGATGGTGTTGGTGCTCGGGTCATAGCTTCCGTTCTTGCTTCCTGTGTCGCTCTCCAGCCGGACCTTGACGTCCCGCAGCTCCGGGTACGCCTCATAGAGCGAGTCATGCTGTAGCACGTCCGCAAGTGTTGCGTTCCCGCTTTCTACCCGCTCGCGCAGCCTCGCATACTCTCCGCTCCAGATATCATCCAACTGCTCCATGCGCTGCATTTCGCTTTCGCTGATCGTTCCCTCAAACATCTTCTGCAGCAGGTCCTGATATTCCGCATAGTCGGCATGATTCTTTCGGAACTGTGCATCTCCGCCGCCGCGGTATTCCGCCTCGCTGTTATCGATCTCAAAGCGCCAGCTCTGGCCGTCCATGGTGCGCGTCCATCCGGTCTCCTGCCAGATTTCCTCCCTGCTCGCGCCCTCTTGCTCCATCTGCTCGGCAAGCTGCAGCGTCTGCGAGTTCGCCGTTCTGGCCTTCTGCCCGGCAAGAGAAAACCTTCCCTCCGGGCTTCCCCTCGTCTCCTGCGAGGTCTGCGCCGGTTCGGATGCCCGCTCTCTCTGCTGCACTTCTCCCTGCACGGTCTCCGTGAACTGCGTCGCGCCCGCGCGGAACCGGTTCATGCCGGCGTAGGCGTCTGCGAGGACCTCCTCGTAAACGTCCTCCATGCTCTGGTAGGCCCCGCTGTAGCTCTGCACATACTCGCGCGCCACCTGCTCAAATGCTTCCTCGCCGAACGTCTCCCGGACCTTTTGCAGCGCCTGCTGCACGAGGGCCGGGTCTTTGTTTGCCCGGACGTGAAACAGCTCATGCTGCGCCAGCTTCCCGCCGTCATACTGGATGTCCGTCGCGCTGACGACGGCGCGCTTCGCCGCCGCGTCATACACGCCGTTGATGCGCATCAGCTGATCTCCCCGCTGCATGGCCATCGATCCACGCACAAAGACGACGTCCACGCCGAGCTCCGCCCCGGCCTGCTTTGCCGCCCGCATCCCGTCGTCATACATGCTCTCCGGGATCACGGCCAGCGTCACGGCATCCGATCCGCCCCGCACGAGCTGCGCAAGGCTGGTGTCGCTCTGCAGGCTGGCGTAACGGTTCAGCCGTTCCGCTCTTGCTGCGTCTTCGGGCCGTAGATTCGCTCGACGATTTGCCGGACCATTTTCTCCTGCTCCGGCGTAAGCGTTCCGCCGCTCTCCTTCTGCCGCTTCTGCTCCTGCTGCCATGCCTCCAGTCTGCTCTCCGGTACCCAAACCTGCATCCCGTTGGCTGCCTCCATCAAAAATCTCCGTTCTGCCATTGTCGATTCCTCCGGTTTCTGCCGCATTCACGGCGGCGTTGTTCTCCGCTTCCGCGCGGATGGTGTTGACGCCCTGTGCAGCCTCCTGCACGGTCTCCTGCTGTGTTTCGGCCTGCGGCGTCCCCTCTCCGTATCTCGCGTTGAGATACGCCTGCAGGTTCGCCGTCGCGCCCTCGTTGATCATGCTCAGTTCGTTGCGGAGGTTCAGGGCCGTCATTGCGTCCATTGTACCATCCTGCACGGCCTTGTCAAGATAGCTTTCGGCCGTCCGGGCCATTTTCGCGATCTCTGCATCCATGCGGCCGGTCATCGCAAAATTCGCTGCGTTCTCCTCTGCACTGTCCCATGCCTTCCGGATCTGCCGCACGTTCTCCTCCAGCGTCTCCGCCGAGAAGGTCTTGGAGTCTACGCCTTCGATGCTCCCTCTGGCGTTTGCGATCACGCGTTCGGCATCCGTCCCCCGGTATGCCTTCCCCTCTCCGGTCTTGGCCCAATATGCCTCGGCATCCACGAGATTCCGATACACCGTGTTGTACTCGTTCACGGCCTGCGCCCAGCTTTTTTTTGCCTCGCTGCGCTGCACATGATCCCAGCCGTTGGCAAGCATCAGATCCTCGTCGCCCGCCAAAAACTCGACGGCGTACTTTTCCATCTGGAGGTTCAGCTCGCCGCGGTCGCTCTGCGCCGCCGCGTCGAACATCGTGATGCGCTTGGCGTTGCCCTCGTGGTCGTTTTTTGCCAGCACCTCGGCCGCATCCGGTCCGATACTCAGCACCATAGCCAGCGCAAAGCCGGTGATAAACTCATCCCGCAGCTCGTCCCAGCTCAGGTCTGCCTCGCCGGTCAGTGCATAGTCCAGCGCGGCCGATCCGATCGCAGAGGCCACCTCTTCGAGGCCCTCGCCGATGCGATCGAATGCCGCGGATGAAACGATCTTTCGGATCGTCTCGTTGTTGGTCATCTTGTAGACAAGCTCCGTCACCTTTCCGGTGTCCCCGGCGTCGATCAGCGGGTTTCCGCCGAAAAGCATGTTTGTCCCGTATTCCAGCAGACCGCCCGCGGCGAAGCGGATAAACTGCTCGCCTCTCGCATCCCCGTTGCTCTCTGCCTCGCCGTAGGAGTTGATCGCCGCGAAGCTGCTCGTCACGATGTTGCTGCCCTGCTTGGCCATCTGCGCAAACTTCTCGGCCTTCGTCGCGGCGTTCGTCACAAGCGGTGATACCTGTCGGCTGCCCCCCGCAAAATTAGCCATCGTCCCCGTCGCCGCTCCGGCAATTGTGGAGGCGGCCGCCATTTCCAGCGCGGCCGTTGTCAGGCCGGAGATCTGCTCTGCCGCCCATCGCTCAAATTTTCCGCCGTTCTGCAGCAGATCGGACGTCTCGCGTCCGCGCACCCAGTCCTGATATTTGGCCTCCTGCCATTCCGGGTTCTGGTAGTTGATGTTTTTCTCTCCGCCCTCGGCGAAATAATCGCCCAGATCGTTTTCAAACGCTCCGAAGCCGTTGAGCAGGCTGCCCAGCGCCTTCCCGGCGTAGCCTCCTCCTCGGACGAGCAGCTGCTCCAGTCCGGCCGGGTACTTCTGGAAAAGGTTGTCGCGCGCCCGCTCCGAGCCGCTCGCCACCTGGTCGAGAAAGGAACCCGCCGACATCTCGGGGTAACTGTTGAGCGCATCCTCAGCACCCTTCTCGTTCGCGCGCAGGCCGTTCGCCTCGCGCTGCTGGCGATAGGTCTCCAGCTGGCCGACCACGTCGCTCGTCCCGTAGCCGCTGACGGCCCGTGTCGCCGGAGCGTTTTTGGCGTATCGGTCGAGGGCCTGCATGTACCGGTCGTACTGCTCCTGCGTCATGGCCACGTTTGCCAGATACCCAAAGATCGCGGCGTCCGTCGCCGCCCCCTGCGACTGGCTTGTCACGTCCGCCTGTGGGTCTACATGCTTGCCCGCTGCGTCAAGCAGCTGGTCGACGCTCTTGTACTGGATGTTCTCGCGCGTCGTGCTTTGGTTGTAGCGCAGCTCATAGCCAAAGGTGTTTCGATCCTCCGGGATGCCTCCCGCTGCGGAGAGCATGGCATCCTGCTGCGCCTTTCCCGCTGCGGTGTAGTTTTCGTCACCCATCACCGGCCCGCGCAGCGCATCCGTCCACTTCTGCTCGCGCTGGCCGAAGCTCCGGCCCTTGACCCCGCTGCGGTATGCGTCGTAGGCATCATATACCTCGCTCACGAGCTTGTTGTACTCGTCGGCGCTCATGCTCTGGCTGTATGCCAGATAATACAGGCGGCTGGCCACGTCGTCCCACTTTTCTTTCGCGGCCGCAGCGTCCGTTCCGCTTTCCCCGGCAGTCCGCAGCTCCTGCAGCTCCTGCCGGATGGTCTGGCTATGCTGCTCCGCCGTCTGGTTCTGGTTCAGGCTGTCCGTGAACAGCTTTTCAAGCGATTCCCCGCGGCTCCTCGTCAGCCTCTGGCGGTACGGCCCGGCCTTGTCCATCTGCAAAGCGTTCTCCGCCTGCTGCTGCAGCTGACTCCCGCCCCGCACCGGCACGCGTGCCTGATATCCCTGACGGATCCCGGCGTCCACGCCCAGCCCCTGCCATTCGTTCGCCTTTCGCAGCTCGCCCCACATGCCGGTCGCAGCCTTGTACAGCGACCCCACATTTCGCACAGCGTACTTCCCCTGCTCCGCGATCTGCTGCACTTTGGACTCTTTGCGCGCCGCGAGCCATTCGGCCATTGCGTCGCGCCCCTCCTCCTGCCGCACCTGCGTAGAGGACTTTTCCGTTTTCCCCGTCTTTACCCCGGTCAGCGCCGTCGTCGTTTTCCTGGCCTGCTCCAGAATCTGGTCTACCTTGATCTGCGCCTGACGCACGGCCCCGTGTCCCGGGGTCGCGCGCTGTGCAGCTTTCTCTGCATTCCGTTTCGCCAGCCATTCGGCCATTGCGTCCCTCGGCATAGGCTCCTCCTTAGTTCACGCCCCAAAGCGAGGCGAGATAGTTTTTCTCCGCCAGCGTCAGATGCCCGGCGTTATAGTCCTGCGTGATCTTGTTAAAGATCGATTCCATCGCCGCGTACTGATCCTCTGCGCTGCGCGGATATCTCGACGAGCTTACGATGTCCCGGTAATACTGCTGCCCCAGCGCGCTGAGCTGGCTGCTGTCTGCAATCGTCGGCGTATTCCCGTCTGTGCCTCCCGTTGTCCCGCCCCCGCTTCCCGATCCGCTCCCGCCCCCGCTGCCGGAACTGTACGAGCCGCCGCCGGATCTTCCGCCGGAGCCGCCGCTGTACCCGCCGCTCTGCGCCTGCACGCCCGCGAGGATGCGCTTCGCGTCCTCGCCGCTGATCCCGGCCTGTGCCAGCATCTCCGCGCTCGGCATCTGGCCCAGCTGCAGCATCGTCATGGCGAGGTTATAGGCGTTCTGGCGCTGCTGCTCGTTCTGGGTATACTTGTCCAGCTCCTGCTGGTATCTCCACTGCTCGCGCTGCCAGTCGGCGTCCTGCTGCGCCTGCATCTTCTGCCAGTTCTGATAGCTTTGATCCGTCGTCGGCGTGCCCACGCCCACGCCCAGCACGCTGGATACCTGATCGTCCGCATAGCCGAGCTGCTGCCAACGGTTGAGCGCCTCGTTGATGCGCAGGCTGTAGTCGCTCTGCGCAGCGCTGCCCGCGTTCATGAGGGCCGATAGGTAATTGTACTGGTCCTGCCGGGCCGTCTGCTGCTCGTTGTACCAGCGGTTGTATGCCTGCTGCTCAAGCTCGGGTACCTTGTCGGCCAGCTGCGCCTTGTAGTTGTCAGCCGCCTGACTGGCCGCCGCAATGGCCTGCGTGGAGGCAAGGCCTCCCGTCTGCTTGGCGTAGGCCCCCAGCGTGTCGCGCATCGTCCGGTCGCCCTCGCGCAGGTAGGTCTTGCGGTACTCCTGCATGGCCGTGTCGTTTTCGGGGTCCCATTTGTAGGCCCCGCCGCTGTTTTCCTGCAGGCGCTTGATCGCAGCGTCCAGCTCCTCCTGATAGGGGTTCTTCCAGCCGGTATTTGCTCCGGCCCCCTGCAGGTAGTTGGCGTACTGGTTGGTCTGCGCCCACTGGTTCAGGCCCTCGCCCGCGATCTTCTCATTACGCATCTGCTCATAGATCGCGGCCTGTGCGTAGTTGCCCTTCGCGGCCGCGTCGTCCATCAGCTTTTTGTAGTCCGTATCCTTGTTGTATCCGTACTGCATGGTCCCTCCTTACTGCATGCCCTGCTGCATACCCATCTGCTGCATAGCCTGCTGCGACTGCATGGCCATCGCCTGCGCCTGCTGCTGCGCAGCCTGCTCCTCAAGCAGTTTCTTGATCGTCCCCGCGCCGGGGTAATTTTGCATTTCCATTTGCGACCAGTATCGGATCAGCGTCTGCGGCTCGCTCGGGTTGCCGTAAGCGCCGCTCTGCAGGTGCTGCGTGATCTCCTGCCACATGGCCTCTCGGTTCGCGGCAAGCCCGGACGCGTTGTCGCACGAAAAGCGGAACTGATCGTTCCAGTAGAGTTCTCCCGCCTCGTCGCACTCCAGAAACGCCCACGAGTTCCATTCCGTGTCCATCTCATTTTTTCCGTGCATCTTTCGCCGCTCCTCGCAGTAGGCGAGCTTGTTGCGGAAGAGCCGCTCGAAGATCTCGGCCCACGCGGCCTTTTTCATGATCTTCTTCGATTCGATTCTGCCTGCCGCCTGCGCGGCCGAAAACTCCTTGGCCTTGCCGGACGTCGCCGTCGTGTCCGTCCTGCCCTGGAACGAGTCCGTGATGCCGAGGATCCTGCGGCTCTCCTCGTAGACATGGTTGAGGTACGCATACGGCCACTCGAGGTCTCCGGTAAAATCAAACTGCTTTACCTGCGCCAGATCGGACTGCGGCATGTACCACAGCTCCTGATCCTGGCCGTCCATGCGCAGGCCGGGGTTGTCCGGCATCGCGATCTTCGTACCCCATTTCGAGATGCGCGTGATCATCTTGCGGCTCAGGTGGTTTACCGTGTTCTGCTGGTCCCGGATCTTATCGCAGTCGCTCTCGCCCAGGAACGTTCCCCATGCGGTCACATTCCGCTGCAGCACGACTGGGTAGATGTTCGGGCGGTAGTACGGCACCCAGTATTCCGTTTCCGCCTGCGTCTGCGTGTTGTACGGAGGCAGCGTCTCAGGCCCCAGAATCGTCTCTGCGCCGTTTTCTGCTTCCGGCGTCAAACTACCCGCTGCGCCATCTGCTGTCCCGTCCGGCGTAAAGTCCGGCTCTGCCGCAGCCGGTTCCGGTGCAGCCATTCCCTGCAGACGGTTCAGCACGTCCTCACGGACGCCCTTCTCGCGCAGGTCGGCGATGGTCATCCAGCGTCCTTCCTCGTCCGTCTCCTCCCAGCTGCGCGCGCCGCAGTAGGCGCAGGCGTCCTTTCTCCGCCGCTCCGGCGGCAGCCCCTGCGGGTACTCGCCGTTTACGGTCGGGCCGACCATCTTCCAGTTTGCCGAGTCCGCCTCAGTCTGTCCGCACTTTTTGCAGCGGCGCAGGCGGCGGCTCTGGCAGTCCTCCAGCTCCTCGCAGACCGTGTCGCCCACCCAGACGATGCGTCCGACGCCGCCGTGCTCGTTGCGGTAGTAGGCCGTCTCCAGCGTGACGAGGTCCTCGGCCGTGCTGGCCTCCTCGCCGCGCAGGCTGGCGTCCTCCTCCGTCTCGTCCGAGACGTCCACGCCGTACCGGCGCTTGACGTAGCCCTTGGTTTGCGGCATGCGGATAAACATGTAGTCCATGTCCTCCGGCTCCTCTACGCCGTCCTGCGGGATATAGCGCTTGGGATGCAGCACCGTGATGCTGTTCTCGCCGACGGTCGTGTGCGTCCGCTGTGCGCTGTCCCATTCCACGAGATACAGCACGCCGCCCTGCACCTTGCAGGTGCGCTCTGCGCGGTCGTTGATGCGCTCCGCCGGCAGCCGGTCGAGCTCGTCCAGGAGCATGGCCTCGATCATTTTGCCGAGCAGGTTGTCCTGCTGGCGGCTCGGCGTTACCTTCCCGGTCGGCATACTGTTGTCGATCTCCGATTCGATGTTCTCCGATGTGATGTTCCAGACGTGCGGGGTGTCCGTCGGCTCGTCGATCCCGTTTTCTACCAGCGGCCGCAGCGCGTGGCCGCCCTTGTACTGCAGCTCGCGCGCGTCCATCTTGTCAAGCTCCCCGGCGTAGGCCTGCAGGTTGCGGTCCAGCTTGTCCTGCCACTTGTGCAGGGTCTTTTTTGCGTTGTCCATGTTGCCTCCTTAATGCAGCGCACTGCCGACGTAGTATTCGATCGCCAAGCTGTGCAGCGCCCACTCTCCTGTTGCCTCGATGCGGATCCGGAAATGGTCGCACCGGTGCGGCACGACCGGCAGGTAATAGCTCCGCTTGCCCGCTGCGGTCAGCGTTGCCACGCTTTTCCACGTCCCGCTGCTGTCGTACTGGATCTTGACGGTCACGCTCGCGCCCGTCAGGCTCAGCCGCAGCAGCAGCTTGCTCACGGCTTTCCGGTTTGGCGACTCCATCGTAAAGTCCGCAAACTCAACAAAGCTCTCCACGGCCGCCGTGTTTTCGGCCCACGGTCCGCCCGGCCCCTTGAGCGTCGTCAGCGCCTTGCCGGTCGTCATTGCGATGATGGACGGCAGCAGCGTCTCCGCCCCCTCCGTCAGGGCCATGCTGTCGATGTTGGGGCTGTCCTCCACGGTCCAGATGCCGCGCAGCCCATCGTAATGATAGATCCTCGGCCCGTCCTGATTGGGCGTGAGCTGGATGTAGTAGTCCGTCCCGTCGCTCTGCGCGAGTCCTCCTCTGTACTCGCCCGGCCCAAAGACCTGCTGCAGGTCCTGTGGGTAATCTCCGTCGTAGGCCATCATGCCCTGCGGAGAGTAGTAAAACAGCAGTCCGCCCGCTGCGCCGAGGCTGTGCTGCATGCCGTGCGCCACGCCCGGTGCGAGGATCTCGCTCGTCTGGTATGTCGTGGCATCCGTCCCGTAGATCCGCAGGATATAGCCCTCGCGGAAAAACGTAGGGTAATGCCAGCCGACGCCGCCCGTGATCTCGCCGCGGGTCTGCAGCTCTACATACCAGCTGTCCGTGCTCAGCCCGTCAAAGACGTAAAAGTTCGTCGGGTCTCCGAGCGCGCTGGCAAAGATCTCCTTCTTATCCGCGCCCCACAGGCGGTTTTCGAACTCAAAGCACACGTCCATGTCCGGCACGCTGCGGCGCAGGGTGATCGTCCCCGTCTCGCTGTACGAGGTCTGCTTCTCGCCGCTGGCGCTCAGCGGGATCTTAAAGCAATAATCCGAAAAGATGAGGCTCTTTGAGCCGATCTCGCGGATGATCGCGATCTTGTTGTTGTCCGGCTCCGTGGTCAGGCCGTCGATCTCCACGGCGTCCCCGACCTGGAATCCCGCCTTTGCAAGATTGGCCGAGGCCGGGGAATTGATCGTCAGCGTGTTGGCCGTGGCGGCGGCTCCGTAGATCGTCCCGTCCGAGATCGTGATCTTGGTCGCCGTCAGCTCCGCCTCCATGCTCACGACCCACGCGCCCATGCTGTCGTCCCACTCGTCGCCGGTCCACACAAAGAGCGACCATTTCGGGTCCTGCGGATCGTTCGGATTGGTGTTGATGACGTATGCCGTTCCCTTTTCGGCGCTCGTCGGCAGGGCTGCCGGATTGTCTGCCTTCCCCTTGACGGCGTATTTTGCCTGCACCAGCTTTTTCGCGGGCATCAGCACGATGCGGTCCCCAAAGCGCACGAATTTTGTCTCTCCCGTCCCGACGTATGCTGCCTTGAGGTTGAGCAGCGCCCACTTGTACCACAGCCAGCCGTCCGCATCGACGTACCACATCGCGTGGTTATCGAAAAACATTTCCGTTGCGCCGGTCAGCGTCCCGCCGTTCCGCCGCTTATCGCGAGAGCGCAGCAGGGGATAGTCCCGCGCGCTCATATTCTCCATGTCATAGATCTCGCCGTCCCCGGCGTTCGGGTGGTGCCGCAGCCCGCCGAACTGCACCTGCTGCGACCGCGTGATCCCGGAGCTGTAGGCCATGCCCGGCAGTCTACCCATCCTGTCTCCTCCGTTCCAGCCGCTTTTTCGCGGCCTGCATTTTGCGCTCGGCCATAGCGGCCCGGTCGCCGGTGATCGTGTCCATTTCGTTTTCGATCTCGCAAAACAGATATTCCAGGCCCGCCATCAGCTTGCGGTGCCATCGGTTGAGCGCGGCCGTGTCAGCCGCGGCGTTGCCGGTCAGCTCCGGCGGTTCTCCCGCCAGCTGTCGGATATTTTGCAGCATATTTCCCTCCTATCTCAGAATGGGTTGCCCCATTTGCCGATCAGATAGGCCCGCTCCGTGGCGTCGGCCGATCTGTAGTCTTCCCATTGATCCTTGTCCCATTTTGCGCGCTTGTGCCTCGTCTCTACGGTCGCCCGCTGCTGCTGGCGCACATAGTAGGTGATCGCCAGCGCCATCACGCAGTCGTCGTGCGCGCCCTCGACCGCCTCCGGCCGTCCCTTGCTGTTGCGGGCAAAGGTGAGCATCTCGTTGAGGCAGTCCTCATCGTCGATCAGCTCCGGATGCTCACGCATGATCCCCTGCAGCTCCGCGATGATGACCGGCCGCGTCAGACGGTCCGTCTTAAAGCCGAGCGCCTCGCGCACCACATGCGTCAGGTTGTCCTCGACCTGACGCACGAACTGCCGCGGATACCGCAGCCGGGAAAGCTCCTTGATCGGATGCGTCGAAAAGTTGGCCTCGATGCCGACGAGCGCCTGATTGTACCACATGCCGAGGCACCATACCTCGCGGGCAAACAGATCCTCGTCGGTCCTCGTGCGGTACTTTGCCACGAGCCGCCCCGTGCTGTTATCGATGACACACGCAACAAACCAGTCTGACCCCTCTCCCGCCGTGTCCGCCCCGATGACGTAAGGGTGTCCCGCCTTTGGCTCCTCCCAGACGAGCGTCTCGCCGTCTTCTGCGTCTGTAAACGCTGCGTCTGTGATCGCGGTCTCGTCGTAGCGGTAGGCAAATCTCCCGCGCCGGATCGGCTTTTTGCAGTGCAGCAGCCGCTCCATCAGGATATCGCGCCGGAAGATCGTCTGGCTCAGCACGCCCCACTGCCCGAGGCAGTATACCTGATAGTAATAGGGATCCGTCTCGCGGAACGCCTCCAGCGTCAGTCGATCTTCTTCTGGCAGAAAGCGGTTGTCCTTGTACGTCGTCCGGCTCGTCACGACGCGCGCGTCCTCGCGGTCGAAAAACCGCTTTTTGAGCCAGTGGGTAATGGAGATCGGATTAAACGAGATGATGATCTGCTTGTAATACTTTCTCTCGCCGCGGAGGCGGATGTCCAGCTGATTAAAGTCTCCCTCCAGCAGCTCGCTCGCCTCCTCGATCCAGATGCCGGAGATATCGTGGATGGATTTTAGCTTTTCCACGTCGTCCAGTCCTGCAAACAGGATCTCGCTCCCGTTGGTAAACGTGATGTACATGTCGCCGCTTTTGCCTCGCGGGATCATCTTGACGGCCGGTCCGTAGTACTGCATGGCCTGCGCCTTGAGCTGGTCAAAGCAGCTCTCGCGCAGCGTCTTGGCGACCTTGCGGACCACAAGCATCCTGTGCCCCGGCTCCGTCGCGCAGCGCTCGAGCACCTTGCGGCCCGCGAAGATCGATTTCCCGCTGCCGCCGCCGCCCATCAGGATCAGGTGCCGGTGATGGTCAAAAAACAGGGGCAGGAAAACGGCGTTGTTGCTCTCGCACAGCTGCTTGTACCACAGCGCAGCCTGCAGCGCCTTGTCGTCCATTTTCCTGCCCCCTCTTTACTTAGTTACGCTCCATCAGGAGAGCGTGCTGCCGAAGGCGACGCCGCCCACCGCGAAAGCGCGATAGTCGTAGAAGCCGCCCGTGAATCGGGCGTTGCCCTTCCATACGTTCGCGTCGTTCTCGGCGATCTCGCTGCGCACGGTCAGCGGCTTGCGGTCGACATCCACGGCGCCGTAGTAGCGCTTGTTGTACGACAGATCGGCGAGGATCCACGGGTAGCCGCTCGTCCCCATGTAGGCGTTGAGGTACGGCGCGATGATCACGTTCCAGTTGCCGAACTGGTAATTGAACTTGTTGCTCGCGGCCGTGCCGGTGTCGTGGAACGCACCCAGCACGCCGAAAACGTCGGCCTTGGCCTTGGCGTCGTTCGGAATGATGATGGTGTCCGGCTCAAGGCCCGCGGGCTCGCCGCTGTCGGTCTTGAGATTTTGCATTGCCGTCGCCACGAGGCCGAGGTTAGTCTCAGAGAACGCGTTGGAGAATGCGTTGCTCTGCGTCTTGCCGGTGCGCTTGATCTTATGCGACTGCGAAAACAGCTTCACGTCGTCCTTGGTCTTCGTCGAGAAGGTCTCGACGCCGAGCTGCATCGTGTCGTTGTTCTGCAGCGCCGTGCCGAGCAGGCCCCAGAAAAACTTGGAGCGTGCGCGCCAGTAGTCGTCCAGGAACTGGATCGGCTGCCCCTTGAGCACGCTGTCGAGCTTGTCCTCCATCATCTCCATGGAGATGGAAAAACTGCCCTTCCAGGTGACGGGGCGGAAGGTCTTGAAATAGCCCTCCTCGATGCCGCCCTGCGGATATGCGCCGTTCTCTCCGACCGGCTCGAAACTGTTGCTGCCGGTCAGCCCGCCGAGCGTGGTGCTCGCCGTCGTGATCGGCATGTTTACGAAGAGATCCTGCAGCGCATTGCCCTCCTTCTGCATCCACGCCTCATACTCTCTCTCCAAGAGCATGCGCAGTGGAGACTGCAGCTCGCCAAAGAGCGAGTTGGTCACGTTGCTGGACTCCGAAACGATAATTCCTGCCAAATATTTCCCCTCCTGTCTCTGTTAGCCCGTGCTCGTCACCGTGCCCGGGCGGATAAATCTGCCGCGGACCGTGTCGCCGATCTCGGTGCCCTTGAATGCCACGACCTCAAAGACGCCGTTGGTCGTGGTCGCCGTGGCCTTGGAGCCGGTCGTGTCGATCGTCACCATCTGGCCGACGGCCGCGGCGGTGTTGGCCGCACTCCACTCCGTCTCAAAGATCGTCTCCTCGTGCACGCGGATGCAGGGGATCACGTCCCCGGCAGCCACCGTGCCGCCGTACATGCTGATATAGTCCGGCCGCGTTGCGCCGGTGCACTTTGCAAGCTTGCCGCTCGTGAGCGTCAGCGCCATGCCGACGGTGCATGCCCCGATGGCGGATGCCTCGAGGTATTCCCACGGCTCGGGCTGCCCGTCGCGGTAGCTCTGCGGTAAAAATGCCATTTGTCCTCCTTCCGGCCGTTATCCGGCCTTGTGTGTCTTGTTGTAATGTGCGGAGATCTCCGCATCCGTCGCATTGGGGTTGAGTGCCTTATAAAAGGCCTTGACCCCTGCCGGGACGGGTGCCGGGGTGTCTCCGGTCGTCTGCCGTGTCCGCTGCTGATGCTGCAGCCCGGCCGCAGCGTTTCTCGCTGCCTGTTCTCCCGCCGCGCGCTGGCCGCGCTGCAGGGCATCAAAGTTGGCCAGCCGGTATGCGTCGACGTAGTTATTGCCTCGGCGTACCGCATCGGCAAATTTGGAGCCGGTCTCCATCGCCATGATGTCGTCCAGCGACTTGATGGCGGGATTCATCCGGCGGATCTCCGCCAGCTCCGTCTCGCGGCGCTGCGAAAACTCCTGCGCTCCGGCTCTCTGCTCGGCTGCCTCGGCGCGCTGCTGCGCCTCCTTGGCTCCGCTGAGGATCTGCTGGATCTCCGGCGACTGCATCAGGGCCTGCTGCAGCCCCTCCGGTGTCAGCCGTCCTGCCTTGAGGTCGTTTGCCAGCTTGGCGTTGGCCGTGGCGGCCTGGAATGCTTTCCAGTCCTCCATGTTTTCCACGGTCTTGCCCGTAAACGGGTCCTTGATCCCGGCCTTGCCAAAGACCTCTTTCTCCCACTTTTCCCGCTCGGACGCCAGTGCGGCGTCGATCGCCTCCCTCTGCTCCCGCTCTCTGCGGGCCGCAGCCTGCTGGCGGCGGGTCTCCTTGTCCTGCGGCTGCTGCGCCTCCCCCTGCGGAGCGTCCCCCGCGTCCGGCTGCGTCTCTGCCGCGTGATCTTCCGCTTCTTCGGTTTCTGCAGGTTCGGCGATCTCCTGCCCGTTTTCGCCTGCCGGAGTCTCGTCAGCGTCAGGGGCGGCGGCTCCCTGCTCGTTTGCGCCTTCTTCGGGCTGCGGCAGCCCAAACTTCTGATACCAGTCCATGTTGTCCCTTTCTGCCCCTCAGGGCGTCACTTGTTGCTGCCCGCGTTGCCGCTGAGCTTCTTGCCTGCCGTCATGCGCAGGTCCGTGCCGGTGTGGATCCGGCTCTGATCCGCCGTCGGCTTTTTGCCAAAAGGCGCCTTGACGTACTGCTGTCCGCCGTGGCCGATCTTTCCCGCGTAGCCGTCTCTGCTGTCTGCCATGCTGTCCCCTCCTCTCACCGGTTTTGGCCATTTTACCCCAAAAGCCGTGTTAGTTACCGTCAACTTGTCATGCCGCGTAAATATGCAAAAAGAGCGCCCCGCGGTTCTCCGCAGGGCGCTCTCTTTCCGGCCTTATTCGGTTTTTTCTTCCGGCAGGCCCGCCACGCTGGTCAGCAGGCTGAGCACGCCCGCCAGCGCAGAAGCGCTGGCCACAACGGCCCAGTTGACCTCGCCGATCACGGCGCTCGTGCCGATCGTCGCCACGGCCGTCTGCGCCACCGTCTTTACGGCGCGGATCGCGGCCGCCTTGAGCCACTTCTTCCAGTTTCTCATATTCTTGTCCTCCTCATTTGATGCCCATCCTTGCCAGCAGCCACGCGACGACCGCGCCGACTGCCACGAGGATGATCTTTTCCACGACCTTCTCCCAGCGCTTTCCGGGCGCTGCCTGCAGTGCCTCGATGCTCTTGCGCACCGCCTTGATGTCCTCGCCGCTCTTGGCCACGTCCCTCCGGATCGTCTGCTGCTCCTGTGCCATCACGGCCACGCTCGTGGCCAGCTTGTTTAACGCCTTTTGATCCTGCTCCAGTTCGTCGATCCGGTGCGTGTTGCTCTTGCTGCGCTGCTCCGTTTCCGTCAGCTTTTGGATCAGCTCATCCTGCGTCACCGCCTCACCGCCTCTCCAGATACTCGAGCTTTGCGTACCCGGTCGCGCCCGCTGCGTCTATAACGTACAGCCACTCCCCGGTGTGGTACCCGTAGCAGCTGCACCTGCTGCCGTCCGGCATCACGCGGAGGCTCACGTACTGCGTGCCCGGCCCCTTGCGCAGGTTGAGCCCGCCGTTTGCCCGAACGGCGTAGCCGCGCCGGTATCCGGCCGTGTACTGCTTCGGTGGCTGCACCTTGTTGTCGGGTATGACTGTCGTGCCGCCGGAATACACCGCCTTGCCGCCGGGTCCGTACACGCTGTAGCCCGTCGGGCAGGCCGCGATCGCGTTGCTGAGATCGCTGTATGCCCCGATCTGGCTGGCTGCGTCGCCCCAGCTCTTGCGGATGCGGTATAGCTCCTTCGGCGTCGGCTCCGGCGCGGGCTGCGGCTTGCCCGCCAGCAGCTCCGCCACGCGCCGCCGCAGCATCCCCATCGTGTAGCCGTGCCGCGGCCACCAGTTATCCGGGTCGTTGTGGTCGCTGCCGTATCCGCGCTTCCCCGCCTCGTTGTGGCTCACGATCTCCGTGATCGTGGGATAGGCCCGCATCAGGTGCGCGCACAGTTCGGCCGCCAACTCAAACGTTTCGCGGCAATAGTCCGCGTCTCTGTGGTCGTCCTCGCAGATTTCAAACTGGATCGAGCAGTCGTTGTAACTGCCCTTTCTGCCGGAGCCGACGCCCCAGCACCGCATCTGCCACGGCAGCGTCTGACATACTGCGAGGCTGCCGTCGGCCAGCCTGCCGAGAAAGGCGTGCACGCAGACGTACAGGCCTTCCCGGTTCCAGTCGTTCCCATACCGGTTTTCGCCGAGGACGGCTTGCGTTTCGGCCGCCGTCAGCTTGCGCTCCTGCGGCTGATACTGCATCAGCCCGGCCGTCTGACCCGGCGCGGGCTGCACGTACCGGCTGATGCTCGTGTTGTTGGCCGCCGTGCTGTGCACCACGATCTTGGTTGGCGTCATCATCCTCCCGCGCTGGTAGCACTCGTTTGCCACCAACAGGCACTGATACTGCTGCATCTTGTCCTCCTCTCGCGCTTACAGCGCCTCAAAAAATTCCTCGTCCGTAAGGCTCTCCGCCTGCCCGGACCGGATCGCGATATACCGCCGTATCCCGTCGGTGTACCGCATTCCCTCCTCAATCTCCATACCGGGTACAAAGTAGATCATGCTGCTACCTCCACATAAATTCCCACCAGCTCCGCCAGCGTGTTATACACCGGGTTGCCGGTATCGCGGGTGCACTTGTACAGCACGCCGCCCTGCGTGTAATACTTGCCGTTTTCGAGGGCCATGTTGCCCTCGTAGGGGATCGGATCGTACTGCGTCCCGTCGTGCTCCTCGTCGATGCGGGCGTACAGGCTTTCCGTGCCCGCTGCGCCCGGCACCCACGTTGACTGCGACGTGTGCGCCTGCAGCACCTTGTAGAGCTTTCCGCCGGATACCAGCTTGTCTCCCGCCGCGTAGTCCTTGCCGCTCTCCCACTCCGGATAAAACGCGATCATCCGCAGCGCCGTCTGATCATCCACTGCAAGCGTGTTGATCTGCTGCTTAATAAGCATTGCACCGACCTCGCCAACTGTGAGAGGCCTGCGCTTCTCCGTTGCTTCATATCGACGCTTTGCTTCTTCCAGTTCTACAATTTCAGATTCAGTCATGTCAATATATTCGCCATTCACATATTTTTTCAATCCTGGGATCTCCTTTCAGTATCGTCCAAAAACTATAGCTGTTATTTTTCCAGCATACGGAGCGGGGAAGGAAATAGACAATTTGCCGTCATTTGTTTGTTTGATTCCTTGTTCGACCATCCAGAATGGAGCCGCACGGTTAAATCTAAGATTCACAGCACCCAGTAAACGTTTTGCAACCGTCATTGCTTCAAGACTTCTCTCCACAAACAACTCTACAAAGGTGTTTAAGCGGTGCGCAAACATGAAATAGCCTATTGTTTCCCCGTTGACTGTCACTCCAATGGCCTTATTCGCACCCCAGTCTGCTGCCGTATTTTGATCGATCTTTAGCCACAGTTGGAATTCTTTCATGGGATCACTCTTGCTTAAGTTCGCCTCGAACGAAGATATTTCTTCTGCAATGGTGCTACTCCCGTCGTACACTTTTACCCAGTTACTCCCTCCCCCGCTCGGCATATCCACCGGCTCCCACGCCGTCGGCGCGCCGTTTGCATCCACGGCGGAGATTTTGGCGATCTGGCCGACGGCGGCGGAGGTCATGCCGAGAGCGAGGTTCTCTCCGGAGTCGCCCTCCGCGCCGACCACCTGATACACGCCGGTGTAGGCCGACACGCTCATGCCATAGATGACAATTCCGCCCGATACCTGAGCGACCTGATTTAGCTGGATAACGCCGTTTGAGGATATGCTCACCATGTTGTTGCTGCTCAGCGCTCCGCCCTGCATCGTGATCGTGCCAGAGTAGTACTCCTGATTTGTCGCCCCGTCGGCGATGCACATCCACACCACACCGTTTTCCGGCAAATCCGCCGCCGGGATGCCGATGTATCCGCCCACGGCGCTCATCGCCTTCAGCGCCCCGCCGGATCCGGAAGCCCCGCCCGCCGGAATGTCCACCGTCAGCGGCGCAGAGCCATCGTAAGTCCCCGTCACCGCGCCTGCAAACGTCAGCGCAGCCGGGTTTTTCAGCGCAGTCGGCAGTTTGCTGCCCCACGCCGCCGCGCCGTCCGCTCCGACCTGCAGCAGCTTCCCGGCGTCTGCTGCCGCGCTATCGGGCAGCAGTTTGAGCAGTGCCTTTTGCGCTGCCATATACGCCGCCACCCACGCCGTATCCGGGATATACCCGCTCAGTGGCGTAGCTTCGTTGTATTCCGTGATGAGCTTTTCGATTACCCACGCCTCATCCCCGGCGTAAACAGGGATCGTACCCGCAGCGGCATCCCCTATCTGTGCGGCAAGATTCCCGAGCACCGGCGGCAACTCCGCACAGCCGCCGCTTCCGGCCGGACCCTGCGGACCCTGCGGCCCGGTATCTCCCTTCTCGCCCTTTTCGCCCTGCGGACCCTGCGGCCCGGTGTCTCCCTTTTCGCCTTTTTCGCCCTGCGGACCCTGCGGGCCGGTCAGCCCCTGCGGTCCCGGCGCACCCGCTGCGCCGGGATCTCCCTTGGCCCCCTTGGCTCCCTTGGCCGCGCACAGCTCCCACAGCTCGTCCACACCCGGCTCGTCTCCGGCCGTGCTGTCGGCATCGTCTGTCCAGACGTAGCAGCTGCCGCTGTGCTCCACGGCATCAAGATGCGCATAAGTCGCGGCTGCATCCCACGTCCCGCGCCAATTAAACGGCTTGCCGTCCTTGCCCGGAGCGCCCGCTGCGCCCTTGAGGCTTGCCAGCCACTCGGCCTCCGTGCCGGTGTAGCCGTGCGCCTTGGCGATCCCGTAGGCGCTCAGGTAATAGCCCTGCTCCACGGCCCTGCCGTAGACCGGCCGGATGCACTTGGCAATGTGCCGCGCCAGATCGTTCCAGGCGGTGTTGTACCGCTGCATCGTGTTGGTGTAGCGCTCGTACTCGCCGTTTGCAAAGTCAACCTGCGCCTCCATCCACAACAAATAGATCCCGTCGTAGGGATACGGCGCGGCCAGCGCCTCGGTTGGCGTCGCCGAATACGGCGTGATCTCGCTTAAGGCCAGCAAAAAGATCTCGTGGAGGATCTGCCCCTCCACTTGGTTGAGCCAGTCCAGCAGGATCGTGTCGTCGATCTCCGCCGGGACCGGCTTGAGCTGCCGCAGCCGCTCAAACAGTACCGTCGCTGTCATGTGTCCCCTCCGTCATCGGCAGCTGCATGCCCTGGATCTCGCGCAGCAGCGCCAGCTTGTCGTCCATCGTCATCTCGCCGCCCGTGATCGCGGCTCTCGTCGGCGCGTCGGTACTGATCTCCCGCCGCTCGCGCCAGTCATAGTTGGCCTGCAGCGCAAATTTTGCGCCCGCTGCGGAGTTTTTGTCCTCGAGACGCTCCTGCAGGTACGTCTCGATCACCCGCTTGGCCTCATCGCAGATCTCGTGCGTATCGTCAGCCGCCAGATACTTGCTCCACGTCTGTCGGCTGATGCCCAGCCTCCCGCACAGCCCCGTGATCGTCGGCGGGCTGACCCAGCTCGTCCTGCTGGCTGGCGTCCCGTCCTCCGTCACGACGCGCACAAAGCGCGTCGCCGGGTGTCCGTACCGGTCAAACTCCGGCTGCCCGTCGTCGTCCAGCACCGGCTCCTCGCGGTACACCGGCTCCCGGTAGCGCAGCGCTGCAAAGTATTCCTGCACCGCGCGCCGAAGCGCTGCGGGCTTGTATGCCTTTTTTCTGCCCATGTGCATCCCTCCCTGTTTGCCGTTAGGATACCACGGTAGCCGTGTTAGTTGCCGTCAACTTTTGTGCCGCGTTACCATGCCTCATACAGCCGCTTGCGCGCCCGGTAGAGCGTGCTCTCGCTGACGCCGTGCGTGATCGCCGCCGCCTGCACCGTCATTTTGCCGCAGCACCAATCCCGCAGCGCAGCGGCGAAGGCCTCCTCGCCGTAGGCCGCCTCGAGCAGCTTGGCGTCGATCCGTTTTTTGCCCTTTTTCCCCATGTCCTCGTAGCTGAGCAGCGTAAAGTAGATCAGGCCCTGCCGCCGGTACGGCAGCCGGATCCCGCTCATCCGCCGGAAACTCATCCCCTCGCCCTCCTGTGTATGCACGATATCCGCTATACCGTGGCGGCATAGCGGTCCCATCCCCGCCCGAGCGCCGCTCAGGCAGAGTCCTCCCGTATTAAGCTGGATATCCCATCCGCGCGCGCGTTTGTTTGGTCCGCGCCTGCGCATGCCCCCGCGCGGACCGCGAGTCAACTTTCTTTCTCGGGATTTTCGCCGCTTTCCAGCAGTTCCCGGGCCGTCATTTTGTGCCCGCCGAGCTTTTTGCCGCGCTTGCGGGGCACATAGCGCAGATATGCCCCGGCCTCGCCCTCGACGTATCTCTCCTCCAGCACTCTCGCGCCCTTCGGCGCGCGCATCTTGGTGCACAGCACGACCTCGCGCTCCTCCGTCGTCGGCAGAGCGGCTCCGCGGCTGACCTTGTATTTTTTGCGGTCCGGTACGCGCCGCACTTGCCGGAGCATGTAGTATGCGATCGGGCTGTAGTCGTCCTGGCCTCGGAGGCTGCGGATGTTGACGCTCCCGAGCGTCCAGGCGTCCCGCAGCGTATCCCAGCTGAGGCTCCCGTCCGTCTCCATGCAGATATGCACATGCAGACGCACCAGCTCTCCGGTGTCGCCGTCCATGTCGCTGGCCGAAAGCGTGTAAAACGGGATCCGGCCCTTGTCCTTGCGGCGCAGGCGGCGCAGCCAGAGCATCGCCTGATGCTCTGCGGCATCGCGGAGCTTGTCGGGATCGTCTCCGGCTGTCTCGCGCAGCTTGTCGATCCCCTCGTCCGCAAAGCGGAGCGTCACGAGCAGCCCTTTGTCCGCCGTGCAGTTGCAGTTGAGCAGGCGTGCCAGGCGGCGAACGGCCGTGTTAAAATTTTGCTCCTGCTGTCTCGGCGTCGTCACGCCCGTCTTGCGCCCGCGCGGACGAGCGTTGTCGCCGACGTGATACCGCGTTTTTTCTACTACTCCGTTTTTGCAACGATAGGTCCGCTCCATGATTTTCACCCTGGTCTCCCTTCTCCCGCCACTGCGGTGCTAGATATAAGTTTTAAGCAAGCCGATAAATACGCGCGTGCGCGCGTATTTAATATGGTATCACGCACGCGTGTGTTTCAAAAATCGCACGCGTGCGTTTCCCGTGTGTTCGGCTTTCAAGGTTCCCATTTCGCCCTTCCGGCGGTTCCGGC
>ENA-UOJS01000503-UOJS01000503.1-human-gut-metagenome-genome-assembly--contig:-C74-NODE-503-length-41347-cov-17.792987_pt1 | contig 41347 bp, 42 predicted proteins | sample MGYA00242355_ERZ723902 | MGnify/ENA metagenome assembly ERZ723902
GGGGCGGCGGCCAAAGCCGCCGCCCCGCATAAGATCGCTGGGAAATATCAGAGCAGAGTCAGATCACTCCGTCTGGAAACGACCGGTATCCTCGGTGTTGGCGCCGGAATCGGCCAGAGCCTTCATGACTTCCTCCACATAGGTGGTGGTGTTGGCCTTGGCATCCTCGAAGTCATACTCCATGACGTTGTTGGGATCCAGACCGAACTCGGAAGCCTGAGAGGGCTGCTCGGCGTTGTCGATGACCAGGAACTGATAGGAGCCGCTCTTGGCAGCCAGCTCAACGCACTCGGGGGACAGAGCGTACTCGATCCACAGCTTGGCGGCGTTGGAATGGGCAGCGCCCTTGAAGATAGCGGTGGCGCCCACCTCGAAGGAGGTGCCGCTGGAGGGGATGATCAGGCTCACGTTGGTGTAGCCGTTATCCACGATCTGGGTGATGCCGTCATGCAGGAAGCCGATGCCGATGATGCACTCACCGGTGCCCACGTTCTTGCTGGGGCCGGAGCCGGACTTGGTGTACACTTCAATGTTCTTGTCCAGGTCAACCAGGTACTTGATGCCCTCATCGTGGCCGTACTTCTGGATCATGGTGTTCACGACCAGCTTGGCGGTACCGGCGGTGTTGTAGTTGGACAGCCAGATCTCGCCCTTGTACTCATCCTTCAGCAGGTCAGCCCAGTCAGCGGGAGCTTCCTGCTCCTTGCGGGCCAGCTCGTCGGTGTTGACCATGAAGCCCAGGATGCCCTTGTAAATGCCGAACCAGTTGTTGTCGGCGTCCTTGTACATGTCGCCGATCAGGTGAGAGGCGTTGACAGCCGCATAGGGCTCCAGCAGGCCTTCAGCCGCGCAGACATTGTACGGATCGGTGGTGCCGCCGAACCAGACGTCAGCGGAGGGGTTGCCGTTCTCCTCCTCGATCTTGGCCTGCACCTCACCGGTGGACAGACGCTGGAAGGTGGTCTTGATGCCGAACAGCTCCTCGAAGTGCTGGCAGGCAGCGGCCAGATACTCCTCCTCGCAGGAGCCGTACACCACCAGCTCACCCTCGGCCTTGGCAGCGGTGATCAGCTCGTCCATGCCCGCGAAATACTCGGGATAGGTAGCGTCGTCGCCGTCGGTCTTAGGCTCGTCCTTCTTCTCGCCGCAGGCCACCAGGCTCAGAGCCATGACCAGCGCCAGCAGAAGAGCAAAAAACTTCTTCATAACAAATTCCTCCTTAAAGATTATTCAGCCGCAGTGAATCACTGCTTCGAATAGACGTATTATAGTCACCTCGACCGCATTTGTCAACAATGCACAGGCACCATCCGCATCGGTTCGACGCAAATTTTACACATTCTACAAACCGCTGGTAACGTTTTCGGTTAAAATGACTAAACTTTATGTAAATGGAAAGTAAAATCAGTGCAAAGCGAATGTAAAACTTGCAATCCGCCGCCGCCGTGATATAATGATAATCCATCAAACGCGGCGCCTATTCTGCCTGTCCTGCCGCGGAAAGGAGATACCTTATGCTTACCGGATTGACACAATACGTGCCCGAGGCCACCCTTACCATATATGATAATCTGGAGTTCCTGCTGCGGCTGCTGCTGTCGGCGGCGCTGGGCGCTCTGGTGGGACTGGAGCGCAGCAAGCGGCGGAAGGAGGCGGGCATCCGCACCCACTGCATCATCGCCTGCACCTCCGCGCTGTTTATGATCGTCTCCAAATATGCCTTTCTGGACTGCCTCAACATAGACGGGCTCCGCGGCGCCGACCCCGCCCGTATCGCCGCGCAGGTGGTCAGCGGCATCTCCTTTCTGGGTGCCGGCGTCATCTTCAAAAACGGCAACTCCATCCGCGGCCTGACCACAGCCGCCGGCATGTGGGGAACCGCCGCCATCGGCATGGCCGTGGGCGCGGGCATGTACTGGTTGGGACTGTTCGAGTCCGCCGTGCTGGTGGCCATTCAGGTGATCCTCCACCGCTTCCCTGTGGGTGCCGATGCGCTCACCACGCAGGAGATACTGGTGGAGATGGAGGACACCGAGGACATGCAGCGGCGCTTTGACGAGCTGCTGAAAAAGCACGGGGGACAGGTGACGGACAGCAGCCTTACCCGTGAGGACGGCTTTCTCCGCATGGAGATCACCGCCAAGCTGGAGCCGCCCATCAGCCACGAGGAAGCGCTGGCCTTTATGAAAGAAAATACCGGCGTCCGCCGGATGTCGGTCTGAAAGGGAGGAGAACCATGAAGCGTTCCGAGATCAACCGCGCCCTGCGGGACATGGAGTCCATGCTGGAGAAATACCGCTTTGCCCTGCCGCCCTTCTGCCATTATACTCCGGAGGATTGGCAGACAAAGGGCCACGACCACGACGAGATACGCGACAATATGCTGGGCTGGGACATCACCGATTACGGTCTGGGTGATTTTAATAAGGTGGGCTTTTCCCTTATCACCCTCCGCAACGGCAATCTGGCCATGTCGGACAAATACGCCAAGACCTACGCCGAGAAGCTGCTGTTCATCAAGGAGGGGCAGTATTCCCCCAACCACTTCCACTGGCACAAGATGGAGGACATCATCAACCGGGGCGGCGGCACGCTGCTGATCCGCGTGTATAACTCCCTGCCCGATGAATCCATCGACCGGGAGAGCGTCGTCACCGTCCATCTGGACGGCGTCACCCGCACCGTTCCCGCCGGTACCCAGCTGCGCCTGACGCCCGGCATGAGCATCTCCATCCAGCCCCGGCTGTACCACGACTTTGAGGTGGAGCCGGGCAGCGGCGATGTGCTTATCGGCGAGGTCAGCCAATGCAACGACGACAACACCGACAACCGCTTTGAGCCGCCGGTAGGCCGCTTCCCGGCCATCGAGGAGGACGAGCCGCCCTACCGCCTGCTGTGCAACGAGTATCCGGAGGCGCGGTCATGACCGCCCGGTTCGATATCGCGGCGCTGGGTGAGCTGCTGATCGACTTCACAGATCGCGGCCTGTCCGATGCCGGCATGCGGCTTTTTGAGCAGAACCCCGGCGGCGCTCCGGCCAATATGCTGGCGGCCGCCGCCCGTCTGGGTGAGCGTACCGCCTTCATCGGCAAGGTGGGGGACGACATGCACGGACGCTTTCTGCGGGATACACTGACCGCCGCCGGCATCGACGTGACCGGCCTTGTGCTGTCCCCGGACGTGTTCACCACGCTGGCGTTCGTGGCACTGGACGACAGGGGAGAGCGCCATTTCTCCTTCGCCCGCAAGCCCGGCGCCGACACCTGTCTGCGCTCCGATGAGCTGCCTGCGCCGCTGCTGTCATCCGCCCGCGTCCTGCATGTGGGCTCTCTGTCCCTGACGGACGAGCCTGCCCGCAGCGCCACCTTCGCCGCTGTGGAGGCCGCGAAGCGCGCGGGCGCGGTGATCTCCTACGATCCCAACTACCGCGCTGCCCTCTGGCTGGACGAGGCTGCTGCCGCCGCGCAGATGCGCTCCATGGTGCCCTACGCCGATGTGATGAAGCTCTCCGATGAGGAGACGCTGCTGCTGACCGGCGCTGCGGAGCCGGAGGAGGCCGCCCACCGCCTGCTGGCGCAGGGTGTTTCCTGCGTGGCTGTCACGCTGGGGGAGAGGGGAGCGCTGGTGGCCGTTGCGGGCGGCATGCAGACCGTCCCGGCCTTTGCCTCCGACCCTGTGGACACCACCGGTGCCGGCGACGGCTTCTGGGGCGGCTTCCTGCACCGTATGCTGACGCTGGATAAGCGCCCTGCTGCGCTTACGGTGGCTGACGCGGCGGACTGCGCCCGTTGGGGCAACGCCACGGCCGCTCTGTGCATCACCAGGCGCGGCGGCATCCCGGCCATGCCCGCCCTGGGGGACGTGCAGGCGCTGCTGCTGCGGTGAGAGCTGTGAGCAGATGCCGAAAAAGGCAGCCTGCGTGAAATAGTACTTGACAGCCCGGCGGTTTGGAAATATAATAGGAGGGCTGACGGGGTGTAGCGCAGCTGGTAGCGCGCTTGGTTCGGGACCAAGAGGCCGGGGGTTCAAGTCCCCCCACTCCGACCAAAATAGAGTATTCATGTCACAGTCAGTCATGGATACTCTATTTTCATATCCACACAGGCACAAAGAGAGGTGTTTTCATGCAGGCGATAGACAACGAATTCTTTGAAGCCTATAAACGTTTAGACCGCCTTTGCTCGGATATATACGGCTGCCGGAATGGAGTCAGCCAGTATATCGAAGATATGGAGCGTGCGTCATATCGGGAGCGGTTTGTGATATCTTCGTGGGAACGGGCATATAAGACTCTGAAGCACTTGCGATGGGTGCGAAATCAAATTGCGCACGATTCTGGACAGATTCAAATCTGCGAAGAATGTGACATACATGATGTAAATGCTTTTTATGATGATATAATGGCCGGATGTGATCCACTCACGCAGCTTCGTAGATATCGTGAAGATCGTGCCGCTGTCCCAAAAGCAGTGCACCGTGCGGAACCTGCAACTATGCCTACTGCGTCCAATTGCTCTGGCGCCGTTCGGCCAACTCACCGCCACACAGGTTGCCTTGCTGTGGTACTTGCGTCGGCTCTTGTTTTGGCTGCAATTGTTTATGTCATAGTTCGCCTTATCTGAGAGTCTCTCCACTTATCGTCAAACCATGGGTATATCTGCATTCTCTACAATCTCACCTTTGCACTCCGATGGTAATGCACTAAAGAGACGGCCTTTTGCCGTCTTTTTCCTTTCCCTCCCGCATACACTTCTCCAAAAGCACATGCTGCTCAAGGAGGTGTTCCGTATGTCCCAGCGCACCGCGTCATATTCCGGACGCCGCGTTGCCCCGACCCGCCGCCGCGCTCCTGCGCCCCGCAAAGCGCCGCCGCGCCCGACCCCGTCCCGCCCGACTGCACCCCGCCCGGAGAAAAAAGCCACGCCCGCCGCCCGCCGCCGCATGGCGCAGATGGTGATCTCCGCCGCGCTGCTGCTGGCGGTGGTGGCCATGAAATTCCTGTTTCCCGCTGCATTGGAGCGCTGCCGCACCACGCTTCTGGAGCTGCTGGGAGCCGACACCGACTTCGTGGAGGTATTCTCCGCCGCCGGACGTGCTTTTTCCTCCGGTTCCGATGCCCTGACCGATGCCTACACCGCCGTGTTCGGCGCGGCGGAGGTGCCTGCTTCCGGCAGTTCCGTTCCGCGAACCGATGATCTGCCCGGCAACGTGGATATGCTCCAGCGCGTTCTGAACTTTGACTACGCCGATCCGGTGCCCGCCGGGGACATCACTTCGCTTTTCGGCGCCCGCAGCGATCCGCTGGAGGGCGGCGGGCGCTTTCACTACGGCCTTGACATAGCAGGGGAGGAGGGCGCCGTGATCTCCGCCTTCGCCGATGGCGTTGTCACCGCCGTGGGCGACAGCACCGATCTGGGCAAATACGTCACCGTCACCCATGAGGGCGGCTATTCCACGCTCTACGCCCACTGCCGCCGGATCACCGCTTCCGACGGCCAGCAGGTGCGCTGCGGCGATCCCATCGCCGAGATGGGGGACACCGGCCGCGCCACCGGCGTCCACCTCCACTTTGAGCTGCATCAGGATGACGTCTACCTGAATCCCATCTACTATGTCACATTCGCCTGACCGTTCCGCCGCCCTCACCGTCTCGCCCTCGGCGCTGGTGCTGCTGGCGGCGTTCCTGCTGTTTTCAAGGGGGCTGACGCTGCCCGCCGCCATCCTCTCCGCCGCCCTGTGCCACGAGCTTGCCCATGTGTTGGCGCTGCACCTGCTCCACGCCCCGCCCCGGCGTCTGACGCTGTCGGCCTCCGGCGCAGAGCTGTATGTCCCGGCGCTGGCGCGCCTTTCCTACGGTGGCGAGATACTGGCCGTGGCCGCAGGCCCCGCCTGCAACCTGCTGCTCTGGGCGCTGCTGTCCTCCGTGGGCGGTGAGGCGCTGGCGCCCTTCGCCGGGGCGCATCTGATACTGGGCGCGCTGAATCTGCTGCCCGTCCGCCCCATGGACGGCGGCCGCCTGCTCTGGCTCCTTGTGTCGCTGTGCAGCGAGCCGTACACCGCCGACCGCGTGGCCTATATCACCGGCGCGGCGGTATCCTCGGCGCTGCTGCTGGTGTGCCTGTATCTGACGCTCACCACCGGCGGTGGACTGTTCCTGCTGCCCGGCGTTCTCTGGCTGACGGTGAATGGGGTATTGCCAAATGGAACAAAACACGATAAAATAAGCTGTTACAACAAATGATCTGCCGAGGATTTTTACCATGGACAAACGACTGGAACGCATCCTGCCCCGCGTACAGAAGCCCGCCCGCTATGTGGGCGGCGAATATAACGCCATTCTGAAAAACAAAGACGAGGTGGACACCCGCATCGCCTTCTGCTTCCCCGACACCTACGAGATCGGCATGTCCAATCTGGGTATGCGCATTCTCTACGGCGTCATGAACGACCTGCCCGGCGTCTGGTGCGAGCGTGTGTTCGCCCCGTGGGGCGACATGGAGGAGGAGCTGCGAAAGGCGGATATGCCCCTTTTCGCGCTGGAATCCGGCGACCCCATCACGGATTTCCACATCGTGGCCTTTTCCGTTGGCTACGAGATGGCGTTTCCCGCCATCCTCAACATGCTGGATCTGGCGCATATCCCCCTCCACGCCGCCGACCGCACCGGCCTGACGCCGCTGGTCATTGCCGGCGGCACCGCCATGTACAACGCCGAGCCGCTGGCCGACTTCATCGACCTTGTGAGCCTGGGCGAGGGCGAGGACGTGACCGTGGAGCTGATCGAGCTGCACCGCCGCGCCCGCCGCGAGGGGTGGAGCAAGCCGGACTTCCTCCGCGCCGCCGCGCAGCTGCCGGGCATCTACGTGCCCAGCCTGTACGACGTGACCTATCACGAGGACGGCACCGTGGCGTCCATCACGCCCCGGGATGGCGCGCCCGCTGTTGTCACCAAGCGCATCGTCCACGACATGGACAAGTCCTATTTCCCGGTAAAGACCATCGTGCCCTCCACCGAGATCGTGCAGGATCGCGTGACGCTGGAGCTGTTCCGGGGCTGCATCCGGGGCTGCCGCTTCTGTCAGGCGGGCTATGTCTACCGCCCCGTCCGCAACCGCAGCCGCGACCTCTGCGCCGACTACTGTGTCCGCTCCTGCGACGACACCGGCTATCAGGAGGTCACGCTGTCCAGCCTGTCCACCAGCGACTACCCGCCGCTGACCGACCTGTGTGATGAATTGGAGCCCTTCTGCGACGCCCGGCATGTGAGTCTCTCCCTGCCCAGCCTCCGCGCCGACAACTTCTCCATGGAGCTGATGCAGCGGCTGGCCAAGGGGCGCAAGACCGGCCTGACCTTCGCGCCGGAGGCCGGCACCCAGCGGCTGCGGGACGTCATCAACAAGAACGTCACGCTGGACGATCTGCTGCTGTCCTGCCGCACGGCCTTTGCCGGTGGCTACAGCGCCGTGAAGCTCTATTTCATGCTGGGCCTGCCCACCGAGACGGACGAGGACGTGCTGGGCATCGCGGACGTAGCCGCCCGCGTCATGCACGCGTGGCGCGAGAGCGCCCAGAACAAGCAGCGGGGCATCCGCATCACCGTTTCCACCAGCTGGTTCGTGCCCAAGCCCCACACGGCGTTCCAGTGGGAGCCGCAGATATCCAAGGAGGAGTACGAGCGCCGGGTGGCGCTGCTGCGGGAGGCCATCAAGACAAAGACCGTCACCTATAACTGGCACGACTCCGACACCAGCTTCATGGAGGCCGTCCTCGCCCGGGGCGACCGCCGCATGGGGAAGGTGTTGGAAACAGCGTGGCGTAAAGGCGCTCACCTTGACGCCTGGGAGGAGTATTTCTCCCTGGATCGCTGGCTGGAGGCCTTCGACGAGTGCGGCCTTGACCCGCATTTCTACGCCAACCGCACCCGCAGCGAGGATGAGCTGCTGCCGTGGAGCATGATCTCCTCCGGCGTGACGCAGGCGTATCTGAAGCGGGAGCGTCATCAGGCGTACCGGTCCGTCACCACCCCCGACTGCCGCACCCACTGCAACGGCTGCGGAGCCAATCTGTTAGTAGGAGGGACATGCGATGTCTAAGCTCCGTCTCTTATTTATAAAGGAAGCGCAGGCGTCCTACATCTCCCATCTCGACCTGCTGCGCACGTTCCAGCGCGCCTTTCCCCGCACCGAGCTGGATATCAAGCACTCTCAGGGCTACCACCCGCACCCCATCATCTCCATCGTCCTGCCGCTGCCGGTGGGACAGTCCAGCGACTGCGAGCTGCTGGATTTCGAGGTGACGCAGGATACCGACGGCAGCGGCATCGCGGAAAAGCTCAACACCGGCATGCCCTCCGGCCTGCGGGTGCTGGACTGCTATCCGGCCACCCGTCCCGTCCGGGATCTGGCTTTTCTCAGCGCCGACGTGACCTTTGAATACGACAACGGCGTGCCCGCCGATGCCGCCGAAGCCATCACCGCGCTTCTGCGCCGCCCGGAGCTGGTCATCCAGAAGCGCACCAAGCGCAAGGACCTTGCGGATGTAGATATAGCGCCCATGATAAAGGAAGTTTCCTTTACAGCAGGGGAGGGCGTTGTCACCGGTACTGTCACGGTGCAGGCGCAGAATCCCGGCCTGAATCCGCAGCTGCTGGAGAAGGCCATCGCCCGCTATCTGCCGGAGCTGACGCCGGACTTCACCCGCATCCGCCGCCGGGAGCTGCTGGATGTGGACGGCAGGGCGTTTCGATGAAAAACAACAACGGTGAGAAAAAATTGTTAAACTGTTGACATACGGCGGTGCAAGTGATAAAATTAACAAAGTAAAATACAATACGCGGAAAGGGAGAACACTATGGCCAGACCGTTTGACTACACAGCGGAATACAATCGCAAGCTATGCACCGCCGATGAAGCGGCACGGGTGGTAAAGAGCGGCGACTGGATCGACATCTCCATGGGCACGGGCTTCCCGTCCCTGATGGATGCCGCCATCGCCAAGAGAAAGGACGAGCTGCGGGAGGTGAAGATCCGCGGCTACCTGATCTTCGACCCGATCCAGATGGTGGAGTGCGACCCGGAGCGCAAGCACTTTGTTTACAACAGCTGGCACATGTCCGGCTACGAGCGCAAGCTCTGCGACCGCGGGCTGTGCAACTTCAACCCCATGGTTTTCCGCAACCTCAGCTGGTATTACAGCCAGTTCCTCACCGTCAACGTGGCGATGATGGCTGTGACCCCCATGAACGAGCACGGCTACTTCAACTTTGCCGGCGCCACGGCCTCCGCGCGCTCCACGCTGGACAAAGCGGATGTGGTCATTCTGGAGATCAACGAGAATCTGCCGTGGGTCTACGGCGGTCTGGACGAGTGCATCCACATCAGTGACGTGGACATGATCGTGGAGGGGCCTCACGGCCCACTGCCCAGTGTCAAGTCTCCCGCCGCCAACGAGGCGGAGATGAAGATCGCCGAGTATGTGGTGCAGAACATGGTGGACGGCTCCACCCTGCAGCTGGGCATCGGCTCTCTGCCCAACGCCGTGGGTCAGATGATCGCCAAGAGCGACCTGCGGGATCTGGGCATCCACACGGAGATGCTGTGCGACAGCTATCTGGACATGTACAAGGCCGGCAAGATCACCAACAACCAGAAGAAGCTGGATCGCTACAAGAGCATCTTCGGCCTTGCCATCGGCTCGCCCGACCTGTACGACTGGATACGCGAGAACCCCGGCGTGGTCACATATCCTATCAGCTACTGCAACGACCCGGCCAACGTGGGCAAGCAGGATAATTTCGTCTCCATCAACAACTGTATCTCCGTTGACCTGTACGGTCAGATCTGCGCCGAAAGCTCCGGCACCCGCCAGATCAGCGGTACCGGCGGTCAGCTGGACTTCCTGGAGGGCGCGGCGCTGTCCCGGGGCGGCAAGGCGTTCATCTGTCTCACCTCGTCCTTCACGGATAAGCAGGGCAACGTCAAGTCCCGCATCAATCCGCTGCTGTCCCCCGGCGACATCGTCACCGACCCCCGCAGCCAGGCCTACTACATCGTCACCGAGTACGGCGGCGTGAATCTGGTGGGCTGCTCCACCTGGGAGCGGGCGGAGAAGCTGATCTCCATCGCCCACCCCATGTTCCGCGACGAGCTTATCGCCAATGCGGAGAAGCAGGGCATCTGGATCAAGTCCAACAAGCGCTGAAAGAGCATACATACAGCATGGACAGGCGGCAAAGCCGCCTGTCCATGTTTTCATCTTGACATTTTTTCGCGGATATAGTATACTTCCCCCATACGAAACAAGCGATGACGGGAAGCAGTAGGCGGTCAGCGGATGCCAAGAGAGGGCGCGGCAGGTGTAAGCGCCCGTGATGCCCCGCCCAAGTCGTCCCTGAGCTTCGCGCTGAACCGGCAGTAGGCTGCGACGGTGTGCCCTCCGTTACCGGGGCGGGGTGTCGCTGCACCCATGAGAGCGGGAGCGATCCCGAATACAGGTGGTACCACGGACGTATGTTCGCCCTGTTTTGCACTGGCAAAACGGAGCGGACTTTTTGTTTTGCCAAATACCAGATAAGGAGTACAGATATGAAAGAACTGCCCAAGGTCTACGACCCGCGGGACGTGGAATCCCGCATTTACAAGCTGTGGATGGACGGCAACTGCTTCAAGGCGGAGCCGAATCCCGATAAGAAGCCCTTTTCCATCGTCATGCCGCCTCCCAACGTCACCGGCCAGCTCCACATGGGACACGCGCTGGACTGCACGCTGCAGGATATCCTGACCCGCTTCAAGCGGATGCAGGGCTTCGAGGCGCTGTGGCTGCCCGGCAGCGACCACGCCGGCATCGCCACCCAGATCAAAGTGGAGGAGGAGCTGCGCAAAAACGAAGGCCTGACCCGCTACGACCTGGGACGCGAGAAGTTCCTGGAGCGCGTCTGGGCGTGGAAGGAGAAATACGGCAGCCGCATCGTCGAGCAGCAGAAGAAGATGGGCGCCTCCTGCGACTGGAGCCGCGACCGCTTCACCATGGACGAGGGCTGCTCCCGCGCCGTCCGCGAGACCTTCTGCGAGCTGTATGAAAAAGGCCTGATCTACAAGGGCAGCCGCATCATCAACTGGTGCCCCCACTGCCTTACCGCCCTGTCCGACGCCGAGGTGGAGTACACCGACAAGCCCGGCCATCTGTGGTACATCCGCTATCCGCTGGCCGACGGCAGCGGCGATATCGTCATTGCCACCACCCGTCCCGAGACGATGTTCGGCGACACCGGTGTGGCTGTCAACCCGGAGGACGAGAACTTCAAGCACCTGATCGGCAAGACCTGCATCCTGCCCATCATGAACCGCGAGATCCCCATCGTGGGCGACGATTACTGCGAGATCGGCTTCGGCACCGGCGCCGTGAAGATGACCCCGGCGCACGATCCCAACGACTTCGAGGTGGGTCTGCGCCACAATCTGGAGGTCATCCGCTGCATCAGCGACGACGGCACCATGAACGAAAACGCCGGCAAATATCAGGGCATGGATCGCTACGCCTGCCGCAAGGCGGTGGTGGCCGATCTGGAGGCCGACGGCTATCTGGTCAAGACGGAGCCGTACAGCCACAATGTGGGCACCTGCTACCGCTGCCACAACGACGTGGAGCCGCTGATCTCTGCCCAGTGGTTCGTGAAGATGGCGCCGCTGGCCAAGGAAGCCATCCGCGTGGTGGAGGACGGCACCATCAAGTTCGTGCCCGAGCGCTTCACCAAGACGTATATCAACTGGATGGAGAACGTCCACGACTGGTGCATCTCCCGCCAGCTGTGGTGGGGTCATCAGATCCCCGCGTGGTACTGCGACGAGTGCGGCCACATCAACGTCAGCCGTGAGGATCCCACCAAGTGCGAAAAGTGCGGCTGCACCCACCTGACCCGCGAGGAGGACGTGCTGGACACCTGGTTCAGCTCCGCGCTGTGGCCGTTCTCCACGCTGGGCTGGCCTGACACCGACGCGCCCGACCTGAAGTACTGGTATCCCACCTCCGTCATGGTCACGGGCTACGATATCATCTTCTTCTGGGTGGCGCGCATGATCTTCTCCGGCATGGAGCAGATGAAGAAGGAGCCCTTCAAGACCGTGTTCATCCACGGCCTCGTCCGGGACGACAAGGGACGCAAGATGTCCAAGTCCCTGGGCAACGGCATCGATCCGCTGGAAATGGCGGAGAACTACGGCGCCGACGCGCTGCGCTTCAACCTCATCACCGGCAACAGCCCCGGCAATGATATGCGCTTCTTCGTTGAAAAGTGCGAGGCCATGCGCAACTTTGCCAACAAGATCTGGAACGCCAGCCGTTTCGTCATGATGAACCTGTCCATCGACAAGGTGCAGCTGCCCAAAAATCTGGAGCTGGAGGACAAGTGGGTGCTCAGCAAGCTGAATACCCTGATCCGCGAGGTCACGGACAATCTGGAATCCTACGAGCTGGGTGTGGCCTCCGCCAAGATCTACGACTTCATCTGGGATACCTATTGCGACTGGTATATCGAGCTGACCAAGACCCGGCTCAACGGCGAGGACGCCGCCGCGAAGCTGGCGGCGGAAAACGTGCTGTGCTATGTGCTGCTGCGCATTCTGGAGCTGCTGCACCCGTTCATGCCGTTCATCACCGAGGAGATCTGGCAGGCGCTGCCCCACGAGGGTAAGTACCTGATCTCCGCCAAGTGGCCGGAGTATCAGGACGCGCTGCACTTCCCGGAGGCGGAAAACGCCATGGAAGCGGTCAAGGACGCCATTTCCGCCATCCGCGCCCGCCGCGCCGAGATGAACGTGCCGCCCAGCCGCAAGGCGCAGGTCATCATTGTCACCGCGCAGCCGGACAACTACCGTCTGGGTGCCCACTTCATCACCCGTATGGCGTATGCCAGCGAGCTGACGGTCATGACCGAGGCTCCCGCCGACCTGACGGGCATGGTCACAGTGGCCACCCACGACGCCACGGTCTACATGCCCATGGCCGAGCTGGTGGACATCGCCAAGGAGCTGGAGCGCATCGCCGCCGAGCGGAAGAAGGCGGAGGAAAACCTGCATCGCATCGAGGCGAAGCTGGCCAACGAGTCCTTCACCTCCCGCGCGCCGGAGAACGTAGTCAATGCCGAGCGCGAAAAGGCCGAGAAGGCCCGCGCCCTGATCGCCAAGCTGGATGAATCCGCGGCGGCCATGAAGCTGTAATGCAAAATCACTTTACAGCTGATTTGCAAACAGAATCCCGAAAAAGGCATCTTCGGATGCCTTTTTTCTTTTGCTCCGACACGTTTCGACATAATAAACAGGGTATATCCTGTATAATAAGCGCAGGTCACTTGATCTGCGGCGTTTTCACGGAAAATGGCCGCAGGATAATGGAACAAAGGAGCAGCCAAATGGAAGTATCGGCAAAATATGAAGGGCAGCAGCTGGAATTCCAGCTCTCCGGTGAATTGGATCATCACGGCGCCAAGGGGCTGCTGGACTGTCTGGAACGCGAGATCGAGCGCACGGTACCGATGTCGCTGGTGCTGGATTTTTCCGGCGTCACATTTATGGACAGCTCCGGTATCGCTGTGGCGCTGCGGGGGTGGCAGCGTATGCGGGAGGTCGGCGGCAGTGTGCTGCTGCGTCATGTGGCAAAGCAGCCCCGGAAGGTATTTGAGGCGTCCGGCGTCGGCCGCATGATGACCATTGAATAAGGAGGGAGTACATATCATGACGCGAGCGGAAAACTATGTGGTTCTGGAATTTCTCAGCCGCAGCAGCAACGAGGGCTTTGCCCGGATCGCCGCGGCCGGCTTTGCCGCGCAGCTGGATCCTACGCTGGACGAGCTGGGGGACATCAAGACCGCCGTCAGCGAGGCGGTGACCAACGCCATTGTCCACGCCTATCCCGACAGTCTGGGAAAGGTGGTTATGAAGCTGAAGATCCTGAAGGGCGGCATGCTGGAGATCATCATCCGCGACTGGGGCTGCGGCATCGAAAATGTGGAGCAGGCGCGCCGCCCCATGTACACCACCGGCGGAAGCGAGCGCAGCGGTATGGGCTTCACCATCATGGAGAGCTTTACCGACCGCCTGACAGTGCGTTCTGTGCCGGGCAAGGGCACAACGGTGCAGATGCGCAAGCGCATCGCGCCGCGTCTGGCGGGGCGATGAGCGACCGGCTGGCGCTGCTGGAGCGGGCACAGCAGGGCGACGGCAGCGCGGAAGCGCAGCTTCTGACAGAGAACGCCGGCCTGATCTGGTCCATCGTCCGCCGCTACAACGGCTGCGGCGTGGAAACGGACGACCTGTATCAGCTGGGATGCATAGGTTTTGTCAAAGCTGTAAAGGGATTTGACCTCACATACGGGACGCAGTTTTCCACCTATGCGGTGCCCAAGATCGCCGGGGAAATACGCCGCTTCCTGCGGGACGACGGCCCCATCAAGGTGGGGCGCACCATGCGGGAAAAAGGGCAGACCCTGTGGGCGGCGCGGGAGCGGCTGCAAAACCGATTGGGGTATGAGCCGAGGCTGTCCCAGCTGGCGGAGGAAACGGGCATGACGCCGGAGGAGATCGCCGCCGTGGACATGGCGCTCATCTCGCCGGAATCTTTGCAGCAGGAGACAGCCGAGGGGCTGACGCTGGAATCTACGCTGCGAGCCGAGGAGCCGGATGTCACCCTTGTAGAGCGCATCGCGCTGCGGGACGCCATTGACGCGCTGCCGGAAAAGGAGCGCAAGACCATCCTGCTCCGCTTTTTCAAAGGGCTGACGCAGGAGCAGACAGCCCGGATATTACAGGTATCACAGGTGCAGGTATCCCGCCTGGAACGCCGCAGTCTGCAAAAGCTGCGGGAGCTGCTGGCGGAATGAGTAAGGGGAGAGACAGGGGGACGCGCCGCACGGCGGCGCAAAACCACGCGCAGGGGGAAGCGCAGCGCGGCGATCTGTGCCGCACCGCCCGCCGCACCGTCAGGTGCGGCGGCTGCTCTTTCCGGTATTCCCGACGCGATGCGCATCCGTTACCGTTCGGCGGTGTCCGGGAGAGACGGATGCTCTGCCTGCCGCTCCTTTTCATATTCCAGAGGAAGGAACTCCGTCATGACGCCGCGGTACCGCTTGGGCAGAAACGTGTTCTGGCACCGCGGATTTTCCCGCTCCTGGATGGTCACGCTCTGGAAAAACTGCTTCCAGAGCGCCCGGTAGTACAGCTCTTCGCCCTCGGGCAGAGCGGGCTGGAAGCTGTCGACCTCCGATATGCGGGAGCGTCCGTTGGCGTACAGCAGCAGCTCCCGGTGGGTACGGTCATAAATAAAGAAACGCTCGTTGGCGTACCGCTGGCAGAAGTGGCCGCGCAGCAGGGGCAGTACCCGGTTTTTCGGCTCGATCTCCGCGCCCAGCACGCCGTTGCGATCCGAAAACCGCACGAACCCGCGCAGCTTTTCCACCTCGCCGTTGATGTGCCGGATGGCCTTGTACAGAGGATAGCAGACGGGATCGGACAGATCACGCATGAAGCTGGCACCTTCAGCCAGCAGCTTGCGAATAAACGCGTATATGTGCAGCTCCTTGTCAGGCAAACAGGTAAGGAAGCTGCGCCGCACCACCGCCAGCGCCTTGGGGGAACGGCTGGCAATGCCGCGGCTGACCCGCTGGCTGTACGCCGGCTGGGTGATGACCGTGCGCACCTCGAATAACGACAGGGGATCCTCGTCGCAGCAAAAGGCGGCGGGGATCTCTTTGTACACATAGCTCTCGTACACGCAGCACAGGAAGCCGTCCAATGTGCCGTCATACTGATACATTACTTCACTCATACCGCGACCCCCGCCTGATCGAACAGCGACAACTGCTCCGGTTGTTCGCCCGGCAGTCCCGGCTCCGCCAGCGCCAGCTGCTGCGGCAGCGTGGCAGGGGAGAAGCGCAGCCCCTCCGGCATACGCCCGCCGCAGGTGAGGAAATACTGTGCCCGCTTGACCACCACGCCCAGCTTTTTCAGATCTTCAAACCGCAGCGTGCCGCAGCGCCGTGCCGACACGATCCGCCGCGCGCTGACCGGCCCCACGCCCGGCACCCGCAGCAACGTCTCCAAGTCGGCGCGCATCACCTCTACCGGAAACTGCTCCAGATGTGCCAGTGCCCAGCTGCACTTGGGATCCAGCCGCGTGTCGAAGTCCGGGTGCGCTTCGTCCAGCAGCTCCGACGCCTGAAAGCCATAAAACCGCAGGAGCCAGTCCGCCTGATAGAGACGGTGCTCCCGCAGCAGAGGCGGCTTTGTATCCAGGGACGGCAGCAGGCTGTTCTCCACCACCGGCACATAGGCGGAATAGAACACCCGCTTCAATCGGAATTTCCGGTACAGGGATTCCGTCAGATGCAGAATGTGCCTGTCGCTGTCGTCAGTGGCGCCTACGATCAGCTGCGTGCTCTGTCCCGCCGGAGCGAACACCGGCGCGTGCCTGTATTTGGCAAGCTCCGCCTTGCTCTGCGCCGTGCCGTCCCGTATCAGCCCCATAGGGCGCAGAATGGCCTCTCTGGACTTGTCCGGCGCCAGCGTCTGTAAGCCCTGCTGACTGGGCAGCTCGATATTCACGCTGAGTCTGTCGGCCAGAAGCCCCAGCTGCCGCACCAGCTCCGGCGCCGCGCCGGGGATGGCCTTGGCGTGGATGTACCCGTTGAACCGGTATTCCTCCCGCAAAATGTGCAGCGTCCGGATCATCAGCTCCATGGTGTAATCGGGGCTGCGCAGAACGCCGCTGGAGAGAAACAGCCCCTCGATATAATTCCGCCGGTAAAAGCCGATGGTCAGCTCCGCCAGCTCCCGCGGCGTAAACGCCGCGCGGCGCGTGTCGTTGCTGCGCCGGTTGACGCAGTATTTGCAGTCGTATACACAGGCGTTGCTCAGCAGCACCTTCAGCAGCGTGATGCACCGTCCGTCGGCGGAAAAGCTGTGGCAGCACCCGGCGATAGAGGAGGTGGTGTTCCCGATCATGCCCGGGCGGAACCCGCGTCTTACGCCGCTGGAGGTGCAGGCTGCGTCGTATTTGGCTGCGTCCGACAGGATCGCCAGCTTGTCCAGAAGCTCCATGTTCTCTTACGCCGTGCGGCGGCGACGGCGGGGCGCAGGCTTATCGATGCAGTCGATGAGCCGCATAACGTTGGCGGCGATGGAGCCGGCGCCCAGCAGGGTGATGATAAGACCGAGTGTTGTCATGATAGCGTCCTCCTTTGTCGAACTCTTGTTCTGGTCATAGTATAAATCGAACATTCGTTCTTGTCAAGAGAAATCGAACAAAATTTCTATAATTTTTCTTTTGCAGTTGACCGGGCGGGGAAATTGTATTAAAATGTAGGCAAGAGAAACGGAAAGGCAAGACACCCATGACAGATTTGGAAAGACGATTTATTCAGGCGCGGCACGATGCCATCGCCACAGAATACAGCAACCTGAACCCCTGCCAGCGGCAGGGTGTGTTGGCCACCGAGGGGCCGCTGCTGCTGCTGGCGGGCGCCGGCTCCGGCAAGACCACGGTGCTGATCCACCGGGTGGCCAACCTGCTGCGCTTCGGCCGCGGCAGCGACACGGACGAGATCCCCATCCCCATCTCCGAGGACGAGGTGCAGTTTCTGGAGCAGTACGCCGCTGCGCCGGATGCGGCTCAGCGCCCGCTGATGGAATACCTGTGCGCGGTGGAGCCGGCGCGCCCCTGGGAGGTGCTGGCTATCACCTTTACCAACAAGGCCGCCAACGAGCTGAAGGAGCGCCTTGGTCGGATGCTGGGGGAGGAGGTAGCCGCCGACGTGTGGGCGTCCACGTTCCACTCCGCCTGCGTCCGCATCCTGCGCCGCGACATCGACCGACTGGGCTTTGACCGCAGCTTCACCATCTACGACAGCGACGACAGCAAGCGCGTCATCAAGGACATCATCAAGGAGCTGGAGCTGGAGGAGAAGTCCTTCCCGCCCCGGGAGGTGCAGACCATCATTTCCCGCGCCAAAAATGACATGCAGACGCCGGAGGATTTCGCGGAGCAGGGGAAGGCCATCAACGACTGGCGTAAAATCCGAATGGGTAAAGTGTATTCGCTTTACAATAAAAAGCTGCGGGACGCCAACGCACTGGACTTCGACGACCTGCTGTGGCACACGGTGCGGCTGCTGGAAACGGCCGGCGACGTGCGGGAATACTACCAGCGCAAGTTCCGCTACATCCTCATCGACGAGTATCAGGACACCAACGCCCTGCAATACCGCCTGGCCGCGCTGCTGACCAATCAGGCGAAAAACATCTGCGTGGTGGGCGACGACGACCAGAGCATCTATCGCTTCCGCGGCGCGGACATCACCAATATCCTCAGCTTCGAACGGCAGTTCCGGGGTGCGCGGGTCATCCGGCTGGAGCAGAATTACCGCTCCACCCAGAACATTCTGGACGCCGCCAACGCCGTTATCCGCCACAATCAGGGGCGCAAGGGCAAGACCCTGTGGACGGAGAACGGCCGGGGCGAGCTGGTGACTGTCAAGACCACCTATAACGAGAGCGACGAGGCCAATTTCGTTCTGGGGCAGATCATGATGTACTACCGCCGGGGCGGGAATTGGGGCGACTGCGCCGTGCTCTATCGCACCAATGCCCAGTCCAACGCCATGGAGTATGCCTGCAAGCGCAACGGCGTGCCCTACAAGATCTACGGCGGCCTGAAGTTCTTCGACCGCGCCGAGGTCAAGGACATGCTGGCCTACCTGTGCGTCATCAACAACCCCACCGATGATCTGCGCCTGCGGCGCATCATTAACGTCCCCGCCCGCAAGATCGGCGCGGCCACCGTGGACAAGGCGCAGCTGATCGCCGCCCGCTACGGCCTGACGCTCTACGACGTGCTCTGCCGGGCGGAGGAGTTCCCGGAGCTGAAAAGCTCGGCTGCAAAGCTAAAGCCCTTTACAGATATGATCGAGGAAATGCGCCGCCGTCTGCCGGACTGCCCGCTGCCGGAGTTCTACGACTATGTCTGCGAGCGCAGCGGCTACGCCCCGGCTCTGCGGGAGAAGGACGATGTGGAGAGCCGCGGCCGGCTGGAGAACGTGCAGGAGCTGAAATCCAGCATCCTGACGTATCTGGAAAACGCCGAGGGCACGGAGCCGAGCCTCTCCGGATTTCTGGACGAGATCGCGCTGTATACCGATCTGGACAGCCGCGCGGACGGTGACAACTGCGTGACCATGATGACCATGCACGCCGCCAAGGGACTGGAATTCCCGCAGGTGTTCGTGGTAGGCATGGAGGAGGGGCTTTTCCCTGGAAACCGCGCCATGGGCGACGGAGCCGAAATGGAGGAGGAGCGCCGCCTGTGCTATGTGGCTATGACCCGCGCCCGGGAGAAGTTGACGCTGACCAACGCCCGCCAGCGCACGCTGTACGGCAGAACCACGCCCTGCATGCCCTCCCGGTTCCTCAACGAGATTCCGGAGGAGAACATGGAGTGGCTATCCAAGCCCCAGCCCCGCAGCGAAAGCTGGGAGGAGCGGGACAGCGATTACGGCGACCGCGGTTATGGCAGCAGCTATGGCGGCTACGGACAGCGTTCCGCCGCGCCTGTTGTTACCCGCCGCGAACCGGCAGAGCCGAAGGCGGGCGCTCTCCGCAGCGCCGCAGGCGCGTCCAAGGCCGCACCCAAGGCCGCCGCGCCCCGCATGCAGATACAGGCGGGGGAGACGGTGGAGCACGATGCCTTCGGGCGGGGTCTGGTGCTGTCCGTCCGCACCATGGGCGGCGACGCGCTGGTGGAGGTGGCCTTCGACTCCGTGGGCACCAAGAAGCTCATGCTGAAAATGGCTGCGCAGCACCTGAAAATAGTGTAATGGAAATATACTTTACATACACTGGAGGAGAACATCTATGGGATTTGGATTTGGTTTTGACACGACATTTGGCTTTGCGCAGGTTTTCATTTTCGCCGTATTTGCCATCATCATTGTGAGCTTTATCGCTGCGGCGGTGAAGGGCATCGGCACATGGCACAAGAACAACAACTCGCCCCGCCTGACCGTGAACGCTGCTGTGGTGTCCAAGCGGCAGAACACCACTGTCCACCATCACCACGACAGCAACACCGGCGGGATGCACAACAGGAGCTCTACCACCTATTATGCGACCTTCCAGTTTGACAGCGGCGACCGTCTGGAGCTGTGCGTCTCCGGAGGGGAATACGGCCTGCTGGCCGAGGGCGATGTGGGGGAGCTGACATTTCAGGGTACCCGCTATCTGGGCTTCGACCGCCGCGGCGCCGCCGAGCCCGCATCCGAGGAGCCGCCGATCCGTTCCACGGAGAAGAAAAGCTGGGATCCGGAGCTGTAAAAGGGTGGGGGTATATATGACATATTGGAAATGCTTGCTCTGTGCGGTGTGTATCCTGCTGCCGCTCTGCTTTGCCGCAGGCTGCGCGGCATTCCCGAAGGCAGACGACCCACCGGAGCCGCCGCAGGAAACCGTGGATACGCCTGCGGAGCCGGATATCCCCGTTGTTCCTGCACCGGAGCCGGAACCGGAACCGGAACCGGCGGAGGACGCACTGGTGGATGTGTGTACCTACCTTCCCGGCGTCTATGCCGACCTCCGCTACGCCACGGAGAACAATTTCACCGGACAGGTGATCTACGATTTTACCCAGCCCCAGCTGCGCTATGGCACATTGAAAAAGCTGGCACAGGCGCAGGAAATGCTGGCTGAGCGGGACTTGGCGCTGAAGATCTGGGATGCCTACCGCCCCGTCAGCGCACAGTTCCGCCTGTGGGAGGTGTGCCCCGATCCGCAGTATGTGGCCGATCCCACAAAGGGCTATTCCGGACATAGCCGGGGCAACACGGTGGACGTCACGCTGGTGTCCGCCGATGGTTCGCCCGTTCCCATGCCCACGGATTTTGACGATTTCACCGCCATGGCGGACAGGGATTACAGTGATGTGTCCGACACGGCAGCTTATGACAATGTCCGCCTGTTGGAGGACACCATGGTGTCCTGCGGTTTTCGGCCATACAGCGCCGAATGGTGGCACTTTACCGATACCACAGATTACCCCGTGGTGGAAGAATAAGCGGGTATACGCCTGCCACGGCAGGCGTATACCCGCTTATAAAACGCAAAAAGCTCTGCGATACATCGCAGAGCTTTTAACTGTGCAGTTCAGACGCGATCAGATCGCGCGGGTAACCTTGCCGGAACGCAGGCATCGGGTACAAACATACACATGGCGAGGCGTGCCGTTGATCACTGCCTTCACGCGCTTGACATTGGGCTTCCAGGGGCGATTGGAACGCCGATGAGAGTGGGACACCTTGATACCAAAGGTCACGCCCTTGTCGCAAAATTCGCACTTTGCCATCCGTTGCACCTCCTTGCTGTCATAACATAACTGTCGCTTGCACCGCAAGCATTTGATATGATAGCAGATATGCGGCGAAAATGCAAGCTTTATTTCACAAAAAAACGAAATTTTTTTGTGAGGGGAAATGTTGCGAAACAGCGGCTCACAAGATATAATATAAAGGAGTAAATTTGCCCTTTCCGGGCAGAAGGAGCACCCATGGAAAAAGTGAAACGCACGCCCGCCAGCCTGAAAAAGATGGTGGAGACCTTCGGCATGGAGATACTGCACCGCGGCAGCGATTTTGATTCCGCCGTGATCACCATATCCGATGTGAACCGCCCGGCTCTGCAGCTGGTGGGCTTTTATGATTATTTTGACGACAAGCGCCTTCAGATCCTGGGACGCGGCGAGATGCGCTATCTGGATCGCATGACGGAGGCGGAGCGCCTGCGGGTGTTCAACAAGCTGATGAGCTATCCATTCCCGGCGCTGATCGTGGCGCGGAACATGGATGTGCCCGGCGAGCTTCTGCAAATGGCGGAAAAGCACGACCGCACGCTGCTGCGCGCCGCCGATTCCACGGTGGATGTCACCAGCCGGCTTATCGACTATCTGAACCGGGTGACGGCGCCGCAGATCACGCGGCATGGTGTTCTGATGAACATTTACGGACAGGGCGTCCTCATTTTGGGCGACAGCGGCATCGGCAAGAGCGAGACGGCCATCGAGCTTCTCAAGCGCGGCCACCGGCTGGTGGCCGACGATGCGGTGGAGATACGCCGCGTGTCCAATTCCCTGTACGGCACGGCGCCGGAGATCATCCGGCATTACATCGAGATCCGCGGCGTGGGCGTCATCGACGTGCAGCAGCTGTTCGGCATGGGCGCTGTGCAGTTCGACACGGAGATCGATCTGGTCATCCAGCTGGAGCAGTGGGAGGACGGAAAGTTCTATGACCGGCTGGGTCTGGGCGAGGAAAAATACACCATACTGGATGTGAGTCTGCCCATCGTCACCATTCCGGTGCGGCCGGGGCGGAACCTGGCGGGCATCGTAGAGATCGCTACCATGAAGAACCGGCAGATGAAGTACGGCTACAACGCCGCCCGGGATTTTGTCACCCAGTTTGACAGCAAGGTGGACGCCATGCTCCACGGAAACGGAGCGGGTCAGCCATGAAATACGTAGGAGTGGACATCGGCGGGACCAACCTGAAGGCCGGGCTGGTGGACGAGAGCGGCAACCTGCTGGCAACGCAGAAGATGAAGGTGGCGTCTATCGTTGACCGGGAGGGGTTGGCGTGGACGGTAGCGTCTCTGGCACAGGAGCTGGCCGGAGCTGCCGGCGTGCCGCTGGGTGAGGTCGCCTCGGTGGGCGTTGGCGTTCCGGGGACGGTGGATATTCGCGCCGGCTCCATCGCGTACACCTGCAACCTGCCGCTGCGGGACGTGCCGCTGCGGAAGCTGTTCCACAAATATCTGAATATCCCGCTGTACATCGAAAACGACGCCAACTGCGCGGCGCTGGCGGAATTCCACGTGGGTGCAGGCTGCGGCAGCAAACGGTTTGTGACCGTGACGCTGGGCACCGGCGTGGGTGCAGGCATTGTGCACAATGGAAAAATTTACCATGGCGCCAACGGCATGGCCGGCGAGGTGGGGCACATGGTCATCGAGCAGGACGGCCTGCCGTGCCCCTGCGGTCGGCACGGCTGCTGGGAGCAGTACGCCAGCGCCACGGCGCTGAAGCGCATGACAGCAGAGGCGCTGGCGGCGCATCCGGACAGCGGGCTTGCCCGCGTGGTAGCGGAAAACGACGGTCATGTGTCCGGTCAGTCGGCCTTCATCGCCGCCCGGGAGGGCGACCCGGTGGGGCAGGCGGTGTGCGACAGGTATGTGAACTACCTGGCCTGCGGCGTTATCAACGTGGTGAATATCTTCCAGCCGGACACGCTGGCTATCGGCGGCGGCGTCAGCAACGAGGCGGAGGAGCAGCTTCTGCTGCCCGTCCAGCAGCGGGTGGCGAGGGAGAGCATCCCCTGCGGGAAGGATCGCCGGACGCGCATCGTGAAGGCGCAGCTGGGCAACCGGGCGGGGCTGATCGGCGCGGCGCTGCTGGGGAAGAATAAGCGCATCTGAATGGGCATATACTGCGTGAAAACACTGTGTTTTCAAGGCTTGGAGGGACTATGAGCTGGTATGAGGAGCTGGATGTCTGGACGGAGGATTATCTGCCGGACATGGCGTATGAAAGGGATGTACCGCTGCGGCGGTACACATCGTTCCGCATCGGCGGTGCGGCGCGGCGCATGGCGTTTCCCCGCAGCGGGGAGGAGCTGGTGCTGTTGGTGAGCCGGGCGCTGGAGCTGGGCGCGCGCCCGTTCGTGCTGGGAAACGGCACCAACGTGCTGTTTCCGGACGAGGGAGTGGATCGGCTGGTGATCAGCACCCGGGAAATGAACCGGGTGTGCCGCGGAGAAAACGAGAACGAGATCATAGCGGAATGCGGCGCTTCCATGGCAAATATGGCTGTTTTTGCACAAAAAGAGGGACTTTCCGGCCTTGAGTTCGCCCACGGGATACCGGGCAGCGTGGGCGGCGGCGTGACCATGAACGCGGGCGCTTACGGCGGCGAGCTGGCGCAGGTGATCGAGAGCGTGACGGTGCTGTTTCCCGACGAGGGCGTCCGGACGCTCAATGCCGGGGAGATGGCGTTTTCCTATCGGCACAGCCTGCTGACGGAGCGGCCGGAGGCCGTTGTGCTGCGGGCGGCGTTCCGTTTGCAGCCGGGAAAGCCGGAGGAAATACGGAAAAAAATGGATGAACTGATGGCAAGGAGAAAGGCTTCACAGCCATTGGAATATCCCAGCGCGGGCAGCACGTTCAAGCGCCCGGAGGGGTATTACGCGGCGGCGCTCATCGACCAGTGCGGCCTGAAGGGACTGACCGTGGGCGGGGCGCAGGTGTCGGAGAAGCACGCGGGGTTTGTCATCAACCGGGGCAGCGCTGCCTGCGCCGATGTGACGGCGCTGATGGCGGAGATCCAGCGGCGCGTGAAGGCGCAGACCGGCGTGGAGCTGGAGCCGGAGGTGCGCGTTATAAAGTGATGGATATGTAAGTTTAATTCAAGTTGAAAAAGCGGATTGTTTTATAACTTTGATGGGATGACACAGAGAAGCCGGGAAACAGAAGGCGGGATAGACGCTGTGGAGAACAGATAAATGGAAATTCTTGTTATTTCGGGATTGTCCGGGGCGGGGAAGAGCCGCGCCGCCATCTGCCTGGAGGACGGCGGGTACTACATTGTGGACAACCTTCCGGCAGAGATGATGGTGAAGTTCGCCGAATTCTGTGAGGCGGCAGGCGGACGGTATGACCGGCTGGCGTTCGTGTACGACGTGCGGGCGGGAGAGCCGTTCCAGCGGCTGACGGAGGCCGTGGACGAAATACGCGCCAAGGGGCTGCGGTGCCGGCTGCTGTTTCTGGAGGCGGACACCAAGACCATCATCAACCGCTACAAGGAGACGCGGCGCAGCCATCCTCTGTGCGGGGACGGCTGCTCCATCGAGGACGCGGTGGCGCGGGAGCGCGCCATGCTGGAGCCGGTGCGCAGCCGCGCCGATCTGGTACTGGATACCAGCACCTTTTCCACCGCCAAGCTGCGCAGCACGCTGCTGACCATGCTGGGCGGCGGCGGGGCGGGAGCGCTGCATGTGACGGTGCTGTCCTTCGGCTTCAAGAACGGGCTGCCGCCGGAGGCCGATCTGGTGTGGGACGTGCGGTTTTTGCCCAACCCCTACTATGTGCCGGAGCTGAAGGGCAAGACGGGGCTGGACGAGCCGGTGCGGGACTATGTGATGAACGCGGGCGTGACGGAGGAATTCTGGGCAAAGCTGACGCCTGTGGTGGATTTTTTGCTGCCCCAATACCGGCAGGAGGGGCGGACGGAGCTGGTGGTGGCCGTGGGTTGCACCGGCGGACGGCACCGGTCGGTGGCCATGGCGCACCGGCTGGCGGCGCATATCGAGGCGCTGGGGTACACGGTGACGGAGAGCCACAGGGATATGGGACGATAAGAAACAACGGCGGGACGTCGAGGACGCCTCCCCTACGAAGCACATCCGACAGGCGGACTTGTAGGGCGGGACCCGTGTGTCCCGCCGCAGGATGCGCGTTGACCCCGGCGGGGCACGCGGGCCCCGCCCTACATGGCGACAGCGTTTTATGCAGATGGGCGGACAGAGTCGTCCGCCCCTACGGAGTGAGATGTCGAGGGCGGCGGCTCCTACAGAGCGGGACGTCGAGGACGTTGTCCCATACAAAGAGGGACGAGGAGTGCCGCGCTGGGTGCGGAGAGCAGGAGGTAAGCGGTGATGATCTCATTTGCGGGAAAAGTGAAGAGCGAGCTGTGCCGCATGGGGATCAGCCGGCTGTGCTGCGCCCGGGCGGAGGGGTACGGCGTGCTGCTGTACTGCAACACGTTTATGCCGGGCGAGGTGCGCATCATCACGGAGAGCGGCGACTTCGCCGCGCGGCTGCCCAAGCTGTTCCACAAGGCCTTCGGCGTGAAGTTTGACCGGGTGCCGGAGGAGAAGGCCGGTAAGGGGAAGCTGATATTCGGCATTACCGAGCCGGACAAGCTGGAGAAGATCATCAACATTTTAGGCTATGACGTCCGGCAGCTGACGGCGCTGCATGTGAATTTCGGCCTGCTGGAGGAGGACTGCTGCCGGACGGCGTTCCTGCGGGGCGCGTTTCTGGCGGGCGGCAGCGTCACCGACCCGGAGAAGCGGTACCATCTGGAGCTGGCCACCAGCCATGTGCCCGCCAGCCGGGAGGTGCAGGCGCTGATGGAGGAGATGGGCTTCCTGCCGCGCACCATACGGCGGGGCGCGGACGCGCTGCTGTATTTCAAGCAGTCGGAGCACATCGAGGACTTTCTGACAAAGATCGGCGCGCCGGCGGCGGCCATGGATATCATGACGGCCAAGGTGGACAAGGAGATACGCAACGGCGCCAACCGCGCCATGAACTGCGACATGGCCAACGTGAACAAGACGCTGGACGCGGCGCAGGAGCAGATGAGCGCCATCGAGCGGCTGCGGGGCAGCGCCCGGTGGGACAGGCTGCCGGAGAAGCTGCGGCAGACGGCGGAGCTGCGGCTGGAATACCCGGAGCTGTCGCTGATGCAGCTGGCGGAGAAGTGCGACCCGCCGGTGACGAAATCCTGCATGAACCATCGAATGAGAAAGCTGATGGAGGAGGCAAAGAAGCTATGACAACGAGAGAGCGGTGCGAGAGCGCCATCCGATATAGGAAAAACGGCGCCAACTGCGCCCAGTCGCTGCTGGCGGCGTTTGCGGACGTGATGGGCATCACGGAGGCACAGGCCATGGCCATGGGCGCGGGGCTGGGCGGCGGCGTGCGCAGCGGGAATATCTGCGGTGCGGTGAACGCGCCGGTGATGATCCTGGGCTGTGCCTGTCCGGAGATGGCGGGAAGCAAGGCCAAGGCCGCGGAGATCACCAAGGAGTTCCAGCGGCGGTTTACGGAGCGATTCCGGCATCTCAACTGCCGGGAGCTGCTGGCGGAGAAGGAGCTGCAGCCCACCGATACGGCGCTGGAGCTGGCGGCGGGGGATCACTGCGGGCTGCTGATTGTCAGCGCGGCGGAGATTCTGTGCGGGATGATAGGGGAGAAGTAAGCAGGACGGCGGGGACGATGCATCCTACGGGCGGTATATCGCATAAGACCGTAGGGCGGGACCCATGTGTCCCGCCGCCCCCTCTCTGTCATTCTGAGCCAGTGCGCGCCGCGGAGCAAGTGCCCTTGGGGTACACACTGGCGTGGGAATCCGTCCTTCCGAAAAGAGAGACGGATTGCCGCGTCGCTGCGCTCCTCGTAATGACAGCGCGGCGCTGCCGCGCTGACGGGACGTCGAGAACGCCGTCCCCCGCGGTGAGGGACGTCGAGGACGCCGTATCCTACGGATGGGACGGCGGGGACGGGAGACAGAAAAAAGTAAGGAGAACGGGTATGGGATTTGTGCATCTGCATGTGCATACGGAATACAGCCTGCTGGACGGCGCGTGCAGGATACGCGACCTGCCGAAGCAGATAAAGGAGATGGGGCAGACGGCCTGCGCCATCACAGACCACGGCGTTATGTACGGCGCGGTGGACTTTTACCGCGCCTGCAAAGCCGAGGGGATCCATCCCATCATCGGGTGCGAGGTGTATGTGGCGCGGCGGACGCGGTTCGACAAGCAGCATGAGTTCGACGCGGAGTCGCGGCATCTGGTGCTGCTGTGCAAGAACGAGACGGGCTACCGGAATCTGTCGTACATGGTGTCGCAGGCGTTCAGCGAGGGCTTTTACATCAAGCCCCGCATCGACCTCGACCTGCTGCGGGAGCATTCGGAGGGGCTGATCGCGCTGTCGGCGTGTCTGGCGGGCGAGATCCCCCGGCGGCTGATGAACGGGGACTATGAGGGCGCGAAGCAGCACGCGCTGACCATGCAGGATATCTTCGGGGAGGGCAATTTCTATCTGGAATTGCAGGATCACGGCATCCGGGAGCAGACAGAGGTGAACCGGGGAATCCTGCGGCTGCACAACGAGACGGGCATTCCCATGGTGTGCACCAACGACGCCCACTATCTGCGCAAGGAGGACGCCGAGAGCCACGACGTGCTGCTGTGCATCCAGACAGGCAAGACCGTGGACGACGAGAACCGGATGCGGTATGAGCCGCAGAACTTCTATCTGCGCTCCACGGAGGAGATGGAGGCACTGTTCGCCGGGTATCCGGACGCGGTGGCCAACACGGAGCGCATCGCGGAGATGTGCCAGATGGAGTTCACCTTCGGCAAGTACCATCTGCCGGAATTCCAGCTGCCGGAGGGATACGACTCGCCCACATATCTGCGGGAGCTGTGCAGCAGGGGCTTTGAGAAGCGGTACGGACAGGCGAAACCGGAGTACCGGAAGCAGCTGGACTATGAGCTGGACATGATCGAGAAGATGGGGTTCACGGACTACTTCCTCATCGTGTCGGATTTCGTGCGGTACGCCAAGAGCCAGAAGATACCGGTGGGGCCGGGGCGCGGCAGCGCAGCGGGCTCCATGGTGTCCTATTGCCTGGAGATCACGGATATCGATCCCATGAAGTACGACCTGTACTTCGAGCGGTTTTTGAACCCGGAGCGCGTGTCCATGCCGGATATCGATATGGACTTCGGCGATACGCGCCGGGGCGAGGTGGTGGACTACGTCCGGCGGAAGTACGGCGACGACCATGTGGCGCAGATCGTGACCTTCGGCACCATGGCGGCGCGGGCGGCCATCCGGGACGTGGGACGGGCGCTGAACATGACCTATGCCGATGTGGACGTGGTGGCGAAGCTGGTGCCGGCAGGCCCCGGCGCGCTGCATATCACGCTGCGGGAGGCGCTGAAGCTCAGCAAGCAGCTGGCGGACATGTACCGGGACGACCCGCAGGTAAAGAAGCTCATCGACACGGCCATGGCGCTGGAGGGGATGCCGCGGCACGCCTCCACCCACGCGGCGGGCGTGGTCATCACAAAGCGGCCGGTGTATGAGTATGTGCCGCTGGCGCGGAACGACGACGCCATGGTGTGCCAGTACGTTATGACCACGCTGGAGGAGCTGGGCCTGCTGAAAATGGACTTTCTGGGGCTGCGGAACCTGACGGTGCTGGACGACGCGGTGAAGATGGTGCAGGAGCGGGAGCCGGATTTCACGCTGGACGGCATACCGGACGACGATACGGCCACATACGAGATGATCTCCCGTGGACAGACGGCGGGCGTGTTCCAGATCGAGTCCAGCGGCATGACCGGCGTGTGCGTGGGGCTGAAGCCCCAGAGCATCGAGGACATCACCGCCGTGATAGCGCTGTACCGGCCGGGACCCATGGAATCTATTCCGCGGTTTATCGCCTGCAAGCATAACCCGTCGCTGGTGACATACAAGCACCCCATGCTGCAGCCCATTCTGTCGGTGACGTATGGGTGCATCGTGTATCAGGAGCAGGTCATCCGCATTTTCCAGGAGCTGGGCGGCTTTTCGCTGGGGCAGGCGGACATGGTGCGCCGCGCCATCAGCAAGAAGAAGGCCAAGGAGATCGAAAAGGAGCGGCAGGCCTTTGTGTACGGCGACGCGGAGCGGGGCATCCGGGGCTGCATCGCCAACGGTATCGACGAGGCCACGGCGCAGGCCATCTATGACGAGATATTCGACTTCGCCAACTACGCCTTCAACAAGGCACACGCGGTGAGCTATGCGGTGGTGGCGTACCAGACGGCGTATTTCAAGTGCCACTATACCAGAGAGTACATGGCGGCGCTGCTGACCAGCGTGCTGGACAACAGCGACAAGGTGGCGGGCTATATCAGCGAGTGCCGGGACTGCGGCATCAAGATGCTGCCGCCGGATGTGAATCGCTCCAGCGATCGGTTCACCGTGGAGGACGGCGGCATACGGTTCGGACTGGTGGCCGTCAAGAACATCGGACGGGGGTTCATCCAGTCCGTGGTGCGGGAACGCCAGCTGGGCGGAGACTTCAGATCCCTGCAGGATTTCTGCGACCGGATGTACGACTGCGGCGAAATGAACAAGCGGGCGGTGGAGAATCTGGTGCGCTGCGGCGCCTTTGACAGCCTGGGCGCCAAGCGGTCGCAGATGCTGGCCGTATACGAGAAGATAATGGATGCCATCGGCAACGTGCGGCGGCGGAATGTGGAGGGGCAGATCGACTTCTTCGGCATGAGCGCCGACAAGAACACGGTGCAGGAGGTGGTGATGCCCGATCTGCCGGAGTTCACCGCCGCAGAGCGGATGAGCATGGAGCGCGAGACGGCGGGGCTGTATCTGTCCGGTCATCCCATGATGGACTATCGGGACGCGGCCAAGAAAAGCGGCGCTGTGACCATCGGAGATGTGCTGGCGGGCGCGGCGCTGCTGGAGGACGGCTCCTCCGGAAAGTATGCGGACGGACAGGTGGTGGCGGTGGCCGGCATCGTGTCCACGGTGCGGACGCGGCCGACGAAGAACGGCACGCTGATGGCCTATGTGATGCTGGAGGACGAAACGGCCTCCATGGAGCTGCTGTGCTTCAACAGGGTGCTGGAAAGATGCGGGAGCTATCTGGCGGTGAACACGCCGGTGCTGGTGAAGGGCAAGGTGAGCCTGCGGGACGAGAAGCCGCCCCAGATCATGCCGGACGCCATATATCCCATGGAGAGCGAGCTGCCGCTGCCGGTGTTCGGCGTTGAACGGATCAGCGACGCGGAGACGGTGTATCTGCGGGTCAAAAGCGTTGACGATCCGGCCTTTGCGCACATCCTGCTGGTGGCCACCATGTTTGAGGGCGACGTGCCCCTGCGCATCCGTATCGCGGATACGGGGAAGCTGTGGGGTGGCACATGTATAGACCATCCGGCCTTTCTGCAGGAGTGCAGAGAGTGGCTGGGGGACAATAACGTGGTGATCAAGCTGAAGGAGCAGACAAAGCTGAAGGAACAGAAGAAGTGACATGAGGGCGCAGCGGAAGCTGCGCCCTTTAGTCTGTCAAAAAACCTGCCCGGTTACAAGTATCGGAGGGAAGGATAGTGTGAAAGGGAACCGTCAGGGTTCCCTTTCGCGTTCAATCACCCGCCGCAGCGACCAAAATCGCAAAATAAAATACTGTTTTTTATTTTGCGATTTTGCCTCAGCTTGTCAAAAAAGTCCGAACGGACTTTTTTGACAAGCTGAGGGCGCAGCGGAAGCTGCGCCCTGTATGCATTTTTGTAAAACGGGACGTCGTACCCCAAGGGTATTTGTTCCGCTGCGCTCCACTGCAGGACGCCGCCTCCTACGCAGAGGGGGCATCAGTCGCAGATGGTGTAGGGCGGGGCCCGCGTGCCCCGCCGGGTGCGACATGTATCTTGCGGCGGGACACATGGCTCCCGCCCTACGAGTATATGGGGCGGACAGAGTCGTCCGCCCCTACGATGGGGGGCAAGGAGTGTGCGAAATGGGAGGTCGGGGACGGCGTTCCCTACGAAGAGGTGTATGGGGACACCGCCGTTCGCTGCGGTAGGAACCAATTGGGCGGAGGGGCATAGGATGGAGTGAAAGAGGCCATCTTTCACTACGTATTGGGAGGTCATGTCATGGCGGAAACTGTTATGCCGGGGCCGGTCTGCGATCTCAGCAGCGTCCGGGAATCCGTATGCATCCATACACGAAAGATCTTTGACTCCTGCCGGGATAAGGACTGCGTGGAGGATCTGCGGTTCTATCCCACGGCGGCGGCACAGGAGGTGCTCAGCGCATCGCAGATGATAAAGGGCGGCACGGCGGAGCTGCTGTATGTATACACAGATGTGGAGCCGGTGACGTTCAACCGGGGGTTCTACTCGGTGGATATGCGGTTTTACTACCGGGTGACGCTGCAGGTGTGTACCGGGACGCCGCGGTACACGGAGGCGGAGGGACTGTGCGTGTTCGACAAGCGCTGCATCCTGTTCGGCAGCGAGGGCAACGCCAAGATCTTCTCCTCGGACACGGTGTTCGACGAGCTGGACGTACCGGGACGTGTGCGGACGAATCTGCCGGTGGCCGTGGTGGAGGCGGTGGACCCCATCGTGCTGGACACCCGCGTGGCGGAGGTGCCGCCGGTGACGGCGGAGCGGAGCTGCCTGGCGGAAATTCCGTCCTTTGTGGCGCAGAGCTTCGGCGGAGAGCTGGTGTTCGACGACAGCAGCGGGCGGCGGCTGTATGTGACGCTGGGGCAGTTCACGCTGGTACGGCTGGAGCGGGATACCCAGCTGCTGGTGCCGGTGTACGACTACTGCGTGCCCCAGTGCCAGTGCGAGTGCGGCAGTCAGGAGGATCCCTGCGGGCTGTTCCGCAGCGTGGCGTTCCCCATGAACGAGTTTTTCCCGCCCAACTCGGTGGAGACGCCCTGCGACTACAACAGCACCAAGAGCTACTGCGCCTGCCACTGAGCGCAGACCGGGAGACGGCGGTGCCGTCTCCCGGTTTTAGGCGGTCAGGAAAATGGGGTGCGGGCGGACAGAGTCGTCCGTCCCTACGATGCGGGACAGGAGTCACGCGAAACGGGACGTAGGGGACGCCGTCCCCTACGGGTGAGAGGACGTTGGCAACATCTTTTTTTCGAGGGGTTTTGCTTTACAAACGGACGGAAATCGCGTATAATGCCAAAAAAAGGAGGTGGGCGATGTGGGTATCGCGTTCATTCAGGACAAGCTGGAGATCAAATTCCTCATCCTGTATATCGCCGCGAGGCTGACGGAGCCGGTGGACGGCGCCGCCTTGCAGGATATGACCATGTGCGACGATGGCATCGACTACTTTGATTACGCCGAGTGTCTGAACGATCTGGTGCGGACGGAGCACCTGCGCGTCACGGAGGACGGGCGGTACGTCATCACGGACAAGGGGCGGAAGAACAGCGGGATCTGCGAGAGCAGCCTGCCGTATTCGGTGCGGCAGCTGTCTGACAGGCACATTGCCGCCTATAACAAGGAGGCGCTGCGGCGGCAGCAGGTGCAGAGCCATGTGACCCAGCGGGAAAACGGCACGTACACGGTGACGCTGAAGCTGCGGGACGACGTGGACAGCCTGATGGAGCTGGAGCTGATGGTGGCGGACAAGGAGAGCGGCCAGGCGCTGGCGGAGCGGTTCCAGAGGGAGCCGGAGAAGGTGTACGGGCAGATCATCGGGCTGCTGTGCAGGAAGTAAATGCAGACAATATAAGACAGCGAGTCGATAGAACCATTCTGCCATTTGGAAACGGATCGCCGCGCCAGTGTGAACACTGGCTAACAATGACAGACTTTTTTGACAAGCTGAAGCACCCCTGCGGGGGTGCTTTTTTTGCGCTCATATTCCGGGACGAGCCGTCATAGAGTGAGGTAAAAGCAAAGGAGGCGGCGGTATGGAGATCGGCGAGGCTGTGGGGCGGTATGAGCAGGCGGCGGCGCTGCTGCCGGCACGGTGGCAGCAGGCGGCGCGGCGAGCGCCGGAGCACCGGAAGGCGCTGGCAGAGGAATTCCGGCTGCGGACGGGACGGCCTATGACCATTCTGACATGTGAAGGAGAAATGCTTGTCAGCGATGAGCTGCCAAGGGATAGCGTGACGCAGGCGGATCTGGAGCAGCTGTGTGACGCGGTGACGGGGTATTCCAGGTATGCGGCGGCGGAGACGATGGCAAAGGGGTATCTTATCGGGCGGGGCGGCTTTCGCATCGGGCTGTGCGGCACGGTGGCGGTGCGGCAGGACGGCGGGCTGGCGCTGCGGGACATATCGTCGGCCACGGTGCGTATCAGCCGGCAGGTGCGGGGACTGTGGCAGGAGGTGCCGGCGCTGAGCGAGAGCGGCTTCGACAGCACGCTGATCGCGGCGCCGCCGGGTGCCGGGAAAACCACGCTGCTGCGGGATATGATCGCGGCGCTGTCCAACGGGACGGAGGAGCGGGCGGCGCTGCGGGTGGGCGTGGTGGACGAGCGGGGAGAGATCGCCGGGATGTACCGGGGCGTGCCCCAGCTGGATGTGGGATGCCACACGGACGTGCTGGACGGCTGCCCCAAGGCGGTGGGCATCCCCATGCTGCTGCGCAGCGCCAACCCGCAGGTCATCGCCGTGGATGAGATCACAGAGGAGGCGGACATCCGGGCGATGACGGCGGCGGCCAACTGCGGCGTGAAGCTGCTGGCCACCATCCATGCCGAGGGTGCTGAGGAGCTGCGGCGGAAGCCGTTGTTCCGGCTGCTGGAGCAGGCACAGGTGTTCCGGCGGCTGGTGAGCATCACCGTGGAGGACGGGCAGCGGCGGTACAGAACGGAGGAGCTGTGACGGTACAGGCGGGCGGCGCGGTGCTGGTGCTGGCGGCGGCGGTGCTGGGGCTATGGCGATACGGCGTGCAGCGGCGGCAGCGGCGGACGATAGTGTGGGTGCTGGCGGCGGCTATCGGCGAGATGGAGAGCGCCATCCGGTGGCAGCAGACGCCCATGATGGCGCTGCTGGAGGGGCTGGCGGCGCGGGAAACGGTGGGACAATACTTCCACGAGACGGCGGACATGGTGCAAGGCGGTATACCTTTACAGTGCGCATGGGAGCAGGTTTTCGAGAAAATACCGGACGGCGAGGCCGGGGAGATACTGGCGCGGCTGCGGCTGGGCGGAGACAGGGAGCGGCTGGTGGGCGCGCTGGGGCAGACACGGCAGGAGCTGGAGGCACTGTACCGGCGGCGATGCCGGGAGGACGGACAGAGGAGCCGGGTGACGACGGCTGCGGCGCTGTGCGGCGCGGGACTGGTCATCATTTTACTGATATGAGGGACGAACCATGGATGTGGATCTGATTTTCAAGATCGCGGCCATCGGCATACTGGTGGCGGTGCTGAATCTGCTGCTGGTGCGCAGCGGCCGGGAGGAACAGGCCATGATGACCACGCTGGCGGGGCTGGTGGTGGTGCTGATGATGCTGGTGCAGCAGATCAGCGACCTGTTCGACCTGGTGAAAACGCTGTTTTCCCTGTAAGCATGGAGACGGTGATGCGATTGACGGCGCTGTGTCTGGTGGGGGCGCTGCTGGCGGCACTGCTGCGGCGCACCGGCGGGGAGATGGCGCTGCTGCTGGCGCTGGCGGTGTGCGGCTCGGCGGTGATGCTGCTGGCGCAGCCGTTGGAGGAGCTGAAGGGCTTCTGGGAGGAGGCGGCGTCGTGGGGACAGCTGCCGGTGCAGCTGTTTGTGCCGCTGGTGAAAACGGTGGGGATCGCGCTGCTCTGTCGGACAGGCTCCGACCTGTGCCGGGACGCGGGAGAGAGCGCCATCGGCTCCGTGCTGGAGACGGCGGGGGCGGTGGCGGCCATCGTGGTGTCGCTGCCGCTGTTCCGTTCGGCGTGGGAGCTGCTGAGGTCGCTGGTATGAGAAGGATATGGCTGGTGCTGGCGGCGGTGCTGCTGTGCGTGGAGATCGGATACGGGGCGGAGATCGAGATACCGGCGGAGGTGCGGGATGCGGTGCCGCCGGAAGCGTCCGCGCTGCTGGATGGCGCGGACGGTGCGGCGCAGGAGGGAACGCTGTGGACGGGGATCGGCCAGCTGTGGCGCAGCGCCTGTGCCTATGTGCGCACGGCGCTGGAGAGCCAGGCGTCCGGTGCGGCGGTGCTGCTGGGCATCGTGCTGCTGTGCAGCATGGCGGAGAGCTGCTTCGCGGCGGCGGACGCGCCGGGGGTGCCCCGGTTCGTGACGGTGGCCGGGTCGCTGGCCATCGCACTGGTGGCGGCGGGGGACTTCCGGCAGATGATGGGGCTGGGCGTAGAGACGATGGAGCAGCTGGATGTGTTCGCCAAGGCACTGCTGCCCACGCTGGCGGCAGCGGTGGCCGCCGGAGGGGGCTATGTGACCGCCGGGGCGCAGCAGGTGGCTACGGTGTTTTTTACGAACCTGCTTATTAGCGTGATCCGAACGGTGCTGCTGCCGCTGCTGTACGGGTGCATCGCGGCGGCGGCTGCGGACGCCATGGCGCCGGGGCACAGCCTGAAGAAGATCGGCACCGGTATACGCAAGGGCGTGTCGTGGGCGCTGACGGCGCTGCTGCTGGCGTTTACGGGGTTTCTGACCGTGTCGGGGGCGGCGTCCGGCGCGGCGGACGCGCTGACGGTGCAGCTGACGAGGTCGGCCATCGCCACGGCGGTGCCGGTGGTGGGATCCATCCTGTCCGACGCCACCGGCGCGGTGCTGGCCGGGGCGGGAATGCTGAAAAGCGCCGTGGGCGTGTTCGGGCTGCTGGCGGTGCTGGCCATCTGCCTGACGCCGTTTGTCACCATGGCGGTGCAGTATCTGCTGTACAAGCTGGCGGCGTTTCTGGCGGGGACGGTGACGGAGGAGCCGCTGGCGGAGCTGATCGACGCGCTGGGCTCGGCCTTCGGGCTGATGCTGGGCATGACGGGCAGCTGCGCGCTGGCGCTGCTGATCTCCATTATTTCTTCTGTATCGGTGGTGAGCGGATGATAAGTGAAACGCTGCGGACATGGCTGCTGGGTATTATCGCGGCGGGGATGGTGATCGGGGTGCTGTATGCCCTGCTGCCCAAGGGCAGGATGAAGCCTATCGCCCACGCCGCAGGCGGCGCGGCGCTGCTGCTGGTGATCGTGCAGCCGGTGCTGGAGCTGGACTTTATGGAATTTGCCGGGAAATATGAGGACTATGAGAGGGAGATAGAGGAATTGACAGAGGCGTACAGGCAGGCGGATCAGGAAAAGCTGGCGGAACTCATAGCGGACAAGACCGCCGCATATATTGCCAGCAAGGGGGACGCGCTGGGGCTGGACTGCACACCGCAGGTGGAGACACAGCCCAGAGAGGGCGTGCCCTATCCCAGCGCGGTGACGCTGGACATTCCGGAGGATGCGGCGCTGGCGGCGTGGATCAGCGAGGAGCTGGCCATCGACCGGGCGCACCAGTATTGGCGTGAGGCAGACGAATGAAGGAAAAGCTGAGGGATATTCTGAAGAAGTACCGGTTCGCGGCGCTGGTGGCGCTGGCCGGAGTGGTTCTGATGCTGCTGCCGGGCAAAAAGGACAGCATGCCGGATGCGGAGACGGCGGAGAGGGAGACATTCTCGCTGGAGGAGACGGAGCGGCGCATGGCGGAGGTGCTGAGCGCTATGGACGGCGTGGGCCGGGTACAGGTGATGCTGACGCTGCGCAGCGGGGAGACGCTGTCGCTGGCGGAGGACAGCAGTGCCACGCTGGGCAGCGGCGGCGATGTGCGGCAGGACAGTCAGGTGCTGACGGTGAACCGGGGCAGCGGAAAGCAGGAGGTGGTGGTGACGCAGCGGCTGTATCCCACCTATCAGGGCGCGGTGGTGGTCTGCCAGGGGGCGGGCGACAGCCGGGTGCGGCTGCGGGTGATGGAGACGGTGGCAGTGCTGACGGGACTCAGCAGCGATAAGATATCGGTAGTCCAATGGAAACAGTAACAATAAATGGGAGGAAAAACGGTATGAAGCAGGTATGGAAGCGGCGGGCGGTGGCGGCTGCGGTCGTGGTGCTGGTGGGCACGTCGGTGTATCTGAACTGGCGGTATGCCGGGGATGTGGCGGACACGTCCAAGGTGCTGGGACAGTCCACGCTGGTGAACGGCGAGACGGCGGAGGCGCAGGCAGACACGGCGGACAGCGGTGGGGACGATTATTTCTCTACGGCGCGGCTGAGCCGGAAGCAGGCGCGGGACACAGCCATCAGTATGCTGGAGGAGGCCAAGGGGGAGGAAAACGCCTCGGAGGAGGTGGCCAACGAAGCGTCGGAGACCTTGCAGGTCTTGGCGGGGTATACAGTGGCGGAGACGCAGATCGAGAATCTGGTGGTGGCCAAGGGGTACGCCGACTGTGTGGCCTTCATGGGTGCGGATTCCATCAGCGTGGTGGTGTCGGCTCCCGATGGACTGGAAGCGGCGGACGTAGCGAAGATCAAGGATATCGTGGTGGCGGAGACGTCCTATGAGCCGGGACAGATCAAGATCATGGAGGCGGGGACGGCTGCGGCAAAATAGGTGTTGTATTTTCGCGGGAAAAATGGTATAATTTCAAAATGCAGATATGAACCAATGACAACTGTGAGGAGACTGACAGACCATGGCTGAAAATAAGGAATACATGATCCACCAGGAGGAGGCCGGCAGCATCCAGATATCCGAGGATGTGCTGGCGTCCATCGCCAGCACCACCGCGATGGAGGTGGACGGCGTCAGCGCCCTGATGAGCGCCAACGTGTCGGACATTATGGGCGGCAAGAAAATGACCTGCAAGGGCGTCCGGGTGGAGCTGGACGGCGAGCAGATCGTCGTGGGGCTTTATATCGTGGTGCGCTACGGCAGCGCCATCAGCGATGTGGCCAAGAAGGTGCAGAAGAATGTCCACACGGCGCTGGAGGGCATGACCGGCTTTAAGGTGGCGGCGGTGAACGTCCATGTGGGCGGCATCAGCTTTAACTGAGAATGAGAGAGAAAAGGACGAACGCTTATGACACGCAGCACCGCACGTGAGATCGCCATGCATCTGGCGTATCAGTTGAGCTTTACCGAATTGCCGGTGGAGGAGTTTTTGGATCAGCAGCTGAGCGCGGAGCGCTTCGCGGAGCTGGCCGCAGAGGATGAGCTGTACGCCGATATGCCCAACGCAAAGCAGGAGGAGTATATCCGGCGGCTGGTGTCCGGTGTGGCGGAGCACGCGGCGGAGCTGGACGCGGACATTGAAAAGTACGCCCAGGGTTGGCGGTTCGAGCGTATTTCGCTGGTGGCGTCGGCCATCATGCGGGTGGCTATGTACGAGATTTTGTACATGGCGGATATCCCCCAGGGCGCGGCTATCAGCGAGGCGGTGGAGATCGCCAAGAAGTACGAAACACCGGAGGTGGCGAAGTTCATCAACGGCATTCTGGGCAGCTTTGTCCGGGGCGAGGTCAAGGTCAAGGACGAATAAGAAAAAGGCAGAGCCGAGGCTCTGCCTTTTCAGCATGGCAAAAGCAGGAGGGGACGATGGAAGGAAGATATGTGTTCACAGTGTCGGAGATGAACCAGTTCATCAAGGAGCTGCTGGACAATGTGCCGCCCTTGCAGGAGGTGCTGCTGCGGGGCGAGATCTCCAACTACAAGGTGTACCCCTCCGGGCACCACTATTTCACGCTGAAGGACAGCCAGAGCAGCCTGAAGTGCGTGATGTTCAAGACCAGCACCATGCGGCTGCGGTTCCGACCGGAAAACGGGATGCAGGTCATCGCCGCCGGGCGGATCAGCGTGTATCCGAGAGACGGAGCGTATCAGCTGTACTGCACCGGGCTGACGCCGGAGGGCGTGGGCGATCTGAGCGTGGCCTTCGAGCAGCTGAAGGAGAAGCTGCGGAAGGAGGGACTGTTCGACGCGGCGCACAAGAAGCCGCTGCCGGTATATCCCCGGCGCATCGCCATTGTGACGTCCCCGGCGGGTGCGGCGGTACACGACATGATACGCATACTGCGGAGGCGGTATCCTCTTGCCAAGGTGCTGCTGCTGCCGGTGCGGGTGCAGGGGACGGAGGCACCGGCGGAGATCGCGGGAGCCATACGGTATGCCAACCGGCACGCGCTGGCGGATGTGCTTATCACCGGACGGGGCGGCGGCTCGCTGGAGGATCTGTGGGCGTTCAACGACGAGCGGGTGGCGCGGGCCATCTATGACTCGGAGATACCGGTGATATCGGCGGTGGGGCATGAGCCGGATGTGGCTATCAGCGACTTTGTAGCTGACCGGCGGGCGTCCACGCCGTCCAACGCGGCGGAGATCGCCGTGCCGGATCGGGAGGAGCTGCTGCGGGCGCTGGACAGTGCGGAAAAGCGGATGGAACAGGCCGCGCATGGTATGCTCCGACGGCAGGGACAGCGGCTGTACGCGCTGGCGGAGAAGCGGGTGATGACGGAGGCCACGGCCTTTGTGGAGGATCGGCGGCAGGATGTGGATCACATGACCCACCGGCTGTGCGCCGGGATGCGGGCGGTGGCCGACGGGCAGGGACGGCGCTTCGGCGCGCTGGCCGCGGCGCTGGACGCTCTCAGCCCGCTGAAGGTGCTGGGACGCGGGTACGCCGTGGCGCAGAGGTCAGACGGTACGGTGGTGCGCAGCGCCGGACAGGTGGAGCGCGGGGAGCGGCTGTGGCTGCGGCTGGCGCAGGGCGGCATCGTTTGTGAAGTGAAGGAGAAGGACAATGGCGGCGAAAAAGACGTTTGAGGAGAATATGGCGCGGCTGGAGGCTATCGTGACCATGCTGGAAAAGGGCGACGCCACGCTGGGGGACAGCATGGCGCTGTTTGAGGAGGGCACGAAGCTGGTGAACCAGTGCCGCAAGGAGCTGGACAGCGCCGAGCAGAAGGTGGTCAAGCTGTCCAAGGGTGCGGACGGTGCGCCGGTGGAGAGCGATTTTTTGGCGGAGGAATGAGCATGGAGTACGAAAGACAGTATGAGCAATACCGGCTGGCGGTGGAGGAGCATCTGAACGGGCTGTTCACCGGCAGCGCCGCCTACGGGCGGCTGTATGAGGCCATGCGATACAGCGTGCTGGCGGGCGGTAAGCGTATCCGACCGGTGCTGACGCTGGAATTCGCCCGGCTGGGCGGCGCGGACTGGCGCACGGCGCTGCCCTATGCCTGCGCGCTGGAGCTGGTACACAACTACTCGCTCATCCACGACGATCTGCCCTGCATGGACGACGACGATCTGCGGCGGGGCAAGCCCACCAATCACAAGGTATACGGCGAGACGCTGGCGATACTGGCGGGCGACGCCTTGCAGCCGGAGGCGTTCCGGCTGATCGCGCAGGCACCGGGGCTGTCCGCCGAAAGCCGTATCGCGGCAGCGGAGGTGCTGGCCAAGGCCGCGGGCGCGGACGGCATGGTGGGCGGTCAGGTGCTGGACACCCTGTGCCATGTGACGGACGAGGCGGGGCTGACGCAGCTGAACCGGCTGAAGACCTGCGCCATGATCTCGGCGGCGGCGGAGCTGGGCTGTGTGGCAGCCGGACTGGACGGGGAGAAGCGCCGGCAGGCGCGGGAGTTCGGCGACGGGCTGGGGCTGGCGTTCCAGATCCGGGACGACATTCTGGACGTGACCGGCAGCGAGGACGTGTTTGGCAAGCCCATCGGCTCCGACGCGGAGGAGGGAAAGACCACCTTTGTGAACCTGAAGGGGCTGGACGCATGCCAGCGGGAGGTGGAGCGCCAGACGGCGCGCGCCAAGGCCGCCATTGCCGGTTGGCCGGGGTGCGAATTCCTGATGGAGCTGGCTGACCGGATGGTGAAGCGTGTAAAGTAATAGTGCATTACAGGCGAGATATAACACCGCCCTGCGCCGTTGGCGCAGGGCGGTCAGTCTGTCAAAAAAGCCTGTCATTGCGAGCCAGTCCGCGCCGCGAAGCAAGTG
>ENA-UOJS01000506-UOJS01000506.1-human-gut-metagenome-genome-assembly--contig:-C74-NODE-506-length-41303-cov-14.889934_pt1 | contig 41303 bp, 35 predicted proteins | sample MGYA00242355_ERZ723902 | MGnify/ENA metagenome assembly ERZ723902
ACATCGCCATAATATGAATTATAGACCTATCCGCAAGCTAAGTCAACCTATATATTGAGTTTCCCGACAAAATTTTTCCCGAGCGCATTGTTTTTCGCCGTCTTATTATACGGAAGTGAATCTGCGGAGAGTGTTTCCGTTTTCGGTATTGCTTTCACAGACAAAAATGATATAATTGATTTCGGAAAAGCTGATCCGAAGGCGCCGACGAAAAATTTTTTTGCAGGATGCGTTAAGCTTAAGCCTTTATCAGCAAAACGGAAAGAAAAGGATCGGAACGGAAGAAATGAACGAAATAAAAAATACGAAATCAGATTTCGAACAAAAAATCGATAATCTCAAGCAGATGCTCCAAAGCAGCAGGCGCGTTGTTTTTCTCGGCGGAGCCGGTGTTTCAACAGAAAGCGGCATTTCGGATTTTCGCAGTGAAAACGGAATTTTTAAAGCCATTCAGCAATTCGGTTACCCTCCCGAAGAGCTGCTTTCGCATACATTTTTCGTACGCAAGCCCGATATTTTCTTCAGATACTATAAAACACTTCTTCTTACAACTGACGCAAAGCCGAATGCCGCGCATGCTGCACTTGCGAAACTTGAGGCGCAGGGCAAACTAACAGCCGTTGTAACTCAAAATATCGACGGGCTGCACCAGCTTGCGGGCAGCAAAAACGTTTATGAGCTTCACGGTTCAATTCATCGCAATCACTGTATGCGCTGCAACAGATTTTTTGATGCCGAATATGTAAAAAACCACAGCGGCATTCCGTACTGCCACTGCGGCGGCATGATAAAACCCGATGTTGTGCTTTATGAAGAATCTCTCGATCCCGATGTTCTTGCGGGCGCAGTCGCGCATATATCCCGCGCCGATATGCTTATTGTCGGCGGCACATCGCTCCAAGTCTACCCCGCCGCCGGACTTATTAATTATTACTCCGGCAATAAACTCGTTTTGATTAACAGAACAAGCACTCCGTATGATAACTATGCAAACCTTGTTATCAATGACTCGATAGGCAAAGTTCTTTCCTCAGCCGTTGAATGAGACGATAAATCCCGCGGCAATTCACGGACAGTGAAACGACCCACCGCCGCGGTTTGCGGCGGTGGGTCGTTTGTTCAGTTTGCCGTAAGGAACATCAATGCATTATCAGTTTGGAAAGGCAACGGTGACGGGTGTATCGCTGTATCCTGCCGTTCTGCCTTTTCCAAAGACTCCGTAGTAATTCTTGCCAAATGCATAAAGCTGACCGCTCGTGTCAATACAGAAATGTGTTCCCTCATAGTCCGTCACCGTGCTTGTCGCCACAAAGCAAACATCGGCCGCTATTTTTTTGAGGTTTATGTATTTTCCGTCTTCATCCCACTCTGTGCGGCCGTTGTACAAATCATTCTTCGTGTCGATCAACATAAGGTAATCGTCTGCTCCATATGTCCACACAAGATAGCCCGAAAGAGATTCGAATCCTTCTGCAAGTTTCGTTTCCTTAGTATTTCCGTTAGATCTATAGTAAATGTCCCATAATGATCCATCATTTTTGATCGCATAGTACATATTATCATTGTAGCTCCATGCATCGACGACATCACCCGTTATATAATCGTCATCATATTTGACTGAGCACTTCCAAAGTGTGCCGTCGGTCATTATCGCGAGGTTATAGTCAACAATCCTGCTTACTCCTGTCGCCGCCTCTGCAAATCCATTGCCGATTTCAAGCATTCTTCCGTCGGTCGTAAGTGCATAGTATGCATTTGTATCCGCAATTCCGTCTGCAACCTTCACCGGCGACAGGCGGTCGATCGTGGTGCCGTCGCCGAGCTGCCCTCTGTCATTTGCGCCCCATGCCCAAAGTGTTCCGTCCTGCTTCACGGCAAAAGCAAAGTTCTCCCCCGCCTCTGCCTTTGAAACATCGTCCATAATCTTGATGTATTCAGCAGAACCTTGGGTCGTGCCGTTGCCGAGCTGTCCTCTGTCATTGATGCCGCAAGCCCAAAGGCTGTGATCGGATTTCACAACGAGAGCAAAACTTCCTCCCCCGCCGACAGTTACGGAAAGCGCATTATTCATTCCGGTTACGGCGACGGGCTTTTCGGTTTCAAACACCGTCACCCCGCTGCCAAGCTGCCCGTATCCGTTGTTGCCCCACGCAACAACCTTTCCTTCCGTTGTTACGGCAAGCGCATGAGTTCTGCCCGCAGACACGGAAACAATGCCTTCCATCACAACCGAAGAGTTCTTCAGGTTGGAGTCAACCGATTTCAGAAGCTGCCCCGCTTTGTTAACAACGTAAAGAGGCTTATCTTCATATTCCAATAAATCCGGCGAATACGCAGCGGCTGAAATCACATCGTTCATTATCCTTGTTGTCTGTGTGTCATCACCGAATTGACCCGATTCTATCAGCCACAGCGAGCCATCCTTTTTCAGCGCAAGGCATGACGCGTTATATCCTTCTACACCGTGAATTTCTTCAACGCCGTCCATAACTTTTTTTGCGGACCTCGTGGCCGCATTCATTACTTCAACAATTCCGTCGGGGTTGAGGATAAACAGTACTCCGCTATGACCTGAACCGACTTCAACCGCAGCAACGTCAGTCTTAATCACTCTGCTCGACGGACCTTCTTCGCTATAAGCTCCTCCCCAAACGATAAGTGCTCCGCTTGTGGTTACCGCAGCAGAGAGACCTCCTCCGGCGGAAGCTTGTTTAATATTGCCAATCATAAAAGTAGGCTCACCGATATTAGTGCTTTCTTCATAGTTTGACGGAGAAGTTCCGGTTATCTGTCCGAAAGCGTTGCAGCCCCAGCCATACAGCGAGCCATCCTTTGCAACCGCAAGCGTATGCGTCCATACTTCCGGAGTTGATTCATCAAAGTAAGCTTCACCGCTTGTGCTCACGGAAACGATGTCGCTTAAAATCTTTTTCGGAGCCGCATTTCCTGCAAGCCTTGTTCCGCATTTTGCTCCCCATTCCCAAAGTGAACCATCCTCCGTTATCGCGTACGAAACGGAATTGCCCGCAGCGACCTGCACATTTGTATCAACCGTTATCTCCGGACTCGCCGTTCCGTACATTGTATAGAACACAAGTTCGGGCCTGCCATTGTCGGAATCTACCGACAAAAATATCTTGTACACTTCCGAATTTGAAGCTTCCTCTCCCGAATTTCGAATTTCAAGCAGGAACAATTCACCGCCGCTGAGATCGACCTCGGTCGGTTTGTTGATGGTTTCCTGCAATACGAGCTCAAGTTCCTGCTGTGAACCGTCGGCTGTGTTACTGTTTACTATCTTGCTGAGTTTCACCGTGCATTCGCAGTTCGTCAAATCCAATCCGCGAATGTCGAGAGTGCATTTCGGCTGCACGTTATAAATCATACCTCTGATATCCGAATTCTGGACGCCGATGCCCGAATTATTCAATGCCGCAAGAACGCAGGTAAACTGCTTTGCGTTCAGTAATTCGCGTTCATACATCAATTCCGCACTTCTGAGAAGCATTCGTCCGAACTGGTTGAACGAGCAACATACAGGAAGCATAAATATCGTCCTATAATATAATTCTGCAATCTGTCGATTGTTCAATGCCTCACAGTAGCTTGCGCCGTTCATGCCGTTTGAAAGCAGATACGCCATATGCGAAATCACCGTGCTGTTGTTATGAACGTAGCCGTAATCGTTCCCCTCGTTCGGGAATTCAGCGGTTTCCTTCCAATATTTTCCTTTGTAAACCGCGGGACACTTTGACTTTTCCGGATTTGAACTATTCCTAAATTCATTTTTCCAGTCGCAGCTTCCGGTAAGCGTCGGGTTGCCGGAAGTTGCATTGTTTGCATAGTCCTCAATAAGTTCACCGAAGATGTCTGAAAGGCCTTCCATAACGGCACCCGATTCACGTTCATACAGCATACAGCTTATTGCTTGTTCGACTGAATGTGTGTATTCGTGACCGATAACGTCATATGCCATGCCCTGTCTTGTTCCTACTTGTATGTTTGTAAGATTGAAATACTCCCCATTTGATGCGTATTGAACAATAACATTCAATGAACAGGCATTGGGATGAGTTGTATCGAACAAGACACTTGTAAAACCTCCCTTGTTATCGAATCCATTTCTGCCAAAGATGTCGGAATAAAAATCATATGAGTACGCCGCATAGCTCATCGCCGCAACGGCGCGATCATTATTGACATAGGTTGAACCGTTCGTTGTCATAACAGGAAACATTGCTTCAGTGTTGTCATCCAAAGCATATTTTAACGAAATAGTAGCCTGAACGGGGAAAACAACGTCTGCATCAGCTTGTGAGGTCAGGTAATGCTGACCATCTTCACCGCATGTAGCCGAATATCGGTTGCCGTCTGAGTCGCACACGATTATAACTCCATTTTCAGTCTCGCTGTAGCAGTATGTATGCAGTTCATCATCTATGAATCCATCTCTCCGAAATATCGCTTTGCGTCCGTATGCATTAAACACGGCTATGTTCCGCTCTTTGTCGTACAGATAGAACCTGTTGTCGATTTTGTAAAGGTTGAAATGCCTTTCAATACCGCCTTCGGGACGATCGTATCCAACGCCGTCCACCGTTTCACCAGTATACGAGCGGCAAAATTCAGCAACCGTTTCACCTGTTTCGGCAGAAACGAAATATTGCATGGACGTACCGTCTTCAATGCCGTAAAGATTGTATGTGAGGCAAGGGTTCGTATCAAAGCATGAGTAGATACAGAGTCCGTTGGAGTCAACATCCGATGCGCCGTTTGAAAGTGCTTTTTGTATTGCTTCTTCCTCTGTCAATACAGGGTTTGTGTTCAACCCGGAAATTCTTGCATGATTATCGGTCACGTTAAGGCAATTGCCGTTTTCGTCAACAATGAAATCAATGCTGCTTCCGTAAACAGGCACGCCGTTATATTCCTGCGGACAGCTGTAAAACACATCGTTCATCAACGACTGCGCGCTGCATGTTTTATAACACGCAGCAGCATCGGAAATTCCGAGATGTTCCGCAATGCCTTCCACGGCGCGCAGTGCCGAAGCGGAATCAGTTATTCTTTCTTTAACAATGCTGCCGTCAAGCACCGTCACTTCTCCGCTTTCGGCATCATATGGTTCGGGCGTGACCGAAGCTTGTGCAGTCGGCTCCGAGGTAAACATCTGATCGGGTTTTTGATCCGAACCGCAAGAACAACCGGAAATAAAGAAGACAACGGCAAAAAGCAGAGCCATTGCAGCTTTAAAACAACTTGGACGGGAAGACTTCTTTTGCATAAAACAAAACTCCTTTGCTTTTAAATCGGAAACCATGTAAATGCGTTTCTGTTGAAGATATGTTGACTTGCAACGTGTATATTTACATTATACTCATTATTTGAACGAAATCAATAGGGCAATTAATATATTTGAGCATTTTTTGCTCCGGCATCAATGCGCATGACTGCATCGTCGAACTCATTGACAACAGCGGCAGCACTGTTGTAAAATATACTCAGCAGTCCAAAGTGACAGCAGCCGAATCGCCGAAGCATTGAAACCGATTGGTTCTGCTTGAACTGCGATTTGGCGGAAACCCCACGGTTTGAATGGCACGGTTCCGGAGAATATGCGCACTATCATGCTGAAGAAAACAAGTTTGCGGGAAAGTATAAACATTTTCATGTGTGGTTTGGAGAGTTAGCATATGAAAGTTCTTTTTAACTCGATTATCAGGACGATGTATTCAGGCTGTTACTACAAAAAAGGCAGCAGAGTTATTTATCTGTACGATATAAAGCAGACCGGTGACAGTCAAACGGTTATCTTTTTCGAATGCGAACATATTTCTCGCCCAAAAGAAATAACTGTCCTGTACAATGAGTTTCGTCCTGTCGGCGAACCCAAATCCGTCAACCTCACTGATTTTGAGCTTGAGTTTAGATATGCGAACAATCTCAATCAGAGATGCCTCGGCTGCATTTATTGCAAAGCAACCGATATGTTCACAGATGTAAACGAACGAGCCGACTCCTGCGATGTTCGTTACGCAAAATCCTTGCTTTGCGAGCTGAGGCTTGCATTTGTTACATTATCCGCAGTAAGCTTGCTTACATGCAACTGCGAATACAGGAGGGCTGAACCGCCTGAGTTGATAACATGCAATGCGGGCATAATTGACTTTAAAAAATCAGTCTTGAAGATTGTTGAGGAATGCAGCAAACCTATCGGCAGTTCCGATCTCTTGGCAATGTCACCGGAGCTTTTTGACATATTATTAAAAATGCTGCACCCGGAAGATGTGATTTTCTTCGGGAGCGGAGATTCTGCCGGTAATTATTGCCCTGTGATGCATGAAAGTGTTTGGGATTACCTTGCATTCCCCGGAGAAGATGCTGACGTCATATGCATACGCGCAAAAAATGCGTCAAAAGAACTGTATGCATATATGATGTCCGAAATATCTGAAACTCCGCGATATGCTTTACTTTTTCCGTCAATCAGCACTGCATATTACGGAGACGATTTAACCATTGGCGGTTCATGTGCTTACAGCTATGGTTATGCTGTTTATGCACCTCAAAACATTGCTGAGCAAATTCTTGCGAAAACGCAGGAGTGCAAGCCCATACAGCTCAATAACGATTTGAAGCTTTAAGCGCTGAGCGAATGAAACTGCTTGAAACCCCGTAACCGTCTATAACTTTGAGGTCGAAGACTATCACACATACTATGTCTCTGCAAATGCAGACTCGGATGAGTTTGTGTTGGTGCATAACAGGTGCGGGTATAAGCCTTTAAGGCAAAACGATTATAAAGCTGTTATAAATCCCGGCGAGACGGAAGCACCGCATGCGCATATTTTCAAAAAGGCAAGTAATATAGGGAGGGTGTTTCGCGACGGCACTCTTAATAAAAGTCTTGCGGCAAACAGAGAAGCAATGATGTTTCTGAAAAGGAATCTGGTATCAATAATGGAGATGATAGATGCTTTCTATGGAAAAAGATGAAAACGGATTTCAAAATTTCTCGATAAGAATTCTTGAATCCACTGAAAGCCTGCGCCAAGTTGTTCTTGATGAGTTTGAAAACTTTATCTTCAACTCAAACATAATGAGCGGTGTAAATAAAATTGATGAGCCGACTCTGCTTTCGCTTATCTGTGAGAGTCACAAGTCGGAATATATACGCGAATTCATTGTTGAAATGTTGCCGCTGCTTGAACAGAGCTGTATAACCGATAGGGTGTTTGATTCTTGCATTTCTTATTCGGACACTGAGTTCCGAAAGACATTGTGCATTTTACTTGCACACATGTGGTTGAGAATCGACCTATTGTTGACGCTTAACGAAGAACTGGATACTCCGGAAGCATTCATAAAGGCAGTGTGCATTATGGTTCGTGAACGGTATTCAAAAGACGAATTTGAAGTTTTTTTGCGAAGAAACAAGCACTTTTGGAACGCATTACCTTGCTGCATTTCATGGCTTATGCCGAAATATGAGGACAGCACTCTTGTTGATGTTATAAAAAACTATGCAAATCAAGCGGTGATGTGAAACTAAGCGAATCGATGTTGATGGTGACCGGCATGTTGGGACTTTCGGCCTGCATTAAAGAAATTAAGGAGTTTGGAGGTAAACTTGGAAAACTATATTAAGACAGCAATCCGCTATGCGGAAGGGAAAATGAGCGGCAGTGATTTTGAGATTGAACAGGCTTCCGAGCCCGAGCTTTGGCCATGGCTTCAATCGCTGCTGACTGAGGAAATGAAAACCGATCCCAAACATGAGTTTTGGAACATATGTCATTCCCGTTCGGCACTCGAAGCAAACAATTTTCGCGTAAAGGCCACTGCGCTTGCTTTCGGTTACGGATTCTTCGGTAATATGCATGACATAGTAAGCAGCCTTGTCAAGACAGTTTACCCGGATATTAAAATCAAAACACCCCCGTCGTACACAAAATATGATTTTATGTACGAAATAGGTATGGATTACGTCGGTGGAAAAGAAGCCGATATAATCGTTCAAGATATTCTGGACAAGCTGCCTTCGGATTTAAAAAAGAGTGAAAGGAAACGCGAAGCAAAAAACGAGTTGCGCAAAGCTTTCCCTATCACAAAGAGGAAACCGCTGTGGGTTCAGGAACCTGGGTGGCCTGTATCCAACGGCAAACCTCTCAAGTTTATCTCTCAAACAAAAGATGGTGAGAAGGTATGCTACGAATTTTACGATGAAGCAAACGACTGCAAAACAATAATCGAGCAGCTGCTGTAACATTTCGGCACTGTTTGATGTTGTTGCTGTCAGTGTCGTCGGCAACAAACTGCATAACTTTGAATTGAAAAATAAAATGCTTAGATGTGATTACAAACTCAATACTGCATGCAACCGAGTTTCAATAGAAGCGAACACTTGCATCCAGTTTGAAAAAAGCGATAATGAGAGTATCCCTATCGGTACCCCGGTATTATGGGATGAAGCTCTTATGCTGAAAATTGACATCGACAAATACCGCATTTATCATATTTGCTGCATCTTTGTTCCTAACGGGATGTACAGTCGAATAACTGATTACAAAAAGATCTGGAAACTTGCCGGCATTCCTCCGGGGTTTTATGACGGGGCATATACCACGAGCCACGGTAAAATGTATTTCGGCATTACATTCGGCAAAGGAAGGGATTGCTTTACGGCGGACACTTCAAACCTTATGATACTTGTACCTGAAGGTTCAGACTTTGATGCTGCAACTCTGTTTGAAGCGTTTCGATCCGAAAAGGTTGAGCGCACGGACGAAAAACTGTGCGCAATTCTCGAAAGAACTGTATCTCAAGAGAATGAAGCATTTGCTTTTTTATACAAGCACGACTTCGGAGGTTCACTCAACATTTTCGGAAAATTTTCTGAGCGTTTCTTTTCAGCCGAAGAAATAATGACTTGGCAGACGGAGGATCCTGCCCTTATTCGCCGTCGAGGTTTAATAGGTTGGTAACTGAACACCGGTGCAATTGTCAACAGATACTTTTGATTTTTAATGAAAGAAAGGAAGTAATATGAAAAGATTAGTACGTTTTTGCAGTTATTACAGTGAAAGTCTTAAGAAGTCCCTTGCGGACGCAGGAATAAAGTACGAGTGGACGCAAGAAAAACCTGATCCCTACCAACCGAATTACCTTATATTTCATCTCGACATTGATACTCCAGAATATGAGCTTATATTAAAAGCTATCGATGACGCAAAACTGCGGAGTGCACCGACAAGGACCGAATCGCTTTCCTTCACAAAAAAGGAACTTGATGATGCCGAATGGTTACACGTCAGACCGTCATGCAAAAAAATTGATCCTTATGATGATGTTACAAGTTCAAGAAACTGCCCCGGGGTCGGCAGATGGACTTGTTATGCAACGAGACGCACTTATCCGCTTTACTGTAAAAAACAGATAAAGTGGGGCAGGAATCATTATTTTTATGCCTCTTATGATTTCGGATACGATGAAATGTTCTGCTCCGATGCGGCAAGGAAGATTCTTCATGAAAACAAGATTCCACTTGTGTATGAACCACTGTATGACAGAAAAATGCAGCCCGTGCCCGATGTTCATCATATGATTCCGCTGAACACTTTGCTGACCGAAGCCTTTGATTTTACGGATATGAGGGTAATGAGTGATTGTCCGATTTGCGGAACGAAGGTGTACGGACTGTACGGATTTGCTCAGTTAAAAATCGATAAAAGATTTCTGCATTCAGACATACCGGTATATGGTACGCCCCCGATTTTTGGGCCGATTTTCGCAAACAAAGTAATGGTTGTATCGCAGGAATTCAGAAAACTGCTCATTGAGCACAAGATGGAAAGAGGACTTGTGTTCCAGCCTGCAATTCTGTTTTAGACAGGATTATTTGAAATCAATAAGCACTGACTAATTCGGTGCTGAGTGCAGTGCGGTAAATTACATTCAGCGTCAACATTTGGTGCCTGTAAAGCTGAACAACGGCAAAACGATCGAATATGCCTACGGTACATCTACGGGGCGTCCCGACAAGATCACGCTGCATCTCGACACGGATTATGTTGTGGACTGGTCGTACAAGTCCGGAGCAACTGTTGTAGAATACGCTCACCTCAACAGTGCTAAAATCGCTGTTGAGGTTTGACAGTTGGGGCAAACTGCTGTCAACCTCGGGCTCACTTGCGTCCACACTCGGAAAGAATAATCCCTTCCGTTACCGTGGGTATGTGTATACCGGCAATCTGACGATTGACGGACGAAGAGACGGGCTTCTACTACCTCCAAAGCAGGTACTATAACCCCGAAGTCGGCAGGTTTATTTCCTCCGATGTCCTCCTTTCCACAGGTCAGGGCGTTCTCGGGCATAACGCGTATGCGTATTGCCTGAATAATCCTATAAATAGCATTGATCCGGATGGATGTTGGCCGTTTTTTGTCGTCACTGCAATTGTTGGTGCAGTGGTTGGAGCGGTTGCAGGCGAAATAATTGCGGCCCAAAACGGCGGCAATGTTCTTACCGGAATAGGCATCGGTGCAGCATCCGGGGCGCTAATTGGAACAGGTGTCGGTGCGGCTGCCGGTGCGGCTCTAGCAGGTAGTATTACAGCCACAACCGGAGCTGTTGTGGCTGGCGGTGGCACTCTTGCTGCGACTGCAAGTGCAGGCGGTGTTGGTGCCGGTGCTGCTTATGTAGCGAATAATTTAGCACAAGCAGCTAATAATATAACTCCTGCAGCTCAGACTGTTGCAAGCAAAATGCAAGATGTTGCCACGAAAGGAAAAAACGGCGAGCTCCTGTCTGGCTTAGTCAAAAATACCACGCGCCTTCCTTCATTAACAGGTACAGCTGCATATCGTATTCCGGACGGACTTGATATGAGTATTAAAGTACTGAGTGAAGTAAAAAACTATGCTGGCAAATTATCATATACAAGTCAACTGAAAGATTTCGTAATGTGGCCTCAGGCTAATGGGTTCGAGATGCACCTGTATACAAACGCAATTTTGACCGGTCCATTGCAGAAAATTGTTGACAGCGGTATAATTAAGCTGTTTCCTTTAAAATGAGAGGTGAAATGATGAAGGATAAAGATGTTCGTAATCCCTTTGTGGCTCGGATCATGCTCGAAAACGAGAAGTCCAAAGCAAAGCTTTATTATAAAGAGAATCCCGGTTCTTTGATTCCGCTTTTTGAAAAAGAGTTGAAAGATCTGGGGTTCGAATTCGAAACATCCAGTCAAACATTTGGATTTGTGCCCAAATATAAAAATGTTATAGTTCCAATTGCGTTCAAATATTATCAGCTTGCAAAAGAAATGAATATGCCGAATGAGCAGAATCACTTTATTGGTTTCTTTCGTATCAAAGGACTTGATGAAATTGTTCCTTTGCTGCTCAGCGACTTTTATTCGGACAAAACAACAAATTTAACTCGTTGGCTTATATCGGACTGTATTTACCAAATAAAGTCCAAACAGTTTATAGAGGAATATTTGAACATTGCTTCAAATAGGGCTTTCGGAATAAATAGGCAAATGATTATTTTGCTTCTTGGCAAACTGAAAGACGAAAGCGCTGTCCCAACGTTAATAGCTCTGCTTGATGATGAGGAAGTTCGATTGCAGGCTATTTGTGCGTTAAGCGAATTTAAACGGAAGGACTTTCGCTGTTATTTTGAACGATTTCAAAGTTCGACGAATGCCGGTTGGCGTAAGTATTCAAAAAAAGCAATACAAAAACTTGACAGCTAATCAATTTATATAAGGCTGAACTGACCACGCAGTTGTGGTTTTGGTGCTCTCGGAGGTGCTATGAGCGGTGGTGACACAATCAACACAAGGCTACTGGATAAAGGTCTTGATGCAAGAAAGCTGCTGAAGAAAAGTGCTGCTAAGAAATTGACAAAATGCGCTCAAAATGCAGCAGCGGCTGCTAAAAAACGTGCAACGGTATACCTGCTTAAGGAATTCGGAAGCGGAGCAGCGGAATCAATAGGGATGAGTTTTTTAAGCTGGTTTACGAATAAGCGAATTGAATTTATCGTAAAAAACATGGGTTTGCCCTCGCTGCCCGGAGGTGAACAATGAAAATTAAACGTTTCCTGAAAAAATTGCTTAAGAACATATTTTCATTGCTTATTTGGGAAATTCCGATTGTTTTGTTGTTTCTGATGATCTATCCCAAATCTCCGGACAAAGCAATTGAAATGCAAGTGCCCGGATATGCCATAATCCTATACGACCCGCCATACGTTTATACGACCAACCATGGAAAAAAATTCTTAATCAACGGCGAAGAGTATACAGTCACTACTAATTACAAGGGAAATATCTACAAATTATTCAGTATGCTTCAGAAGGAAGATACCGTAAAAATTAAATATTTCTGGATAGGCGGCGGCAAATGTATCGTTGACATACGCAGCGACAGCACTATATATGCTGATTATAACAAAGACTGTTCAGGGAAAAAAATCTTTGCGTTCGTTTTTTGCGGATTAGCTCAGCTGGCATTTGGTATTATACAATCCTGGACATTGCAGGACATATACTTAGACTTTCTCGACTTAAGGGACGCTGATTAGACCTATCATCTTGCATATGCATTGAAAAGAGCATTTTCTGCACTTATATGTAACCGGCAAAGCTGACACACACGCTCGCCGGTTACACTTGGAGCACGGAATATTCCTACGATGCAGACGGCAGACAGTCGCTTGTAAAGCTGAACAACGGCAAAACGATCGAATATGCCTACGGTACATCTACGGGGCGTCCCGACAAGATCACGCTGCATCTCGACACGGATTATGTTGTGGACTGGACGAACAAGTCCGGAGCAAACGGTTCCGCAACATCACTGCTCTCAACATACGCAAACGGCAGTGATGCAAAGTACAACTATGATTATGACGCCAACGGCAACATAACCAGGATATGGCGCGGAAACACGTCATTCGGCAATGCTTCGGAGAAGTATTCATATGTTTATGATTCGGCGAACCAGCTCGTAAGGGAGAACCTTTATTACGGCAGCGGCAACAGCAGCAACGCTACAATTACATATGAATACGACATTTGGGGCAATCTGCTCAACAAAAAGATCTATGCTTACACTGTCGGAACGCTCGGCACGGCTCGGGAGACCGTTCCCTATGCCTACACAAACTCGGCATGGAAGGATCAGCTCACTTCGTACGATGGCGAAAGCATAACATATGATGCTTCCGGCAACCCGACGAACTACCTCGGTGCAGCTCTGGTTTGGGAAGGTCAGCGGCTGAAGTCGTATACCCCAAAAGACGCATCCTCCGGACGCGCGAACTCGTATGTCTACAGTTACGATGAAAACGGCATCCGCACAAGAAAAACCATCGGCAGCACCGTTACGGACTATTACTATAACGGTACGCTGCTCATGGGCACCGTCAAAACCACAACGAACAGCGACGGAAGCACAACGACTTCAAAGCTTCGCTTCAGCTACGACGCTAACGGCAAAGTCGTTGCCGTGAACTATAACGGAAATTATTACTATTACCTCCGCAACGCCCAGAGCGATATCGTCAAACTCATTGACAAAACCGGAGCAACTGTTGTAGAATATGCTAACCTTAACAGCGATTGAGTCGCTGTTAAGGTTTGACAGTTGGGGAAAACCTCTGTCAACCTCGGGCTCACTCGCGTCCACACTCGGAAAGAATAATCCCTTCCGTTACCGTGGGTATGTCTATGATGAGGAAACCGGCTTCTACTACCTCCAAAGCAGGTACTATAACCCCGAAGTCGGCAGGTTCATTTCCTCCGATGTCCTCCTCTCCACAGGCCAGGGTGTTCTCGGACATAACGCTTATGCGTATTGCCTGAATAATCCGGCGAATATGAGTGATAGCTGCGGTTCGTATGCTGAAGCAATAAAGCCGCTTGATGGAGCCGGAGGGGGAAGTCTGGGCATTGGTATTGGTATCGGTTCACTGATATTAACAATTATTTCTGCCATTACTAACATAACAACATCGAAGCCGAAGGTTAAGTCCGATTCAAAGCCTCGAGAAAAACCAAAAACAGAATACTGGTCAGCCTCAATTGTTGATGGTCAAATCATAGCTATAAGTCCGCTGACGTATTCAGCGGCAAGAAACTGGGTTGATTCCGGCGGAAGTTTATTGTGCATTAACCATGCAGCTGCAATTGGAATTGTAAAATTCTACCCTTCTGCAAGGTGGGATCGCGCTCACAAATATGGGTGCGGTTATCTGAATCACTACCATTTGAGCTCGGCGCACACCAACCACATTTGGTATTATGGAGAATAAAATGAATAAAGAACGTATTGTTTTTTTCAAAAATGAGGATCAAAAAAGTGATCGATGCTCCGGAACAACATATGAGCAGTTTATTGATTATGCGTTCAAACACACTGATTTTTTCATGCTTGTATACGTTAATTACTACAATAAAGGATACACTAAAAAAATGAAGTCCTTTATGAAGAGCTTGAAACCGTTTCAGGTAAAAAGGCGCACAAACCCAAGTTGGCCCGGAACAGAGTTGACCATTTGCCCCAATACATCATATAAGGTGGTTTTTTATCGAACAGATGAAGACGCCAAGGAAGTACTGAAACACGTTTTCAAAATAAGCGACTGGTCTTGTCCGGAAAATCCACAGGATTTAGCCTTCTTTAAGGGTAACAAATGCTGGTTTTATTCTGTTGGGCATGAAAAAATTGCTGGAATAATCCGTGCTGATGACGAAGATGTTAATTTTGTTGTGAAATGCGGGCTGGCCGATTACAGTGATGTTGAGCCGTTCAATCCGCATTACTGTGTTTTCGATGAAGAAATCGTTAAAGACAAAGGCAGCATTGCACTGCGAGGGGCTAAAATATGATTTACGAAGACTTTGAATAGGAGCGCATTACATAGCCGGAATAAACAATGGCGACGGGACGTACACATTTTACAATGACTCGTCAATAAAATCAGTTATGCTGGACAGTCTGTATTTAGAACTCGAAGAACGTGGCGATTTGTTTATCAACGGTTGGTGGATTAACTTCAATAAATAATTTAAAATTGAAGCAAGGAGGCTTTTATGAAAAAAGAAATGCGGCTAAATATAATGATTATACTTATCGTCATATGTTTGGCAATGCTCCCTGCCTGCATGAAAGGTGCACCGGACGATGCTTACATGATTGACTTAACAGATGAGCGAAATGTTGTGATTAATGATGCAATAGTTTTTTGGGCTGACGGAGATATTGAAAAGAACAAATTACTCGAACAATTTATTTTTGAGGAATTTAATGATTGTTTCAACACGAACATTCCGAATTTCAGGAGAATCGACAACGATGATAAGGAAGCTGCAACTAAAGCCGCCGAATACTTTCTCAAGGAATACTTCGGAACTCGATATATTGACGCCGGCAACGGCAAAGCGAAAGTGAATTTTAAAAAGGATACGGGTTGGGGAAAACTCTGTTATTACCGTTGTGGTGACGTGTTCGTTTTGTTTGAAACGGATGAAGGCAGTTTTCGCGGATGCTTTGATTTGAGAATTCAAACTTACCTTCATTGTAAAGACGAGTCCGCTCCATGGACATTTACTATAAATTTGAATTTATATGAACAATCTGCAAAACACCTGTGCATGCTGTATGATTTAAACTTAATGAGTGTTAAAAAGTATACGTTTGACCGTGTAAGCGATTCTCAAACAGCGTTTGCTGCAGCAAAGAAAATGAGCAGATGGGCACGGTGCCAAGAAAAAGAGTACAAGGTGTATTTCAGTCCGTATTCCAATGCATGGTTCGTGTGTGCAAAGCATTGGATAATTGCATTCGGTGAGGATAGCACAATTCTATATTCTGCAATCGTGATTTGAGCGTGATCTATGTCGCAATGTTCAGAATGACATTGTGAAACTCATTGACAAAACCGGAGCAACCGTTGTAGAATATGCTCACCTCAACAGCGATTGAGTCGCTGTTAAGGTTTGATTCTTGGAGCAAACTGCTGTCAACCTCGGGCTCACTTGCGTCCACACTCGGAAAGAATAATCCCTTCCGTTACCGTGGGTATGTCTATGATGAGGAAACCGGCTTCTACTACCTCCAAAGCAGGTACTATAACCCCGAAGTCGGCAGGTTCATTTCCTCCGATGTCCTACTCTCCACCGGCCAGGGCGTAATTGGGCATAACGCGTATGCGTATTGCCTGAATGATCCTATAAACAGCGTTGACAGTACCGGCAACTTTTCCTTCAAAAATCTCTTTTCCGGCGTTAATCTTGTTTCGATCGGTATTACTGCTATTACAGCAGCGGCTACGATACTCACATGCGGCGCAGCTGCACCATTAATGGTTGCCGTGGCAACCGCCACCGTTGTTGCGGGCACGGCAACATTTATAAACGGAGTTGCCGAAATAGGGGAAGGAATATCTGCATCGAGTGACACAGCAAATGACGGAACGAATTTTGTTCGTGATTTCGTCATGGGAGGTAATGCCGATGCATATGAAAAGCAAAAAAGAATATTCTCTGCAGCAGCACAAGTAGGAACCGCGATTTGCGGAGCCTATACCGCCGCTAAAGGCGGCAACGTCTGTTTCGTTGCGGGAACGCAAGTCGAGACGGCGGACGGAAGCACTGCAATTGAAAATATCAAAGAGGGCGACCGTGTTTTTGCGGCAAACCCGGAAACCGGAGAGGTTGCATATAAAAAAGTTGTACAAACGTTTGTAAACGAAACGGATGAGCTTGTTGATGTAACCATAGACGGAAAAACCATAAGGTCAACGCCTTCTCACCCGTTCTATTCTGCACAAAAAGGTTGGACAAGCGCAATCAACCTCCGTGCAGGTGATATCCTTGTTCTCAATAACGGTGAGTATGTCGTTGTTGAGCAGATTCAGCATGAACTGCTCGAGAGTCCGATCAAAGTCTATAACTTTGAAGTCGAGGATTTTCACACCTATTATGTTTCGGCAAACGCGGACTCGGATGAGTTTGTGCTGGTGCATAATAGCTGCAATCATAACAGCCGTTGGAACAGCGAACGAAGGAATTATTGGAAGAGACAAGCAGCCTCATACACAAACGGCCCAACCAATGAAATGTCGACAAGTGGGTTATACAGAGTGACAGAGCGCAATTTGGACCGAATGCTTCGTGGGTGTGCGCCGATTGGAACTGACGACAAATCTGTAGTGTTGCACCATATTTATGGTATCGTCAACGATTTCTATGAATATACAGAGATGCTGGCAACAACGCATACGGGCTCTTTTAGAATGCTTCACCCGTTTCTGTTTAACAAATAATAAATACCGGAGGTAAAAACATGGACTGCAAAAAAACGATTATCGACTATCTTGAGGGAAGAATCAAGCCAGCAGAGCTTGAAGAACTGTTCGAAACTCATCCCGAGCTGCTTGATTGGGTACAGAGCATTGTGCCGGAAGACCAGAGGATGGAAGCCAGCGAATTCGTTAACGGGCATTATGAAAGCCGCACTGTTCCGTTCGATATTCGTCTCTTCATTAAACAAGAAAAGACAATGTTCGGAGGCAAAGGAGAGTATTCGTTGGGAGTTCGAGTTGATATATTTAGCGTCATTAGTAGGCTCGTTAAGGCAGCTTTTCCCGACATGAAGATCAATCTGACGGATGAAGTGAACGAAATGCACGGTTTGTCATTGGACGCATGCCCGAGCTATATCGGCGGCGTGGAGGTAACTGAAACGATAGAGAATATCATTAGAGAGTTGCCCGAAAACCTGTCGAAAAGCAAACGAATTGCGCTTGCAAGAAGCCGGATTAAGGATGCCTTTCACATTGAAGGGAGAAAATGGCCGTATTGGATTCAGGAGCCCGACTGGCCCGCAAATAACGGCAAACCGATGAAGTACGTTTCAACGGTGCGGCTTAATGCTGATCAGCGTGAACACCATTTTGTTGACGTTGACACGGGCGAAGAACGAATCGTTATGGATTGCACCTGATCAAAAGCTTTTCGCGAATGCGAATAAGTGAATCCGAATTCCGACCGCGCGGCGGGAGACTCGGCATAAATGCACACAATCAAAGTGCATTTTTCGTGGTTTCCTGCCGCGCGAATGAGTTATTTCACCAAGCAAAGAAGAAACTATGAGTATGATTCCATGAATCAGCTTGTGCGCGAAAATCTGTACTACGGAGAAAACAATTCCGCGAATTCAACTTACACTTATGCATACGATTCCTACGGCAACATGCTCGGAAAGTATCGCTATGCATACACAACGGGCTCAATTGCGAACAAGCTCGGGATCACCGTTGCAGAATATCAGTACACCGATTCGCAATGGGGCGATCTGCTGACGGCGGTCACGGACGGAACGGTATCGACCGGCTTAAAGCAAAACAGCACCGTTTCATATGATGAAATGGGCAACCCGACCCGTTACTTCGGTGCGACCATGACTTGGGCGGGCAAACAGCTCAAGTATTGGGGCAAATCCGGAAAGTACGTCAACTTTGCATGCAACGAGGACGGCATACGCACACAGAAAAACTCCGACGGAATCTTAACAAACTATTATTACAACGGCAGCCTTCTTATAGGCATGACGGTGGGTTCCGGCAGCAGCACCAATATCCTCCGTTTCAGCTATGACGCTGGAACGGCAACGCTTTGCAAAATACAGTTGTAAAGACATCTTCCGGATTTTGCTTGCCTGCGAAACACTCGTGAACAATCAGCTTGATCTTTCCCATAGTTGCCTCCTTTACCGTGAGAGTAACAGTTGGGGGGAGAGAAGCCCCTCCAAATGTTCACAAAATGTTTACATACTGCAAGTAATCTGCTATGTACCAGCAAGCATTGGGGCTGTTGCAAAATCAAGTCATATTTGCAGCAGCCTCTTTCTTTTTTAGGAGGGCAATCCGTGGAGTGCCGGACATTACATTTTTCGGCTCAAGCGAAGCCGGCTCATGCAGAAAGCGTGATTTTTGTGTACGGCAAACAGACCTGCTCAAGTTTTGTTGTTCTCGGAAGGTTATTTCAGGCTGTTTTCGGTTCAAACAGTGCTTTCCCAAATCGTCCGTCAGCAAGCCGACTGCACAGTTTTCGGATATTGAATGCTGTTGCGAGGATAAAAAGGCGGGTTTCGTTGTTGGTCTTCCCTCGGGTGAGGAATCTTCCGAACCCGTAATCCTGTTTTAAAACACCGAAAGCGCCTTCAACTTGGATCGAACGGTTCATTCGGAGAAGAATGCCCCTATCGGTTGAAATGCGTTTTTCTGCTTCATCTTTTTGACGACGCATTGTTTTTGAAAGTTCTGTTTTACGGTTCTCGTACTGTCCCTTAAAGCAGTTTTCCCTGCGGGAGCAGCCGGAACAGTCCTCACAAACATAATAACTTTCCAATATCATGCAGCCGTTATCAGTCTCTCCGGTTCTGTCATATGCATGAAGCAGTCTTTTGTCATTCGGGCATGTAAAGCTGTCACTCTCCGCATTGCACGGCATATCATCCTTGTGATAGATGTTTTTCTTGAATTTCCTTGTTTTCTTCAGTTCATGATCCGCCGGTTTGATGTATGCATTTTGCTCCGTGCTTTCAAGGTAAGTGTAGTTTTCCTCGCTTGCATACCCTGCATCCGCAACGATATTGCCGTGCCTTCGGCCGGTTCCTTCCGCTGTTCGTTCAAAAAATGGTATCAATGTTGTTGTGTCGTTCGGGTTCGAAAATAATCAGAGACCAACTATATACTCACTTTCAACGCCTATCTGAAGATTGTACCCGGGTTTGAGCTGTCCGTTTCCCATGTGGTCGTCTTTCATTCTCATAAAAGTTGCTTCGAGGTCCGTCTTTGAATAACTCTTCCGATTAAATACAGGATCGTTTTCGTCAATCATTGTTACAACATTTATCGGCATGACTGCTTGATTTTTGCTCGTTTTCATTGCATAATCAGCTCGTTTTCTGTTGGTTTTTGAGCAATTTAATTATACACGAAAGCAGCAAACCGGACAACCCTTCTTGAGTTGCCCGGTTTTGTTTTGGGGACTAATGCAACAGCCCCATTACAACGATGATCAGTTCATTTGCGGCAGAATGGTATGACCACAACATGCAAATGAAAGGTGGTGCCAAATCGAGAAATCTACACCATTCATTCCTGAGTTTTGAGTTCAGGAATTGCTCACTCGACCCGCAGCATCCGATAGCCGATTCCGATGTGCGTTTGTATGTATTGCTGCCCGCCTTCCCCATTTTCCAGCTTTTTGCGCAGAGTCGCCATAAATACCCGCAGAGAAGCAATATCGTTCTCCCAACTGCTGCCCCAGATCTGCTGCGTGATGTAGGTATGGGTCAGAACCTTGCCCACATTTTTTGAGAGCAGGCACAGCAGCTTGTATTCAATGGGTGTCAGGTGCAGTTCTGCACCATCAAGATATGCGCAGCCTGCCGCATAGTCGATTTTCAGCGCACCGTTCGTAAAAATCGGAGATTCCTGCGCTGCGTCTGTTTTCATCAGCGACAGTCTCCGCTGCGTCACTCGCAGCCGCGCCAGCAGTTCATCCACGGAAAAGGGCTTGGTGAGATAATCGTCCGCCCCGGCATCCAGCGCCACGATTTTATCAGAATCCTCTGTTCTGGCGCTGATCACAATGATCGGCATATTTGACCACGAACGGATTTTTCGGATGATCTCCACGCCGTCCATATCTGGCAGTCCCAAATCAAGCAGCACAATGTCCGGGTTGTGAGACAGCGCCTCCATCACGGCGCTTGCGCCGTTTTGCGCAGAAAGATACCTGTATTCATGGGTTTTCAGCGTTGTTGTGATCAGATTGCGCACCGGCGTATCATCTTCTACAACGAGGACGAGCGGCTTATTCATTTAAGTTCACCTCACTGAGCGGTACTGTAAAGGAAAAGATGCAGCCCTGCGGCGAATTGTCTTTCAACGTCATTTCGCCGTTATGTGCATGGAGAATGGCTTGACAGAGCGTAAGTCCAAGCCCGAGACTTCGGCGGCTGTCACCAATTGGATTGCCTCCGGTAAAGAACATTTCAAAAACACGTTCCTTCAATTCATCCGGGATACCGGGGCCGTCGTCGCTGACGCAGATCTCAGCCGCATTTCCCCGCCGGATCGCCGTGATTCGGATGTTCGAGCCTGCCGGAGTATATTTGACAGCATTGTTCACCAAGTTGATAAGCACCTGCATGATGAGTCCCGCATCCACCCGAACCAGCAACGGTACATCTCCGCAATCCACTGCGATGTGATGTTCTGCGGACCTTCGGTCAATATGCCGGAGCGCTTCCGACACAATATCGTCCACGACCTGATCGGAAAGGCGCAGCTTGACGCTGCCGTCCGCAATTTTTGTAATGGAAAGCAAGTTCTCAACCAGTCCCGTCAGCCATTGCGCATCGTCATAAATGTCCGTAAAAATCTGTTTCCGCGTTTGTTCATCCAGCACGTTATAGCTGTGCAGCAGCGTATCCGCGTTGCCGGAAATGGAGGTCAGCGGGGTCCTAAGGTCATGGGAAATTGAACGCAGAAGGTTTGCACGAAGCTGTTCGTTCTTTGCAAGGACGGCGGCTTTTTCCTTTTCTTCGGCGTTGCGTAGGCTTTCCAGCGCCAGAGCGCACTCGCCGAGAATGGAAAACAGCACGCTGGATGTAAATGCGTCAGGCTGCGTTTGCTTCTCCATCGGAATCCCGACAACACCGTAAATCTGCTGCCCGGTACGAATGGCAAGATACAGCCGTTTTGCTTTTGGAAAGTTTTGCGTCGTTGCTCCGGCACGTTTCCGGTTCTGCCAGACCCAGCGAATCACATCCTGCTCCCGGTCTGTGTCTGGGACGCTGTATGGTCTGCTTCCGTCAGCCGGGTAAATGATCCCTTGGGACAGTACGCCGCTCTGCACTGGATAAATCAGAATGTCCCGCTGCATGAGCTTCTGTATCTGCGTCGCGGTCATCTGATAGACCTCATCCGGTGTTTCCGCCTTTTGAAGCTGCCTGTTCATATCAAAAAGGAGTTTTGTCCGATAGGCATCCCGCGCGGATAGCTGCGCATGGGCTTTGAGCTTTGCGGCAAGCGTACCGGTCAAAAGCGCCGCTGCAAACATGACGGCAAAGGTTATTGGGTATTTACTGCCGTAGGCTGCCAAAGACAGCCGGGGTTCCGTCAGAAAATAATTGAACAGGATGACACTCAAAAAAGCGGACAGCACACCGCAGGTATATCCGCTGGTAAAAGCGGAAGTCAGAAGCACCCCCAGCAGGTAAACCATGATGATATTGGCATTTGCAAAGCCGAGCCGCAGAAAGACCCATCCGATGACCGTCGCAGCTGCCAGAATCCCGATGGTCAGAAGCAGTTCCCATGCGGTCGGAAACGCCGGACGGATGGTAAGCAGCCGTTTCCTGCGGTAGCTCTTATAGGCTTCCACATCCGGAATGATATGAATGTCCACCTCTGGTGCAAGCGTAATGAGCCGTTCTGTCAGCGTCGGTTCACTCCAAAAATGCCGCCGCTGTACGCCGCTTCGCCCAATCACAATTTTGGTCACATCAGAGAGCCGCACATATTCCGCGATCTGTGTTGCCACATCTTCACCATGCGTTGTGACGATCTCTGCGCCAAGCTGCTGCGCCAGACGCATATTCGCCTGCAAGCGAACGGTATCTTCCGCGTTCATATCAGCGTCTCCGGGTGTCTGCACGTAAAGCGCGGTAAGGCTGCCACTAAATGCCTGTGCCATTTTCCCTGCCATTCGTACAATGCGTTCATTGGATGGAGACGAGGACAGGCACACAAGAATATGCTCTTTTGGCAGTTCGCTTCCTTTGTTCTGCACATTTTCACCACCCCTCTTAAACGATATTATAGCACCAAGATGTGAAGGTTTCTACTGCGCCCAATCGGATTCGTTGTCCGGAAATGAAATTTGCTCTGAATCATAGATCACGATTTCTACATGGGCATGACTGCTGCGAAACCGGGAAAGCGTTTCCTCAAGTTCGTCAGGAGAAATATTTCCGACCAGATGCACGCACGGCTCAGGCTGCTGTTGTTCGGGCGCTTCCTCGATTCGCTTCTGATTTTCATCCAGAAAGCGATCCAGCCGCTTCATCAAAAACCAGCCGAACAGGAACATTAACGCTGTCCCAGCGATCAAAACGACATCTTCCACATACCCTCACCGTCCGTTCAGATTCGGAAGCACTTTTGCAGCGCTTTGTATTCGCCCAACGCTAAAATCGTTGTTTCCCCGGACAGCACCGTATCCGGTGTAATTGATACGTCGGTTTTTCCCGAATGCTTGATGCCAAGAATGTTGATTCCAAACTTTCTGCGGATATTCAGTTCGCCAATGCTTTTCCCGACCCAGCCTTCTGGTACTTCCACCTCAAAAATGGCGTGCTGCTCGTCGATCTCTATGTAGTCGAAGATATGGTCGGCAGTGTATCGGATCGCTGCCCATTTTGCCACCTGCTTTTCCGGGTAGACTACATGGTCTGCACCGTTGCGAAGCAGAAACTTTGCCTGCACATCACGCTCGGCACGCGATACCACGCACTTTGCACCCAGCTCCTTCAGCAGCGAGGTGGTTTCCAGCGAGTTCTGAAAATTACCGCTGATGGTCACGATGCAGACGTCAAAATTTCCGATGCCAAGAGAGCGAAGAAACTCCGCGTTTGTACTGTCGCCAATTTGTGCGTTGGTGACATATGGCAGCACATCACTGATTCGTTCCTCGTTTGTATCGACCGCCATGACCTGATGCCCCAGCTGAGAAAGCTGTACTGCGATATGCCGTCCGAAGCGGCCTGTGCCAATCAATAGAATGTTTTTCATGTGAAAAGGCTCCTTATCCAATCGTTATTTTTTCCTGCGGCAGCCTTGCATTCCCCACTTTTTTGCTGGAAAGTGCCGCATAAATGAGGGTAAGACCGCCGACTCTGCCCAGATACATGAGCGCAATCAACACTATCTGGGAAGGGATATGCAGTTGTGGCGTGATACCCAGCGTCAATCCCACTGTTCCGACCGCCGATGCCGTTTCATACAGGCAGGAAGACAGCGGAAGATTCTCGTATGCGCTGATAAAGACCGCACCGCCAAAGAACAGCACCAGATACATCGTCAGAATGGTCGCGGCGGTCTTGACGGCGCTGCAATCGACTCTGCGTCCGAAAAATTGGGCACTATCGCGCTGGCGGAAGGTCGCAGTGGCATTGGCAATCAAGACCGCCAGCGTCGTTGTTTTCATGCCGCCTGCTGTAGAACCCGGAGAACCGCCGATGAGCATCAAAAGGATCATCACGCCCTGCGACGCACCGGACATCGCGGACAGCGTTACTGTGTTGAAGCCCGCGGTCCTCGGTGTGATCGACTGGAACAGAGCTGCCTGAATCCGCTCTCCAAGGGGAAGGGCATCAAAGTCTACGAAGAAGAACAACAACGCCGGAAGGACGATCAGTGCGAATGTCGTGACAAGGATCACCTTGCTCTGCATCCGGTAGCGGTGAAACCGCCACTTGTTTTCGCAGACATCGTCCCATGTCAGAAATCCGATGCCGCCGATCACGATCAGCAGCATAATCGTGATATTGATTCCCGGACTGCCGGCGTAACCGGTAAGGGACGGATAGAGATTGTTTTCTGTCCCAAGAATGTCAAATCCGGCGTTGCAAAAAGCAGATATGGAATGAAACACCGCCATCCAGACGCCGCGCCATCCATAGTCCCGGCAGAACGCCGGCAGCATGGCAAGCGCCCCCAGCAGTTCAATCAGAAACGTCCCTCGCAAGATAAAGCGTGTAAGACGGACGATCCCGCCTACCTTTGGTGCTGAGATTGCATCCTTCATGGTGCTGCGCTGCATCAGAGAGATTTTTCGCCCGGACAGCAGCGCAAACGACGCTGCGACAGTCACAACGCCAAGTCCTCCGATCTGGATCAGCGTCAGAATGACCGCTTGCCCAAAGGCGGACCAGTAGCTGCCCGTATCCTGCACCACAAGCCCCGTCACACACACGGCAGATGTCGCGGTAAACAGTGTTTCATTGAATGGCGTTGCACACCCGGCTGTTGTGGAGATCGGCAGCATCAGCAGCAACGCTCCGAGCAGAATGACCCCGGCAAAGCCAAGTATTATAATTTGAAAAGACGAAAGACGACGTTTTCGACGAATGTTCTCTTCCGGCATAAAGGCATCTCCTTATTTCTGTTATCGTTATATTATACGGTCGGAGACTTTAAGGTTGGATAAGGGACATTTGCAGCGTATTAAGATTGAATAAAGATTGGGAGATTGCTTGTGCAATGCTTTTCTCCTGCCATGCGAAGTGCTATGAACATTCGGTTACAAGCAAATAAACTCGTATAACAAGCAGTAACCTCTTGCATGTGTCAGGTGACTGTATGAATACAATGCCCTGCACCGATTCCTATTCCTGTCTGTGAATCTCCTTTTCCCGCCGCTTTTGATAATCCTCCAGGTATCGATCCAGATAAACCTTGTTGACGGTGGCCAGGATCGTGTTGCGAAGAAGATCCTTTGCATCGGACTGCGTCTTACCGATTCCATCTCTCGCCGGGGCTATACCGAACGCTGCACCGAGCATATTCTCAAATTCATCACAGAAATAGTCATAGGCGGTCTGAAGGGGATAGTTATCCTCCTGTATGCCGAACATCAATCGAAGCCCTTCAAGCTGGACAACGGGCTTGACTACGGCAATGAACATGAGTCGTGCGAGGTGTTCCGCTGTGTATGCCTTCTTTATCGGGGACGGGATCAGACCCTGTTTCACATAATTGCTCACCATGGAGCTTGTCAACTCCGATTCCCCCAACGGCGCAAGGTGAGCGTTGACATAGCGCACCACCTGCTCCAGATAAAGCCCGACGTTCGGGATCTGCTCATAACGCGGCAAGCGGAAACCCTCAATATTCTCTATCAAGCTGCTCACTTCCTTTTCCATGCAAATATTATACACGTCTCTCGTTAATCTTTCAACTGTTTTGTATAAGCTTTTTACAGGTTTTTCTAAATCTGTTTACGGAATAATAAAAACCCGATAAAACACCTGTGTCGATTTGCAAAATCGGGTGAAATGCTTCTTATTATTAGGAGGACGTACAATGAATCGGTTTCGTATTGTCGCAGACTCAAGCTGCGACCTTCTCACGCTGGACGGAGCAGACTTCGTCAGTGTTCCGCATCTGCGTGGTGGATAAAGAGACTGTTCATTGTTCAGGAGCAAGCTTCATTTTCCGCCAATGCACTTCCTCTCGGGAAGAAGATGTACTCAGCATTGATTTGAATCTCCGAGGCGACCTCGATTGAACCGTTCGAAGCATTGGTTCTTCCGATGCCGTCTTTCGAAAAACGGAGCTGCTGCAAACATCACTTGATTTTGCAGCAGCTCCTTTGAGCTTGTCAGTATTTGATTGTTTCGATTCCGCACCGTGCTCGCACCGTTAAAGACATTGATTCTACCGACTTCTGCAATGTTTTCTTATCCGATGCTGCCGTTTGCGGAACGCTGTTTTTTTATTTGCATCACAGCTTATCCGAGCAGTTCAATGCCGAGTGCGTGACGCAATATCCTGACAGCATCATTCACCGTTACCTCACCGTTGAAATCGACATCGGCAAGGCGGCACTGATTCTCAGTGAGTTCAATAATGCCCATCGCTTTACGAAGTACCATAAGAGCATCAATGCCACTGATGCAGCCGTCCATATCGACATCTCCGAGCAAATGGTAGACGGTAGAAACTGTCATATCGTTCATAACGGGTTCTCCGTCGTAATCCCATCCGCAGAAGACATAACCCTGATGTTCAGGTGCAACGGGGAATTCGCCCGAATCGATAACATCTCCCCTGCCCACAGTCAGCGTGCCGATAACCGCATTGTTGTTGAGGCTGTCAACGAAAGTCACTGTGTAAGCAGTCATGGACCAGCGTGCGTTCAGTGTGATATTGCCGTCAACAAGATAAACAGTTTCATCAGTATACCTTGTGCCGTTCTCATCAAACCAACCTATGAAGTCAAATCCTTCACGGGTGGGAACAGGCAATGTACCAACGGGTTGACCGTAAGTTACTGTGATTTCCGCAGGACTGACTTCGCCGCCGCGTGCATCGAAGGTGATGGTATAGTCGTTAATCGTCCACGTTGCTGTATATACAACGTTTTCGGTAACAAATTCCGCAACCTCGGGTGTCCACCCCGCAAACGAATAGCCTGCACGCATGGGAGTTCCGTTGAAGTTCGGAGTATGCGAACCCTCCTGAGCAAAGTACTGCTGATCTGCAAAGATAACTTCGCCATCTACACCATCGGTGTACCTTACAGAATAACTCGGAGTTGAGTTAATAGCAAGGCCATTGATGTCGATACCGCTGCCGAGAATGTCCACAAAATGAGTCTCTCCGGTGTCCGTCATTGAGTAGATGTTGTTTGAAGCATCCGTTATGTAGAAGAGATCGGTGGTTGCATCATAAGCCATTTCGGTTGCACCCGCATAGACGTTAACGCCAACGCCCGACATAACGACTGTTCTGTCTGTAAGATACTTGTCGGAGTACCTAATAAGCTTGGGAACAGAGGTTGCCCAATCATTGCCCATTGCGTAAACAGCACCGTCCTTCACTGCAACACCGACCATTGTGCAGTAATCGGAATCCATAATGTAACCGGACATGTAATTTGTTCCGCCCGCCTGCAAAGTTGCAGTATTGTATTGGAACATATAGAATCCGCCGACTGCATAAAGAAGTTCGTTATCCGGATCGTATGCAATATCGTTGATGCCCGTCCATGCTTCGAGACCGCCTAAGCTCACGCTTTGGCGGGTCAGTATGTCGTATCGGTAGAGTTGATAAGAAGCTCCGCTTTCAACGACATAGAACAGGAAGTTATCGCCGTATGCAAGACCCTTAATCATCGAACCGCCGCTGAATTCAGCGATGGTTATCGCCGTCTGCGCAGGCAGAGCGGGATTGAATGCGATCAAAGCATCTCTGTTTGCCGAAACAGTGTATGCAACGGAGGAAGCCCCGGGCTGTTCAACTATTTCAACCGTGCATTGTGCAGATACACCTGTTTGGTTGCTTGTGACCGTTATTACAGTGCTGCCGACTGCAGCACCGGTTACAAGACCGTTTTCGTCAACGACTGCAATACTTTCATCAGCCGACGTCCAAGTTACGCTCGTATCTGCCGCGTTTGAAGGACGTACCCTCGCTTCAAGCTGTGCAGTTCCGCCTACATAAGTGCGAGCAGAAGTCTTGTTAAGCAATATACCGTTAACGGTGCTCTGCGGCAACTCACTCTCATCCGGAATGAAGGCCATAAGTCCTAAGAATGCTTCACCGTACTTAACGGATGAACCTTCGCGTGTGTAGAGGCTGATTCCTCCGAGATTTACCGAATACGGTTCCTCGCCAAGCTGAATCATTACAACACCGCTTGCATACTTAAGCCCCTGTGTGCTGTATGTTGCATTGAGATACAGTCTGTTCGTACCATAGTCATACGCCATCTGAGAATTGTACTGCATGTTGCCGTAGTAGTTGTTGCCCGTGAAGACACCGGCGCCTGCAATCGTCATGAACTCCTCATACTCGCCCGTCACCTTATCCACCGTATATATAACGGTCTGTGAAGAGTCGTTTGAAGGAGATCCTGCTGCATAGAGCTGTCCCTGCGCATCACATGCAAGAGCATATACAGGTCTGTTAAAATCGAGCTGTGCAATAACGTTTACACTGCCGGTATTCAGGTCAACCGTCACAAGCGACGCAGGGCACTGAACTGCCTGATCGGTGCTGTACTCGTAGGTATGGTGAAGCGTAAGGCCGTACAATGTACCTGCTGCATAATCCATTGCAAGTGCGGTAATCTGATCATTGTAAGTATCAATGTTCGCCGTACCTATTGTCGTGTAAGCCGAGAGGTCGTTTTCATCGATCCTGAGGAAAGCTCCCTTATCATTGAAGGCATAGTAGTAGCCGTCATAGTAAACGCCCGAACGCAGCGAGTAGACGCTTATCATGCTCTTGTCAACAAGCATGTGCCTAAGGTCATAATCATTGCCGTGAATCCAGAAATCATAGTAGCTTGTTCCTCCCTGGTCGAGGTTAAGGAAGGCCTTAAATTCGCCGGCTGCTTCAAGAACCGTAATCTCTATGGAGTCAGTGTACAATGTGTCATCGTTTTTATTTCTCGTCGTAACCGTAACGGTTGCCGTACCAATGCCCATAAATGTCAGTTTGCCGAATCTATCGACAACGACAACTTCTTCGTCGGAAGATACCCATGTTTTAACCTGGTTGGTAGGTCTGAGAGGTTCCGTCACAACGTTGAGTTGGAGCGTCCCTCCGGCAAGACCTACAGCCGACTCACCGTTGGTTATCGTAATGCTTTCAACGGGGATGATCTGCGTTTCAGGTTCATTGTCGGGAATGGTGAAAATAACCGTTTGCTCTACACCGGCCTTTGTTGACACGTCGCCCATGTCAATAATGGTTGCGGTCGTCCTTTCGGGTTCCCATTCGTCCGGACCGAGTGTGACAAGGTAGAGGGGTGAAAGTCCCTTGTTCATGCACGGGTTCCAATAGATGTTGCCGGTGTTGTAGTCATAAGTCATGCCTGCATAGAACCAGCTGTCACCCGAAGCACTGCCGAGACGAGTTGTTGACAAAGTATCGGCATCAACAGAGTAAAGAGTTGAACTCATGTCTGCAATGACGATCATTCCTTCTGCCGTGACGCACATTGCCGTTGCAATGGCGGGTCCGCCAATATCGCCGGAGAAAGTTCCGAGCGGGTCAATCGACCCCGTTTCAAGATCCACAATGCACAAACCGCCGTTTGTAAGATCAACGCCGTACATACGACCGGTGTTGTAATCAAAGCCGATGTTTCCAACTTCAATACCGATGGTGTATCCGATTTCTTCCGGTTCGCCGATTACAGTTTCAGCGGGAACCGCACCCTTCGTAACAGGACTGCGATAAAGCACCGAAGCACCGCCGAAAGTTCCGTCCGGAGCGGTACGTGCCTGCACCATTACAGTGTAAACATATCCGTTGTAATATGCACCGCCCTGCCAGAGCGCATTGGCAGTGACATTTTCTCCGGATGTCGGATCGTAATATGTTACCATGGGTTTTCCGAGTGATGTTATTGCAGTGGGTGTTTTGTCAGCATACGTGAACCATGTGAATCGGTTGCCGATGTTTGAAAAATCTTCAACAACAAAGCCGTAGAGGGCATCCTCCGCTTTCACGACTTTGATCTTGCACTCCGAACTGTAATCCACCCAAGTGGGTACCGTTGTGCCGGTTTCATTATCCCAATGATAGGGATCCCATACCTGACCCGTGGCGGTGATAACTGCGTCTCCTTCCGAAACTGCCGTTACAAAGCCATTGGCATCAACAACGGCAATGTTCTCATTCGATGTTGACCACATGACGCCGTTTGCTTGTGCATTCCACGGCTGCCACGCGACTTTAATCTGACGAGTCTGATTTTGAACCATTGTTGTGGAATACGGCTCAAGTGAGAACCCGGTCGCATTGATTCCCATTTGGAAGAGATCGGATTCAATGCTGTTGGGAATGAACAAACATGTTTGACCGCCGGGGCCATAGGTTCCGACTTCGGTGCATGCAGCAGTTTCGAGGTTGACGGTATACGTTACGTTAATATTTACATATACGGCACCCTGAGGAACCTGACTGTGTGCAAACCAGTACATTGTATCCGTGTTGTGGTCGTAGCCCATTGACTGAATAACGTTTGCTCCGCCAAAACCCGGATAATTTACAAAATCTGTTTCCCCAATGAGTACGGTTTCCGCACCGTTGCCGGCTGTATTGAGTTCCAATGCATACAGACAGCCGTTTGTACCGATACCGTAGATGCTGCCTTCGGTCGTTATTCCGAGACAGAGAATCTCCGATGAACCGTTTTCGCCCGTGATCGGCCCAATCTCGTCAACAAAGACCTGGTTGTTCCACTTGGAAGTCCAAATCTTGTACAATGCATTGTAACCATCGTCCTTTCCGTCGTTATTGTTATCTCCCTTGTATGCCCAGCCGACGGCAAGAAGGAAGTCGGTTCCGGAAGCGGAATCCCACGGATCAAGCAGAGCTGTTCTTGTATCGGAGTAATCCATTGCCATATCGTAAAGAACCCATACGCCGTTTTCGCCGACTTTGCCGCTTTGAGCAACAAGAGTCTTTGTTTTCCAATAGGTTCCCGACGGAGTCACCAGCTCCAGTGACCCGGTCCCCGCATTCTGCGCGATAAGATAGCCGTTAACATATTCGGCTGAATAATACCTGTTCGCAGAATCGAATGTTTCGTTTCTCGCATCGGAGAGGTCAGTTTTATTCGCACTGAACCAACCGCCTTCAACCGCTGCCGCATCGTAAGTCTCACATCCGTAAATGCGGCTGCTGTCCAACGCAGCGGGACCTGTGTCGCCGCCGATATGATCGCCGAGGTTAAGGAATGCATCGATAACAGTTTCGTTGCAGGCGTAATCAGCAACAACAACGGTAAATTCATTGCCGAAGCCGGTAATGTCAAACCTTCCGCTGAAAACTTCTCCCGGAGTGTTTTCAACCTCGAACTTGCCCATGATCGTGCCGTTGCTGCTTTCAAAAAGAACTGCCGCAATGTAGCGATTTTCAAGCAGCTCAAGGTTAAGATAGGTACGTCCGTTTTCTTCGTCGAAAGAAACTGCGGACTGCAAATCCGCGCCATTCAGTATTTGCGGTGCGGCGGAGTCGAGAGTCACATCAAATACGATGCTGTCGTCAACAAAATCGTCGCCGTCATCGAGGTAGGCTTCCATTTTGTATGTTACAACAGTTCCGTCGGGAAGCTCGTTGCCGTCCAAGTCTTTCCCGTCCCAAACGTCACCTTCTCCTGCAAGCAGGTAGCCGGGAATAACCTGTCCGTAAGCAGCGTTATAGTAGCTCTTTGTCTGGTATTCTCCGCTGATGTCAAAGTAAACATCGCCCGTATTCCTGTCGGTCACGGTGATCCGGAGAGTGCGCGCATTTCTTAACATACCGTAATCAATTTCAGCGAGGGGATTGCTGTAGGAAAATGCATTATATGCATCTCCTGCTCTGCCGGTTCTGATGTACGGGTTTGTGCCGAGCTGTGCGTTGTTGGTGAATATCCTGACGGGATAGAGACTGTATTCCGATTCTTTTTCGCTGTCGAAAATGTCCGCCGCGGACCAATCGCCGTAGAAACCGACAATTGGCATTACCAGCGAAACGGGTTGTTCAGCTTCCGAACCTGAAACAGGAACGGCATAGACAAAGCCTTCAACGAATATTCCGTTGGGGAATCTGTTCATGTATTCTTTGTCGGCATCAGTCAAACTGATTTCCGCATTAACTGTTACCCTGCCGTTTGCCGGAACGTTAACGGTATTTCCTCCTTCAAACGTTACACGGGTCGTAAGACCGTAAGGTGCAGCGGCAATAAACCTATCTCCGTAAATGCTTTCAGTCAGAAGAGAACTGTCAAGCGTATAGGTCAAAACTTCGTCCGTGAGGTTGTTGATTTCGAAACTGAAATTGAAAATGCCGTCTTTACTGTCATTATCTCCTATTTCAGCCTTCGGTCTTCCCTCTGAAGCAGAAGTGCCGGTAAGGTATGCCTTTGTTGTGGTTGCCTTAACCAAATCGGCAAGACCGCTGCCCTGTGCACGAGGTGAATACTCAAGTGTGTCGGTTGCAAACAGGGGATTTGCGGTGCTCATAAGCAGAGCCGCAGCAACTCGCCTTTGTTCAGCCCCGGAAAGTTCAGGATAGTTTTCATCCAAATACTGGATAAGAACAGCCATTGCACCTGCAATCTGCGGTGATGCCATCGACGTTCCGCTCATGTTTCCGTAATAAGAACCCGATATTGCAGGATCGACCGTCGAATAAATACTTCCGCCGACGCCTGAAATTTCAGGCTTAAGCTTCAAATCCGGGGTTACTCCCCAGGAAGAGAAGCTGCTTATCGTTCTGTCGATATGGAAAAGCTGTGTGTCCGCATTGCAAACTCTGAACACAGCATTGCCTGATTCTGCTTGGGTAAGCAAAGCCTGACCTGCCGCTTTCGTTACGCTGACAGCAGGGATATTGCCCGCACCGTCATTTATCTGCATGTTTACAATGCCCATGGTGTTGTTGTAAACGACACATGCAATTGCACCGTTAGCCTGAGCTATGCTCTGCTTTTCAGGGAAAGAATTGCCTCCTCGTGAAACAACGGCGACCTTACCGTTTACGTCAACGCCTGCATAATCTGCCTCAGTGCCGTAACCGGGAACCATAACATATTCAAGTTCACGGTTTCTGAAATTTGCAATGAAGCTTGTTGCAGAGGTTGCTGCTGTATCCTGATAGCCGAAATCCGCCCCGCCGACAGTGATGTACAGCTGTTCGTAACCGTCGTTATCAACGGAAGCAACGGAGATGGCAGCACTGTACGTTGACGGAGTACCGACGAGACCGGTATCGGGGTTCGGAAGAAGAGACATGTTCATGCCCCACCTGTTGCCGTATGCATTGTTTGTATCGTTGCCGGCAGCGATAATAATCTGAATGTCGGATTCGAGGAATTTGTTCATCGTTTCCATCATGGTGGGAACATCGGTAAAGCCTGCTGCAGCACCGAGTGAAAGGTTTACGGTATCGACTTCAAGCCTTACGCAGTCTTCCATTGCGGCAAGTATTGTTGCCCAACCTGCACCGCCGCCGGACTGGAAAACCTGCATAACGACAAGCTGTGCGTCCGGAGCAACACCGACAGCCTTACTTCCTTCAATCTTGTTTGCCGCAGCAATACCTGCAACATGCGTTCCGTGATCCGAACCTGCATATGTGTTCGATACGTCAAAATCAGCTGTGGCATAATTGAAGATGAACGGAAGCTTCGTGTTGTAATACGAGCGATTAAGCTTCGGGGTGCTTTTACCCGCATTAAGCGTATACCAAATATCATCGACGCTCTGTCTTGTGATAGGGTCATCAAGCTTGTCATCGGGCAATGCGGCGAAATTCGGGTGTGTAACAAGGATTCCTGTGTCAAGAATCGCTATTCTCATGCCCTTTCCGCCGTAGCCGGAATTGTTGAGTATGTCCGAACCGATCATCGTTGAAGAGTTGTTTGTAAGCGGTGCAAGATCATAATCCGTTTCCGGCAAAGCAAAAGTCGGTGCAACATAAACGCTTTCAACACCGTTGAGTGCCTCAAGCTTTTTCCTGTTGCCGTATGCGGTCGTGACGGAAAAGCCTGTCATTGCAACCGTATAATCAAAACCAAACTCGTGCTTTGATTTGCCGAGAGCCTCGGCTGCCTGCTTTTTCGCAGAATCAATCGCCTTGATTTGTTTCGACTCCTGAGACTTGACTGCCTCTGTTCTTTCGGAAATTTCCTTTACAGAGTAGTTTCCAAGCAATGAGGCGGACTTCAAAACAACTATGAATGTCACCTCGTCGCCGGCTCTCAACGATGCGGCGGCATCGTTTTCGGAGAAGGGGGTGCTTGAAAGCTCGAACCTGTCGGTATTCAGCTTTCCATGATGTGTGTTCGCAGTCGAACCCCTGCCTTCACGTCCGGTCGCAAAGCCGCTTTTACTTTCGCGTGCCGTGAGGGAAAGAGGCCCGTCGGCTGTGCCTGCTATGCTGCTGCTTGTTTTCGCGATCAAATTCATCGGAAAACAGCTGACGAGCATAACGAGAGTCAGCAATAGTGCCAAAACTCTTTTCTTCATTAGTGTACCTCCTTGTGATTAATACTGATGTTCTTTCGGGCAATCCAACCGAAAGAATCCGTCATCAAGCATATATTAACATAGTATACCTTTTATGTCAACAGTTTCGATGTGGGTATATCAATTATTCTCGGCGCCGATGATTGGCTGCACACGGCCTGCAAAAACATTTACAGCCGTTATAGGCAGCAGAGGGAGAAATACGCAGCTTTACGGCAGGAGCAGAGCGTGAGTTGTCAGAGCAGCATTCTGTCAGCATGACATAATTCGCTGTCCGCACCTTCTGTCCCCAAGGGGAGACGGATGAAACGGCACGGCGAAATATCGGAATACGATTCCAAACCGGCAGGACTTATGAACTCTGCACAACGGCATCCTGCCCGCAGTGCAGCTGACAGCCTGTGATGCGAGGATCACGGCACCGAGGATCTGCTTGATGTGATAATACGGACCGTGAACGACGGGCGTATCTTTCCGGGTTCATCACACTCTGTCGAGATGAAGAATATGCTCTCAAGCCATATCTCACCGATACAGATTGAAACACTCCGTCACTGCATACGCGGCTTCACCTACCGTGAGATTGCCGACAAGTTCGGTTTGTCGGTCAGCGGTGTCAGACGGAACATCTCGGACATGATTGAGAAGGGCGGATTCAACAACAAGGAAGATCCGATCACCACGGCTGCAGAGAACAAGCCGGTCGTGACGACGCTGCGGGATACAAAATGATGACTTTCCTCCGGAGAATTTTTTGTTTCAGCGAAACAACTGTCCCTTGTGACAGTGACAAGAGTCGGAATATGCATTATAATGGTATCACAAGACGCTCGGTACGTCTTTCAATCGTTAAGCGATCGGAAGTTGCTATTGCAAATTAGGAGTAAAAAATAAAAATAATACATGCAAACTTGCAAGACCGCTCGTCGTCACCGTAGTGGCTGCGGTCATCGCAGGCACTCTCGGCATCATGACATCGGCAGAGGGCTGTACGATTGCCCGGTATGTCGGCGTCAAGTACTCTCTTCCGAGTGTCACGGCAGAGAACGACTACGGTTCGCTGGGCAACCCCTATAGCTTCAGCGACCCCCCGATGGTGCTGTTCAACGGAGAAACCATCACGGAATACTCCGACATATACCCCGGCAGTACCGTGGAGAATATAAAAAACCGGCAGCAGCCTGACGGTATGCCGGAAAACAGCGGACGGCGGCAGGATGTCCGCGAAATATGGCAGAACGAGCGAGAAAGCCATCTGCGCGCTTCTCAAGTCCCTTTACCCGATTCTGCCGAGAAGGAGTCACAATGAATGAAAAACCTAACCCCCCAAAGAAAGATATTTATTCTTATCTGGCGGTGCTGCTCTGCTTCGCCTTGTTTGTTGCAGGCGTCTGCGGCATCGTCTCGAGCAGAACCGCAAGCCATGAGTACAAGAACTCCGACGACGTGCGTGAGGTCAGCGCAGTCGTTCAGGATTACGAGCCAATCGCGATAAAGGACTCCGACGGCAACACAACCGATTGGAAGTACGAAGCCAAGCTGTCATTTGACGTCGAAGGAAAAACCTACACCGGAAAGGATACTTTCTACAGAGATATAAGCTCCGGGGACAAGGTCACGGTCGAGGTCTATCGAACCAGAAAGGGCGAGTATAAGCTCGCTCCGGAAGGCAATCCTGCGGATTTCCTTCTGTACTGTATGGCTGTTGTTGTCGGCGGTTTTCTGACTGTGGTGATGACACACAGCGTTGTGGCACCGGGCAAAAAAGAAGAAGCCGGGGAAAAAAGCGGTAATAACAAGAACAAGAGGTAGTTATGAGTCTGTCAGATGCATTCTGGATAGCGGCGGCCTTTGCCGTGATCTGTGCGTATTATATCGGCGAAAAGATCATTGATATCGATTTCTCGTGCTTTCTTGCGAAAAACAGGAAAAAGGCGAAGTATGAAAGACTTCTCGCAAAGCGTGAAACGCCGCTTGCAAATATGGGACTGCGCCGCAATATCCGAAACGCATATGAAAATGTTTTGTGCCCCCTCGCCAAAGCGGATAAAAGCCTGCTGCCGATCAGAATGGATAAAACCTTCCGCAGAAACATCGAGCTCCAGATCGACAGTCTCGCAAGGCACAGCCTTTACCGTGACATCCGCGTGGCTGACCTCAGTCCGGGACAGAAAATCGAATTCCGGACATGGGAGGACGACGGTAGGGAATGGCGTGAAGCCGAGCTTGAGTGCTGCGCACTTGAGCGCCTGATCTCCGCGAAGAACTCTGAGGTCGAGCACGAGATCTACCGAAAGCACGCCTGTCTGCGAGTCCTTCAGTCGCGGCATGTTCAGACGGTTGACTGCGGTAACGGCAAAAAAACCTTCTATGCCGGAAAAGCCAAGGTGATCTGCCCGTCATGCGGTGCCGAGGTCACGCTCAGCAGTCAGCAGGTAGTCTGCGAATACTGCGGCGCAAGGATTCAAACGGATTTTTACGACTGGCAGACCGAGGTTTTTGAGATCTACGAGCATATCGGGAACAATCTCAGAAAGTTTCTGCTGCTGCTCGGGTGCATGACGGTACTGTTTCTCTCCGAATTTCTCTGCCTCTACCTGATAAAGGATACCGAGATCTCCCTGGCGGCAGGTGTGGGCACGGCGATTCTGGTGCTTGCGGCACTGACGGCTCTGGCATTTGCCCGGAAGCTGAAGCACGATAAGCTGGCGAAGCGGATTGAGCTTTATTCGGAAAACTACCTCCGATCCTGCATAACCGAAGCTCTTTACAAGGACGCCGGCAGCGATGAGCTGCTTGACTACAGCGTAGGTACGATCATTCTGAAAAAAGTCGTCAACACGGAGGACACAACCACGATAACCGCCGATGTCTGCGTAAGCGAAACGTATCTCCCCGAAAACAAAAAACCGTACACGAAGAAAACCGGAAGAACACTCACTCTGCAAAGAGCAAGACACCCCGATAAAAGAAAGACGGACGGAAAGCTTTTCATCGAAAAGGACTGCCCGTCCTGCGGAGCCAATTTCATTCCTGACGAAAAACACTGCTGTTCGTTCTGCGGATACAGTCTCGATGCGGATAACGCCAAATGGGTCGTGCTGACGGCCGACAAAAAACAAGGAGGATCCTTATAATGGGATTATTTGACAAAAAATACTGTGACGTCTGCGGTGCCAAGATCGGTTTTCTCGGGAATCGCAAGCTCGAGGACGGCAGCCTCTGCAAGGACTGCGCAGGAAAGCTCTCCCCGTTTTTCAGCGATCGCAGGAATTCAACAGTCGCTGAGATAAAGGAGCAGCTCGCCTACCGCGAAGATAACAAGCGGCGGCTAGATGATTTCTTGCCGACTGTCACCTTTGACGGAAGCAAGAAAGTTTATATTGACCCGATAAGGGAGCTTTTCATCGTCACGAGGCTTTCAAACTGGCGCAGCGGCAACCCGGATCTTATCAGCTTCTCACAGGTAAGGAATGTTGAAACGGACATCAAGGAAAACAAGGAGGAGATCTTCTGTAAGGATTCCGAGGGCAACGAGAAGAGCTACAATCCGCGCCGTTACGAGTGCGATTATGAATTCAACATTACAATCCATGTTGATTCCCCGTGGTTTGACGAGATTGAACTTGAACTGAGTGACGGAAACCGTCCTGAAAGCCGCTTCACCGACCTCTACCGCGAATACGAGCAGAAAATGCGCGAGCTTTCGGATATACTGATGCGCCGTAGCAATCGTTATCGTGTCTTTGACGGCGACGGAACGATGAACCGGATCCGCGCTGAATATGACCGTCCCGTCTCCGCACCCGCTCCCCAACCGGGCGGCGGGGAATGGGTTTGTCCCTCCTGCGGTTCAAAGACCATCGGGGCTAAATTCTGTGACAACTGCGGTGCTTTGAAGACCGTGCCTGTTGAGGCCGATGCGGCTCGGACTTCTGTCAATGAGACATGGGTCTGCCGTTCCTGCGGTTCTGAGGGTCAGTCGGAAAAATTCTGCGAGAACTGCGGATGCGCGAGGCCGGCTTCTAAAACGGTGCGCTGCGTGTCCTGCGGCTACACCCCGGAGAATCAGGCAAAGCCGCCGAAGTTCTGCCCCGAGTGCGGTAAACCGCTGTCCTGACGCTGTGAAATGCCGAAGATTATTGAGGGCGGTGATAATAATGTCTGCTGTTTTTACGGTATCCGCACTGTTCGGCTGTGGAGGGAGCAGGAAATACACGGTCGATGATATCATTGCTTTCCACACATCCTGCTGCGGCATGGAAAGCAATCCGGTGTATGCTTTCGCGCTGCGAAAGCAGGATGAAAACTGGCTCTTCTCCGCAAGCTGCAGGGTCAAGAGCCGGGAGGACTGTTACACATCCTTCAGTTCCTTCCCGATACCGACCGAAGAAGCGGAGGAATTCCTTGAGATCCTCCGCGAGGAAGACGAGCTCGGGCGATTGCGGAAATACCGCAATCCAATACGCTTCTTCCACATAGCCGACGAGCCGATGCGCAGCTCCGGAATGACTTTCACCGACGGAAACAGCATTGAAAAAGAGACCAAGCTTTGCGACAGGGCTATTGACTGCCTGCGCGACCTTGCCGACAGATATTATGAAGCTGCCGAAAAAGCCGAGCCGCCGGAGGATGTCGATGGTATTACCGATCGGAGTGTGTATTTCACGGATTTCAGCCTTGCCGGCGGGAGAAGGATCAACTCATCCCTCCCCGTGCCGGATGAGCTCAACTGTTGCCTTTACGGGCTTGCCGGGGTGAAGCTCCTGACTGAGGTCAATATCAGCCGTGGCTGCATGGATCATTCCTCATCATACTCGTTCAGTCTCGAAAAAACGGAAGACAACTGGTTTCTGTCCTTCGACTGTGCGGTAGATTTGGTAGGATATCATGCGAAAGCGGAAAAGATTCCTGTCGATACCGAAGAAGCAGAGGAAATACTCCGAACAGTCAGGGAAAGACGTCTTATAAGCGAGGTTCTGTCATATGAAGCACCGTCGGAAAGCGACGTATATGTTCTTGACGGAACCACATACAACACATCGTTTGCTTTTTCGGACGGCAGCTCAGTACACGCCCCGATAAGCGCGGGCAGAGAGTTGACCGACGCATTCTATTCTCTTGCGGGCAGAAAAATCAAAAAATAAGTCGGTTCTTTCGGGAAATGAAAATGAGAACTGTAATGGCTGACAAGTGTGCGATTTGCTGAGCGGAAATTAATATGTTCCAAACCCGGAAGCTTTAAGACGGAAACCGCATCTACCCTTCACCTGCTTCTCCGGCTCGACGCCTGACAACAACTATACGCCGAGCCAGCCATATACGCTCATCATCGGGTCGAACCACGTTTCAAACGAGGAGCCCGGCTGCATGAAGCTCTTCATCCCCTGCGGCGGAGCGTATTCCCCGCACCCGATAAAGCTGCGTCAGCGTGGTTCCGACGGCAAGTGGTTCCTGTGGGAGCAGTACCTGCTGACCGGCGTCCGCACACCGAAATCCGAGACCCCCCGGGCATAACCCGCCTTCGGGATCAACGATAAAACGACCAACAGAGAGGAGAAATTACAATGAACATTATCGGAAAATGGAAAGTCAAGGAGCTGCTCTTCCCCACCCTCAACGGCATGGAGTCCTACACGCCGGAAAATCTGCCGGTGGGAGATCACGCTGACGAAATCATCATGCTGCTCATGAGCATAACCCAATTTACCGAGGACGGCCTCATGAAAACGCTGATGCGCGTACCCGAGGACAAAATCGAGCTTGCGAAGTCGCAGGGCGCCGTGATCGACGAGGACGGTTTCGCCGCAATCGAGCAGACCACCTGGAAAGAGAAGGACGGTAAGTTTTACTACGATACCAAAGTCAAAGGCGAGGTCCTCGGAGAGACGGTCGACCCGTTCGCCGAAATACCTGTGGATGAGAACGGCTGTCTGACCATCGCGTATGGTACGATGATACTCGAGCGCGTCGGAGACCGATGCGCCCCGGAGGAGTGATCCTCATGTCCGTACCGATAACTTCCGAGGACTGCGGAAAACTTCGGGAAAGCCGTACGCAGCCTGTGCGTCCGTATGACGGTGACGACATGATCAATGTACCGATAGATCAAAGCGTACTGTACGGCGTATGGAAGAACGACGACATCAAAGCCGTGATCGAGGTTTCAGGTGATAAACCGCATATGATCGTCACTGAAAACGGAAAACTCATTTTTGAGGGAGACGTAAGACTGCAGAAGTTCGGAGATCTCCGCTTCACCGACGGGAAAGACGGCGATGGAAATGAATCCTACGCTCCATACTCAGCTCTTACGTTCAGTCGCAACGAGAATGTCTACAAGTACCGCCCTCTCTTTGAAGGCACGGTGATCACATTCACAAAGCAAGCGGAATAAAAACCAAGGAGGTGCTGCTGCAAAATCAAGTCATATTTGCAGCAGCACTTTTCTTTTTTAAGGA
>ENA-UOJS01000510-UOJS01000510.1-human-gut-metagenome-genome-assembly--contig:-C74-NODE-510-length-41146-cov-26.554404_pt1 | contig 41146 bp, 28 predicted proteins | sample MGYA00242355_ERZ723902 | MGnify/ENA metagenome assembly ERZ723902
GGATTGGGTGGATTGGGTGGATTGGGTGGATTGGGTGGATTGGGTGGATTGGGTGGATTGGGTGAGGTATCCCTCCTATGATGGGTTACTTGTCCCGGCGCTTGCGCTGTTCCAAACGGGCGCGGGTCATGCGTTCGCGAATGCCGCCGTTTTGCAGGAAATCCCGTTCCTGAGCCTGGATCAGCCTCGTGAGAAGGCCAAGAGCCACATTGATGAGGATAATCGCCGCATTGGCTCCAAAGTGGTCGGGCCGGAACTCCTTGTGTATTCCTACCCAGCGGATGACTTCCTGTGCTGAAGAAAATCTGGCTTTAATCAGTTCCTGTGCATAAGGACTGTTGTTTTTCCATTGTTCCAGCCCCCGCTGGCGCATGTAGGAACTATAGTCTTCCCTTAGCTCCTGAAGGCTTCCTTTAGCGATTCCGGTGAGTTTCAATTCAGATGCTTTGCTGACGCCCGAATCCACGCTTCCTTCCGCGATGTTCTGCATGCCGGAACGTGCCGCCTGAACCATTTGGTCATACGTTCGTCCCTGATTTTTTACGTATTTGTTACAGAACCGGAAGGTGAAATCATAAATGACCTCTGCAATCCGGTAAACAACCAGATTTTTGTAACCTCCGTGTTTGGGAATAAATCCGTTGTCCATCCTTGTCCCTTCCGTCCATTAAGTCCATTAAGTCCATTAAGTCCATTAAGTCCATTAAGTCCATTAAAGCCGCCGCCCCTTTTACCCCTCCAGCGCCCGTTTCAGCATTTCCCGGTATTCCCGGGCCGGCACCTCATACGTGCCGAATTTCAGCAAATGCGGCGTCGTCCACTGTGTGTCCAGAAAAAGGAACTGGTGCGCCCGCAGGTACTGCACCAGCGCCACCAGCGCTATCTTGCTGGCGTCCGTTTTCCGGTGGAACATGCTTTCCCCGAAAAACGCCTTTCCCAGGGAAATCCCGTACAGGCCGCCTTGCAGTCCTTCTCCATCCCAGCATTCCACGCTGTGCGCAAATCCCATTTCATGGAGTTTGCCGTACACTTCCTCAATCTGGCCGTCTATCCACTGTTCTTCGGGCCGGTCCGTCCGGGCGCACGCATGGACGACTTCCGCAAAAGCCGTGTCCATCCGTATTTCAAAAGGTTTTTTGCGCAGGGTGCGGCGCAGGCCGTGGGGAATGTGGAAGCGCTCGTCCAGGGGAATCAGGGCTCGCGGGTCCGGTTCATAAAAGGAAATTTCCCCGGTGGACGGATCCGCCATCGGGAAGCATCCCTGGCAGTAAGCGGAGAGAGTGAGTTCAGGTGTCAGGCCGGAAGTCATTTGATCTTGTCCAGCAGTTTGCCGAGTGCGGCGGAATTCAGGGCCTTGCGGTCCGGGGAGGCCATGGGCAGTTCATGAACTTTTTCCAGCGGGATCAGTTCCTCCTCCGGTCTTAAAGCGGGGGCGTCCGTCACATGGTGGATATAGCGCGTGACCCGGTAGCGGGTCACACTGTAGGTCTGTTTCAGCAGATGGGGCAGGGAGAGCGTGTGGTCGTCGTCCCGCTGGGGGAAGCGGTACATGCCCGCGTGGCGTTCGCCTTCCTGACATTTGGACAGCAGGATGGATTTATTGCGGATGTAGAGGATGTCGTGGTGCTCCACCCGCGTGATTTCCGGCTTGGGATTTTTGACGGGCAGCGTTTCCGGCCGTTCCGCCGTACAGAAGGAGCGCACGGGGCAGAGCAGGCAGTCCGGCGCGCTGATCCGGCAATAGGTCTGCCCCAGTTCCATGATGGCGGAGTTGAATTCCCGCGCATGATCCGGGTCCACCAGTTCTTCCGCCCGCGCCCACAAGTATTTCAGTCCCTCCGTGGAGTCCACGGCCGTGGAATAGTTGTCTATGCGGGACAGCACGCGCGCCACGTTGGCGTCCACGATGGGGGCCGGCTTGTTGAAGGCGAAGGAAAGCAGGGCCCCGGACGTGTACGGGCCGATGCCGGGAAGCTTTTTCAGTCCTTCCTTGTCGGAGGGGAATGTTCCGCCGAACGAAGTGACGATTTCCCGCGCAATGGCCTGGAGGGAGCGCACGCGGCGGTAATACCCCAGACCCTCCCAGGAACGCAGGGCCGTCTGTTCGTCCACCGCGGCCAGGTGGTGCGGAGTGGGGAAGCGGCGCATCCAGAGTTCATACCTGCCCAGCACCGTGGGGATGGTGGTCTGCTGGAGCATCAGCTCGGAGACGAGGATGTGCCATGGATCTTCCGTGCGCCGCCACGGGTAGTCTTTTCCCTCCCGCCTGAACCATTCCACCAGAGCGTTCCGGAAGGACTGAATGTCGAAGGTAGGGGCGGTCTCAGGCATCTTTCCTTTCAAGAGCTTGGCGCATGACGGCTACGTCCGGCTTGACGCCGAACCAGCGTTCAAAGGAGAGAGCGCCCTGGTGAATCAGCATGGAAAGGCCGTTGGCCGTTCTGGCCCCCTGGAAGCGGGCTTCCATCTGGAAGGCGTCATTATGCGTCTGGAGGTCATATACCAGATGGTGCGCGGAAAACAAGGAGGACGGCACGGGGGACGGGTCCGTAGGTTTCAGGCCCAGGGCCGTGGCGTTGACAATCAGGTCGGCATCCTCTAGGGCCGCATTGAAGCGCGGCGTGTTGTTCAGGTGGGCAGCCAGGCGGTCGGACGCCCCTTCCAGCCTGTTTTCGTCAATGAAGAAGGAGCTCAGCCTGTTCTTGAGGTCCTGGAGTTTGTCCTCCGACCTGCCGGCCAGCGTCAGCCGTTCGCAGCGCTGCATGGCGCAGGTGTAGGCCAGGGCCAGTCCGGCGCCTCCGCAGGCGCCCAGAAGAACGATTTTCAAATCCCTTAGGTCCACGGAGAATTCCTCCCGGATGGCGCGGGAAAAACCGGGCCCGTCCGTGTTGAATCCGGTGATGGAGCCGTCTTTCTGGAAGACGAGCGTGTTGACCGACCCCGTGGCGCGGGACAGGGCATCCGTATCGTCGCACAGCGCGCAGGCGGCCTGCTTGTGGGGAACGGTTACGTTGGCGCCGATGAATCCCTTGTCCCTGATCAGGCGCACCACGTCCGCGAATTCTTCCGGAGACGCCTGAATGCGTATGTAGCGCGTCTTGATGCCCGCGGCATCCAGCGCGGCCTGCTGCATGGCCGGGGATTTGGAATGGGCGATGGGGAAGCCGATGACGGCCAGTCCGGCGGGAACGGATTCGCCGGCGTTAATCGGGTTTTCTTCATCCAGAAGATCGGCCAGGGTGTAATAGGGTTTCATGGAAAGATAGAGGAACGGAGGCTGGCGTTCAGGTTATATTATGGCGGAAACCCCGCCGGATTTCAAGGCAAACGCATATCATTGATTTTTTCCATTATGGAATTGACGCAGGGGACATGGTTATGAGAATCTGATGGAGATTTCTACCAACTATTTTATGATAAATACTGAAGAACAAGAACCCGTTTTTTCGGACTGGGAGCGTATCCGCGCTGTTGTGGCGTCCGTCCGGGAAGAAGCCGCCAAGGTGATCGTGGGGCAGGCGGATGTGGTGGATCAAATGCTCGTTTCTCTTTTGTGCCGCGGGCATTGTCTGATCGTGGGCGTTCCCGGTCTGGCGAAGACCCTGCTCGTCGGCACGCTGGGCCGGATTCTGGGTCTGGATTTCAAGCGCATCCAGTTTACGCCTGACCTGATGCCGCCGGATATTCTGGGCAGCGAGATTTTACAGACTGCTGCAAACGGCAGCCGGGCGTTCGAGTATGTGCCGGGCCCGGTGTTCACGAACCTGCTGCTGGCGGACGAAATTAACCGCACTCCCCCCAAGACCCAGGCGGCCCTGCTGGAGGCCATGCAGGAAAAGCAGGTCACCGTGGCCGGAAAGACGCGGACGCTTGCGGAACCCTTTGTCGTGTACGCCACGCAGAACCCGTTGGAGCATGAAGGCACCTATCCCCTGCCGGAAGCCCAGCTGGACCGCTTTTTCTTCCAGATTCTGATCAAGTATCCCGATGCCGCGCAGGAAGTGGAAATCCTGCGGCGCACCGGCGGCCTGGCCATGCCGGTGCCGGAAGTCTTGCTGGATGCGGAACAGGTGATCGCCCTGCAGAATGCCGTCACGGAGATTCCGGTGCCCGAACACGTGTATGAGGCGATCGTGCGCCTGGTTCAGAGCACGAGGCCGGAATCCGCTTCCGCGCCGGATTACATCCGCTCCTATTTGGCGTGGGGCGCGGGTCCCCGCGCCTCCCAGTGCCTGCTGAGGGCGGCCAGGGCGCTGGCCCTGCTGCGCGGCCAGACTTCCGTTTCCGTGGAGGAAGTCAGGGAAGTGATGCGGCCCGTTCTGCGCCACCGCCTGATTCCCAATTACAACGCCACCGGGGAAGGTGTTTCCGTGGAAGACATTCTGGGCAGATTGCAGGAATCCCTGTAGCTTGCCGCAGCATCCCGCTTCCGCTCCTTTTTTCAATCCGGAAGACCGCTCATGAGCGAAACGAGCCACAAATATCTGCGTCCCGAAGACGTGCGGCGCCTGGCAAACTACCGTTTTGCCGCCAAAATGATGGTGGAAGGGTGGATGTCCGGCCGCCACCGCGCCAGGGGCAGGGGGGCTTCCAGCAACTTTCTGGAGTACCGCCAGTATGCCCAGGGGGACGACGTCCGCATGGTGGACTGGCGCGTGTATGCCCGTACGGACAGGCATTATCTGAAGACGTTTGAACATGAGACGCATCTGGAATGCCATCTGCTGGTGGACAGCAGCGCGTCCATGGGCTTCCGGGACCTCGGCCCCATGAGCAAGCTGGAGTACGCCTCTTTTTTTGCCGCCTGTTTCGCGTGGCTGGTAGTGCGGGGGCATGACATGGTTTCTCTCCAGTTGTTTGATGAAAAGATACGCAGTTTCATTCCTCCCGGTTCATCCATGAAGCACCTGGACCAGATACTGAACCGGCTGGAACACAACACGCCGGGCGGCCTCACCTCCGTCAGCGCCGCGCTGGAGCGTTCCCGCGGGCTTCTCCGCAGGAAGGGGACGCTGGTCGTCGTCTCTGATTTTCTGGACGACCCCGCCTCCATTTTCCACGCACTGAATCCCTACCTGCACCGGGGATTCAAGATCATCCTTATCCAGGTTCTCGACCCCGGCGAACTTTCCCTGAGGGACCAGGGCGCCGTCCGCTACCGGGACATGGAGACGGGAGACCGCCTGGTGCTGAACGCGGCCAGCGTGCGTGCGGACTACCAGCGCGATTTCATGCGCCACCGACAGGCCCTGCGTTCCATGGCCGCTTCAAGGGGCGTGGCCTTCATGTCCGCAACCACCAGGGAGCCGTACTACGGCCTTTTCGACCAACTGGCAGGCTGATCTTTTCCTCTCCCGATTTCCTTTCCCCATGAACCTGTTTTTCTCCAACCCCCTGTTCTGGCTGATGGCCGCGGCGGCCGTTCCGCTGCTGGTGCATCTTTTTGCCCGCAGCAGGCCCAGGGAACGGGAATTCAGCTCCCTGATTTTCCTGCGCAGGGCGGTGAAGCGCCATGTGCGCCTGAGAAGGCCCAAGGACTGGCTGCTTCTGGCTGTCCGGACACTGGCGGCGGCTTGTCTGGCGGCGGCGTTCCTGCTTCCCTACATGGCCGGGAGGAGCATGGAGGAGCAGGGCAGCCGCTCCGTCATTCTGGTGGTGGACCGTTCCGCTTCCATGTCCGCGGCGGACGGCCAGGAATCCCGCATTTCCAAGGCGGGTGTCTTTGCCGGACAAATCATGTCGGATCTGAAAAGGGGGGACCTGGTGAACCTCATCTGGGCGGATGCGGCCCCCGCCGCCCTGTTCCGGGAGCCCATGCCCTCCCATGACCTGGTGAACAGGGAGCTTCAGCGCATCCACAGCAGGCCGGAGGCGGCCAATACCGCCGCCGCGCTGGCCCTGGCCGTGGAGCAGGCGGCACGGACGGCTTCCACGCGTCCCACCTCCGTTTACATTCTTTCCGATTTCCAGTCGTCCAACTGGAGCGGAGTGGACTGGGAGAAGGCTTTTCCTCCGGACCTGGACGTGCGGTGCATTCAGGTGGCGGTCCATGAATGTCTTCCCAACACGGCCGTGACTTCCCTGAAGGTGATGCCCGCCACGGTGCTTCCCGGGCAGTCCGTAACGGTGCAGGCCGTTCTTTCCAACTTCGGTTCCCAGCCCGTACGCGTCACGGCCCATCTGGAGGCCGGTTCCTTGCGGGCTTCCCGTACGGCTGAAATTCCCGCGGGAGCCAAAGAAACGGTTTCCTTCCAGGCGCAAGTTCCAAGTTCCGTGGAGGAATGGCCCGTTTTCGTCACGCTGGACCATGATGCGTTCCCTGCGGACGATACCGCCGGAACGGTGGTCAGGGTGGGAGCTTCCCTGGAATGCGACGCCGTAACGCAGGACGAGGCGCAGCTCGGTTTCATGATGAAGGCCCTCCGGTTCATCCCATTTCTGGATGTCCAGTCCGCCGGGGGGCTGGGGAGGGAACAGCCGGATTTCATTGTCTGGAACAAGCCGGAAAAAGAGGATTTGAAGAAGATGGAGGCGCTGGCGGAGGCCGGTTCCGTCATTGTGGCCGTGCCTGATTTTTCCGGGGATGCCGTGGCAAACGCCCTCATGGGCCTTCCGGACGGCCCCAGGACCTTTTCCGAATACGAGAAGACGGGAAAAGGCTGGACTTTGAATGCCGCCCTGCCGGACGACCCCGTGTTCGATCTGTTCCGCGGAGGGGACGCGGCCTCCCCCCTGGATGCCCGCGTGTTCCGGCGCCTGAACGAAGGGCTGGCTCCGGATTCCTGGAATGATTTGGTCAGCGTTCTCGTCCGCTATGAAGACGGGGTTCCGGCCATTGCCAGAAGGGCGAAGGGGCGGGGAGCCCTTGTTTTGTGGAATGTTCCGGTCCAGTCCATGGATGCGGACTGGGGGAAATCCCCCCTTTTCCTCCCGTTCCTGGCGGAAGCCATGCTGAAATCCCGCCAGGAGGGGGTGGGGGAAGCCGCTCCGGAGCCGGGCAGGGACTTTCCTTCCTGGATTTTGCCGGATACGCTGGATGCCGCGGACGTGGTTCTGACCGGGCCGGACGGTGCGGAACTTCTGTGCAAGGAATCCCGCCTTTCTTCCGGCAAGCGCCTTCTTTCCTCCATGACTCCCGCCGTTCCCGGAACCTACGTGTGGAGCGGCTGTCATGCTGCCGGAATGCCTCTGCATACCCAGGTAGTCAATTTCCCGGCGGGGGAATCCAACCTGCAAACCTTGGCGGCGGGGAACCTGCCCGCATCCGCGGCTGTCGTCACGGCTTCCGGAAAACTGGTGGAAGTAACGGGCAGAATACCTCTGTGGCCGTGGCTGCTGGGGGCGGCCGTTCTTCTTCTTGCCCTGGAACTCCGGCTTTCCTCCCTGCCTGTCCGGACGGTCCGTGATGGAAAGGAGGCGCAATCATGATCTTTGAACCCGTCATTCCCTGGGGCTGGCTGGGCGTCGTTGCCGCGGCCTGCCTGGTCCTGTTCTGTTTTCTTCTGGCGCGCGGCACGCGGAGTTTCCGCCCGCGCACCCGCATGCTCGTGTCCGCGGCCTACCTGTCCGGAATTGCCGGAACCCTGTTCCTGCTTGCCAATCCGGGCAGGAAGGAAACGCTGACGGTGCATTCCCGTCCCGTCTGGATCGTCGCTCTGGACGCTTCTTCCTCCATGACCTCCCCCATGCAGTCCTCCGGTGCGGGAGGTTCCCGGGTGGATGCCGCGCGCAGGGACCTGAAATCCATCGCCGGCCTGGTGCCGGACGGCGTGGACGTGCGCTGGGTTTCTGTGAAAGATTCTTCCTCCATCCTGCCGGATGCGGGAGCACTCGCCCGTGTGGAGGCGGACGGCAGTTCCTCCCCCCTGTCCCGCTCCCTGGCCGCCTTGCTGGAGGATGAACGCTCTGGAGGGCGCGCCCCTTCCGGCCTTATCCTTCTTTCCGACGGCAGGGACACGGAGCCCGCGCATCTGGGAAGGCTGGCACGGGAGGCCGGGAATCTGGGAGTTCCGGTCCATACCCTGTGCTACGGAGAGAAGTGGGAGGCCCCCCGCCTGACGCTGGAAGCGACCAAGACCATCATTCACTCCTTCCCCGGAAATACGGTTCAGGCGTCCGCGCGGGTGAGGAACAGGAAGCTGGGTGCCGTCCAGACCGCCGTGTCCCTGCTGGATGCCGGGGGTAGGGTGTTGGACAGGAAGGTGGTCAATGTGGCCGACGATGCGGACGCCGTAGTGAATTTCACTCTGGAATGCCCGCCCAAATCGGCCCATTTTTCCTTGAAATGCGATGCCGTGCCCGGCGACGAATCCGGACCGGAAGGCCATGAAGCCCTTTTTTCCGTACAAGCCATGAGATCGCGCATCCGAGTGTTCATGGCGGAGGGAGCCCCGTACTGGGACAGCAAATTCCTGGCCCAGTTCCTGCGCCGCCAGCCTTCGTTCGACGTCCGCTCCATCCACATGCTGACCCAGGAGCGTTTTTACAGCATCAACACCGGGGAGGAAACCGGCGCGAAGGCGGACGGTGAGTCCATCCCGTCCTCCCTGGAGGATTTCCTGCGCTTTGACATGGTTATTCTGGGCAAGGGGGCGGAACGGATCATCACCCCGGCGCGCGCCGCCGCTCTGCATTCCTTTGTACGCGATTACGGCGGCCTGCTCGTTTTTGCGCGCGGCAAGTCGTATGCGGGCCGCTTTCCGGAGATGGAAGCCCTGGAACCCTTCGCCTGGAAGGCGCCGTTCCCGGGTGACCACCAGCTCACCCCGTCCCCGGAAGGGGTGAAGGACGGCCTGTTCGGCGTCGTGCTGCCGGGTATCGGGGCCGACGTGTGGCGTTCTCTGCCGCCGCTTGAGGATTCCTGGGACGTGGAAAGAATTTTCCCCGGCACGCGGGTAGTGGCCCGGTCCCCGGACGGCCGCATTCCCCTGCTGGCCGTCAAAAGAGTGGGCATGGGCGCCGCGGGCATGATCAACGGCGACGGATTGTGGAAGTGGGACTTTTTCCCGGAGGCACTCAGGCTGGGGAACTGGTATGAGGATTTCTGGGGGCAGTTCCTGCCGTGGATGCAGACGGCGGCCGAATTCCTCCCCGGCTATGACCTTTCCCTGCATGTGGAGCGCACTTCCGTGGAACCTGGCGTTCCCGTCTCCTTCTCCATGAGCTGGAGGGGCAGAGGGCGCCCGTCCGGGGTGTCCGTTGAAGTGGCGGACATCAGGAATCCGGAAAAAACCATCTTTTCAGCCGCCGCGCGGCAGGACGCCTCCCGCGGGGGGCTGCCCCGCTGGAACGGCGTGTTCACTTCCCCCCGACCGGGCCGCTACATTCTCCGCGCACGCATGGCGGGGAGCGGCGCTTCCCCCATGCCGGACGTCTGTCTGGATGTTCCCGAACCGCCGGGAGAACGGGACAATCTGGATGCGGACCCGGCTTTTCTGGCTTCCATGAGCGAATTGACCGGGGGCCGCCGCCTGTCCCGTGAAGAACTGGACGGAACCCTGCCAGCCATGATGGAACCGCCGCCCGACTACACGAGCAGGGAGGAAGCCTTCTTCCCCCTCTGGAACCGCTGGTACGTCCTGCTGGTGCTGGCCGTGCTTCCGGCCCTGTACTGGTGGGTGCGCCGCCGCAACGGATTACTGTAAACGACCCCATGAAGGAAAAGGACCCCAACACTCCGGCTTCATCCGCTTCCCGGCCCGCTCCGGGATTTCGCGGACTGTTTTCCGCCGTTCTGCGCCGGGAAAGACGCTGGGCGCTGGCCGCCGCCTGCTCCCTGTGGGGGATGGCGGTCATCCTGGCATGCGGCCTGTATGTCCTGGCCGACGTTTATTCCCCCCTGGAGAATAAGACGCGGGAATGGGCCTCCCCCGTTCTGGCGCTCCTGCTGCTCGTTCTGCTGGCCGCACTGCTGGCGCATGCGTGGCGCAGGAATCCGGCGGACCTGGCGCGCAAGGCGGATTCCGCCAATCATGACGCCCGTCAAACCGTGCTTTCCTTCTGGGAAATGAGCCGGAGCCCTCTTGCGCCGGAGTCTTCCGGCCATTCCCTGGGAGCGTGGCTGATGGGGGAAACGGAACGCGCCGCCCGTTCCCGGCTGGAGCAATACGCGCAGAACGACTGCCTGTGGCGCCTGTTGAAAAGAAAATCCGTATGGGGCCTGCTTTTGCTGCTGGCCCTGTGCGCGGCGCTGGTTTCATGGAACCGGGACGCGGCCGGAGTGCTGTACGGCAGGCTGTGCACCCCGTGGGAGGACATACCGCCCCTTTCCCCCTACCGTTTTGAACTGGTGGACTCCCCTTCTTCCGTCGTGTACGGTGAGGACGCCCTGATGCAGGTGCGTGTCACGGGGGCTCCGCTGACTTCTCCCGTGGAAATATGGGTCAGGCCGGACGGCCATCCCGTCCAGAAGCTGGCCGCGTTCCGCGACCAGTCCGGCATTTGGGCCAGAAGGCTGGAAAAACTGACGGCTCCGTGCCGGATCGCCTTCGCCACTGCCGGCGGAAAGGCCAGGAGCGAATGGTATCCGCTGGAAATCAACTACCAGCCCAAGGTGGCGGGCGGCTCCGTGATCGTGTCTCCGCCGGAATATACCGGTCTGCCGCCCGTGGAATATCCCCTGAACGGCCAGGATGTGACGGTGATTGACGGCGGCACGGCGGATTTCATTCTGGAAAGCAATCGTCCTCTGATGTCCGGAAAAGCCGTCTTTACGCCGGACAGGAAGGACCTGGAGCCGCAAACCGTGCAGGGAGTCCTTCTGCCGGACGGCCGCATTTCCTTCCCCCTCCGCGTGCGCCAGTCAGGGACGGCGTCCATCCAGATGACGGATTACCGCGGGACCGGGATGGCGCGGCCTCTGGAAAACCGCGTCAGGGTGAATGCGGACGCCCGTCCGTCCGTGGTTATTCATGCCCCCGCTCCGGTTTCCGTGGCCCTGGAAGACGTGGTGATTCCCTTCCATGCGGAGGTGCAGGACGACTACGGCGTCACCCGTGTGGCGTGGGTCAGGAGCGTGAGCGGCTCCCGCGCGCGTTCGCTTGAAATGCCGGTACCGGAAGCGTCCAAAAAGTCCCTGTTCCTGGCGGAACAGCTTTCCCTGCCGGCGCTGGGGGCCAGGGCCGGGGATGTGCTCCAGTTGTCCGTGGAGGCCCGCGACGCCAATCCCTACCTGCTGAACATGACGGTTTCAGAACCTGTCACGGTGCATGTCATTAGTGAGGAACAGTACCGGGAAATGCTCCGCATCAGGACGGGCGTGGATGAGTTCGTCAACAAATACCGCCTTTTGGCCCAGTCCATTGACGATCTGGTCCGGGAATTGGACAGGGCGAAGAAAGCCAATCCGTCCGGACTGAGCCGGGAAGAAGCCGTCCAATTGAAGGAAAAGCACGCGGAAGTCAGAAAACTGGCGGAAAAAATGGCGAAGGATTTTCCTATTTTCGACACGGACGGAAAACTGTCGGAAACGGCTTCCTCCCTGGCCGGAATCATTGCGAAGAATGAGGAAGACCTTTCCGGAGAACTTCCCGGCACTCAGGAATCCACCCAGGAGTTTTTCCGGACCATGCGCGACAGGCTGCGCGCTCCGCAGGAGGAAACGGCCCGGCAGAGCGGAGAAGCGGAAATGGCCGCAAAAGTCATGCAGGGGTACGGCCTGATCATGGAATTCCGCCGTCTGGCGGATTCCCAGAAGGAGACGGCGACCATGCTGGGGCGCTTTTTGTCCGAACGGAAGGAGGGCCGCCCCGTGACGAGGGAGCAGTTGAAGGCTCTGGGCGAGTCCCAGAAAGAAATACTGGCTTTGTACTGGCTCTGGCACAGCAGGGCTCCCGCCGTGATTTCCGCCATTCCGGAGGAAGCAGGGGAATTCAAGCGGGAGATGGCCGGCTTCATCCAGGCATGCCTTCAGACAGGCATTGCGGAACTCATGGAGGAGAGCGCTTCCGCCTGTTACGCGGGAAAGCCCGCGGCAGCGGCGGACAGGGCGCAGAGAGCCTGGGAAATCATGATGAAGCTGCTGGGGGAAAACCCCGCCGCATCGTCAGGAGCATGCTCCGTAAGCGGTATGAGCCGGGAATGCGCCGGAGCCATGCAGCAGCTTTTGAATTCCATGCTGAGCAGACGGCAGGGAAGAGGCGAATTTGGAAGCGGACAGGGGGATGGCGGGGACGGCCTGATGAATGGAGTCCCCATGTTCGGCCCCCAGAGGGAGAAGTTCCAGCAGCCCCGCCCGTCCCGGGAAGGAGCGGGCGAGGGTCCGCAGAAGGGGGAAGGCGGAGACGGGACCGCAACGAACGGCCGGCATTCCTCTTCCGGCCATAAGGATGAAGAAGCCGGGCGGAAACAGGAAAAAACGCCGGGGGACGGCCTGGGCAGTCCGGCCATGCAGCAGGTGCCCGGCCTTTACCGGGATGCCGTCAGGCAATACTTTGAACAACACAGGCAAAACGAGCCAAAACAATGAAAACGACCCTTAAACGAATGATGACGGCGGTTCTTGCCGCGCTGTTCCTGTATCCGGCAGAAAGCCGTGGAAAGGAAGGCGTGGTTCAGTGCGGCAACCTGATTTATGCGGGTACGCAGACTTCCCGCTGCTTCAGTGACGAATTCCTGTCCACCGTCCAGCAGAAAACCAGCATTTCCACCAGCAGGCGGTTCCGGGCCGTACGGCTGGACAATGAGGAACTGTTCCGCTTCCCCTTTGTGGTAATGACCGGGGAGGGGGACTTCGTCCTTACGGCACGGGAACGGGAAAACCTGAAAAAATATGTCCAGTCGGGCGGCTTCCTGCTGGCCTCCGCCGGGTGCTCCAATGCCGCCTGGGACGCTTCCTTCCGCAGGGAGATGCGCACCATCTTCGGAGAAGCCGTTCTCAAGCCCGTGTCCATGCGCCATCCTGTTTTTTCAACCGTCTTCAACATCAAGCAGTTGGAGGCGGGAAAACAGGCCGCGAAAGGCCATCTGGAAGGAGTCACGCTGAATGACAAGCTGGTCATCATTTATTCCGCGGACGGCCTCAACGACAGCCGCCATTCCAAGGGGTGCTGCTGCTGCGGGGGCAGCGAATTGGGAAACGCCCTTGAAATCAACGCCAATATTCTGGCTTACGCCCTTCTGCGCTGATGAAGCCCTTCCTGTTCCATTTCCTGTGCCTGTCCATGTTCCTTGGCCTGAACGCCGGGGGAGCCGTTCTGACGGAAGAGCAGCTGATAGCGGCGGAACAGCCGTCCGCGCTGGTCAAGTCTCTGGAAAAGGAGGGGAAGGACCCGCGCCCGGACCTGGTGGCCATGCTGAAAAGCCAGCGCCTGGCCGTTCGGAGCAAGGCACTGGATGCGCTGGAGGATATGGCGGGGAACGACTTCGGCTTTGACCCCTGGACGGACCCGGACAAGGCCGACCCCGGCCCCCTCCTGTCCTGGGAAGCGTGGCTGAAACAGCCTTCCCGGGCCGAAAACGGGGGAAGGGAACAGGACGATACCCGCCTGTATTCCATGATCCTGACGGGAACGGAAAAGGCGAGGGAAAGTGCCTGCCGGGCTCTTCTCTCCCGCAAGCGGCAGGCGCTGGAATTCCTGACGGGATATCTGGAAAAGCATCCGGACCAGGATGCGGATACGGAACGGGCCATCCGTCAGGCGCGTTTCCGGATACAACTGGATGAAGTAACGCCGGACGCCTCCCTGCTGGCGCGCAAACTGGCCGGCAGCCACCGGAACGACATCATCGACGCTCTGGAAGCTCTCCGCAAGAAGCCCGTTTCCACCTTGCCCGTCATTCACGAATTTCTGGACCACCGCGATCCGCTCGTCCGGGAAGTGGCGGTGGACGTATTCCTGCAGAATGGAGAAAAGAGCGCCGTGGACCACATCGTTCCCTTCCTGGAACGGGAAACGGATGAAAATGTGCTGCAAATCGCGTTCCGGAGGGCCAGCGACAATGAAGAGTCCCTGCCGGGGTTGGAGAAGCTGCTGATCAGGCATGCCGCTTCGGAATCGGAAGACCTGTGCCTGGCCGCCTTGAAGTCCCTGTCGGAAATCGAAAAGCTCCAAACGGCCATTGATCCCGAACAGCTTTTGAAATTGTTCCGGCACCCGGAATGGAGAATCCGCCATCAGGCCCTGCTGTATGCCGGAAAACACAGGATCGTCCAGCCTCCCCTGGACGGGAAGCTGGGAGAAATACGCGCGGCGGCGGTCAGGAGCGGCGTTGTCCGGCCCTCTTCTGCGGAACTCCTGTATCCGCGCGTGGTGGAAATGTTCCGGGATGAAGACGAATCCGTGCGCGCAGCGGCGTTTCTGGTGGCGGCGCGGATGAAAAGTGCCGCACTGGCTCCGGCTCTGGAACAGCTTGCATTCGACATGCCGGACATGGTCCCCGTCATCCTGTATGCCATGATGGCCGGAAATGCGGAGCTGAGCCCCGCCATGCAGGCCATGCTCAAGAGAATGCCCGCGGAAAAGGTGAACGTACTGGTCCGTCAGGAAGACCAGTGGGATAACATGCTGACGGCTTCCGAACTCAATGATACGGCCAGACTCGTCATCCGGTGCCTTCTGGAACATCCGGACCCGGAGGTGAAAAGCATTCTGGCTGTCATGGAGGCGGGGCGCCTGGATGAAGATTCTTCCCCTGAGGCCTGGAGATTTGTGCTGGACCGGCTGAAAGATTCCTCCGTTCCCCTTGAAACAAAGGAGAAAATGGTTTCTGCCATGTCCCTCACCTACGGGGAAATCGGCAAATTGTGCAAACTGGCTATTCTCGGTGATATCAAGGTTGATCCCAATGACTCCTGGGAGACTCAAAAAATCAAAAAACTTAAAAAAATACAGTCTTTCGGAGTGGAACTGGTGAATATCCTGAGAAAATTTTCCACTCTGGAGGATGAGGAATATGCCGAATTGAAGAACAAATGCATCCGGATCCTGCTGCAATACGGGGATGAGGAAGCGTTCCGCAGTGTTTTGGCTTCCTACCGTATCCTGCCCCAGGAGATGCGGTATGAGATCGCTTACAGAATAAGCAGTGAAAAGGATTTCCTGTTCAGGAACCTGCCTCTCGTGAAGCTGGTGGCGCGGGATGAGGACCCGGAAGTCCGCGAACGCATGAAGTCATTTTTTGAAAAGGTCTGTGAATATTATTCTTCCAGCAAAAGGGAAGAATCCAGAGGAAGGAAGCTCACCATCCTGAATAATTCCCGGAGGAACGCGGAGATGCAGGCATTTCTGGACGAAGTGTTCACGCAAAAGTACGGCGACCAGTACTGGACGTATTTCCTCAGGAATTTCCTGGGCAGTTACGAGATTTCCAGGCTGTTTGAAAGGATTCCGCCGGACAAGTATTCCATCTTTTTCCCGCGGAAGTACATACGCGGCGTGGCGGATGATCCCGCCCGTTCTCCATGGCAGCGGGCTTCTGCGGAATTCGCCCTGTTCCTGCAGGAGTATCCCCATGCCGTTTTCCCTCCCGCCGGAGTTGATGAAAACCCGGTTCTCGCGTCTCTCAGGACTTTTCCTCAGGGTATCCGGGAGATTCCGGAATGGATCGTTCAGACCCTTTCCTCTCCCGACCCCATGGTCAGATGCAACGCCATCACCCTGCTGATGCCGTTAAGCGGGATCAAAATGGCGCTCAGGTCGCCTGAGGGGGAACTTCTGGAAGGGGATTTCCCCGCGCTGAGGCGGCTTTACGAGAAATCCTACCTGGGCGGCAGGAAGGCGGAAAAGTCATCCCTCCTTCCGGATGTGCTGGCCTCCCTTTCCCGGCTGGCCGTCAAGGACCCGGATCTTCGCGTACGGGTTTACGCCTCCCTGGCACAACTGGTGGCTTCGCGCAAGTGCGATGTGGACGCCTTTTGTGCGATACTGGGGGAGGTTTCCCGGAAGAATGAGGAATTGGAGGAACAGGGCCGGTATAACAATGAATGGGACAAGCTTCTCGATTATTTCCAGAATGTGTTTACGGACCGTTTACAGAGTCGCGAATATGAAATGTACGAGAACTTTAGCGGCGGAGGCACCATGTTTGCCTTTGAACCGCCGGATCCTCTCCCCGGCAAGGGCAAGCTGACGGAAGAGGAACGCCGGTTGTTCGTCCGCGTCTCCACCGAGGTGCTGAAGGACATGTACTGGTCTTCCTCCCTGACGCGCAAGTACGGAGCCGCGGCCGTTCCGGCGGTCATGAGCTTTGCGTCCATGATGCCGGGCAGGGAAAAAGCCGCGCCGGCGGCGGAGACGGATTCCGTTGCGGTCCGGGAGATGGCCGGGACACATCCCACCGATCCGAATGCGCCGTTCCTGGTCGTTTTCTTTGAGAAAAGCGGCTGTGACGAATGCGCCAGGGTCATGCGGGACTTGGAAAGACTGCGCCGGGAATATCCCGCCATGCAGTTGGAGACTTATTCCATCACGGATGACCGGGGGACGGAGTTCAACGCCCTGCTGTCTTCACGGTTCAGGATTCCCCAGCGGGACAGACTGATCGCCCCGTCCGTATTCGGAGCGGCAGGGGGGCTGATGCGCGACCGCCTGACCTCCGGCAACCTGAAGGCCCTGCTGGAAGATTCGAGAAGGCAGCCGGAAAGCGGCATCCGCCCGGACGGAACCCGGCCCGCGTGGGCCATGATGGACCGGGAAGACATGAAACAGGCAGGGAAAGAGGTGCAGGATACATATGAAAGCCTTTCCCTGGGCGTGGTGCTGCTGGGCGGCCTGATAGACGGCGTCAACCCGTGCGCGTTCGCCACCCTGATTTTCTTCCTGTCCTATCTGCAGATTGCGCGGCGCTCCCCGCGGGAGCTGCTGCTGACGGGCGGCAGCTTCGTTCTTTCCGTTTATCTGACGTATTTCGCTATCGGTCTGGCGTTTCATGAACTCATCGGGCAGTTGCAGGCGTGGTCTTCCCTGAAGATGGTCATGGACGTCCTGTTCTCCCTGCTGGCCCTGCTTGCGGCCGTCCTTTCCTTCCGGGATGCGTGGCTGGCCCGCCGGGGACGGCTGGCGGACATGTCGCTGACTTTGCCGGATTTCCTGAAGAAGCGCATCCGCCGGACGGCCAGGGAGCAGAGCAAGTCCGCCCGCTTCATCGTGGCGGCGTTCGCTGCCGGGATCGTCATTTCCGCGCTGGAACTGGCCTGCACCGGGCAGGTGTACGCCCCCATCATTTACCAGATCAGGCAGGGGAGTTCGTCCGCCGTGGGCATGCTGGCCCTGTACAACCTGGCATTCATCCTGCCCCTGCTGCTTATTTTCTTCCTGGCCTACCGGGGAATGAAGGCGGAGTCCCTGATCCGCTACCAGCAGAAGCACGCCTTTTTGGTGAAGATGCTGCTGGGCGTCCTCTTCCTGTGCCTGGCGGCCATTATCGTCTGGGGTGCGGTGCGCTGACGCGGTTCTTCTTTAACCGCGTGGAGCGCCGCCTGCCCTGTGGGTCAAAAATTATTCAAAACTAGTAAACTAATACCCTTCAAATTTAGATATCAAAACTAGTTTAAAATTAGCTATAATAGCAAAAAGGAGATTTATATATTCAATTTCAAAAAATAATATATCTAATTCATTTTTTCTTTTTAGAAGAAGGATTATCTATTTTATTCATATTGCGTTTAGCTCCTTTTCCTAAACGCTTTACATCTTTAATTTCAGAAGGTTCTAGTGGAATGTCTTCAGGGACTGTCTCCATTGTTTTCCTCACTTTTCTTCCTATTCTTGCAGCAGCCTCTTCCAGATTGCTTTGTCCATGAATATTGTTTTTTTTGATGTGTTCAGACGTCTGTGTAACACGAAACAAATTTGCGGCTAGTTCTGTCGTGCTCATACGGTCATAAAGAACAACACCATTTTTTTTCACGAATCCTTTATATTTTTCTAGTTGTTTAAGACTCATGTTATACATGCCTTTATAACCAGCGTCTTTGAAATTAGCATAATCATATTTTCCTTTCCCAATTCCATGACTTTTAGCCACTCCTGACATTTCTTTCTCTCCACGAGTAAGTTCTGTTCGAGCTTCAAGACGTTCAAAGTCCTGTTTTTGGAGCAGTACATCAGCCATTCTGGCTAGCATGTATTGAGCTGTTTTAACCTGTATTTTTGAGACATCTGCATTCTGAGCAATGAGCAAACAGGCAAATCGGCTAAGCTTGTAGCTTCCACTTATTTCATATTCGTCAACATGTTTATACTGAATGAAATCTTCAGCAGGATCTTCTCCTAATGTTGTACATGCGTTCATAGCTTTAATGATGACTTTTTTGAATGTCACCATATCTTCATAGCCAAGCATACGCATGAGATCTGTATCAAGCCAGTAACAAATCCCATTCTGATGAGAACAGTCTTCAAACTGTTGCTCAATAACTTGCAGATATCTTTCGTCCAGATTTTCAATTTCTGCATTCACGAAGATATTGAACCATAACATGAGTAGATAGACAAGATGAAAACAGTTTTTGTTTTATCAACTTTTCTATTCTGCTCGTCAGCCATTCAAATACGTCGAAAAACATTTCCAAGAGAAAACGTATGGGTAAATTGAGAAAAGGCGGAACCCGGAAAGTCCGGATTCCGCCTGATGAATGGATGGAACGGGAGCGTTCCGGGGCTTTATTCCCCGCAGCCGCCGTCCTTGTAGCCGCAGGAGCGGCAGGATTTGCACTTGCCGTCCTGGACGTAGGCCAGGGAATGGCATTGCGGGCAGAGGGAGGCTCCGTTGAGCATGGTGCCTTCCGGCGCTTTTCCGGCGGGAATTTCCGGCAGGACCGGATTCTGCTTGTGGGCCGGCGTAGTAATGATGCGGGGAGGCAGCACGCTTACCGTGGTGTCCGGACTTTGCCCGGGCAGGCTGACGCTGGGGATGGAGAATACGTCCCGCAGGCGGTAGCCGTTGCTTTCCGGGAAGAGCCACGCCAGAATTTTGGCGATGAGGTCAACCACGGACGCGCAGGAGCGGATTTCCGTGCAGGTGTCCGCATCCGTGTCGTCCCCCACGCGACAGAAGCCGGAGGGCTCGAAGGAGTAGTTGCGGAAGCCCTTCACCACTTCCTTGAGGGGTACGCCGAACTGAAGGGCCGTGGAAAGGAGCTTGCAGTACGCTTCAAACATGCCGGAGGCAAAGGAGCCTACCTGGCCCAGACGTCCGAAGACTTCCCCGCAGGTGCCGTCCGCATAGACGCCCACCGTCAGGTAGCCCGTGAGCTGGCCGCCCACGGAGAATTTCACGGTCTGGCCCAGGCGGCGGCCGGGCAGTTTGCGCTGGCGCGGCTTGGACGCTTCCGCGATGATCTCGTCAATCGCTTCCGATCCGGCTCCCACGAGCTGTTCCCAGACGTGGTTGGCCTTGAACATGCGCGTTTCCGGCGTGTCCACCACATACACGGCATTTGCCTTGGACCCGGCCCGGAAGATGGCGATGCACTTGACGCCGAGTTCGTGGGACATGATCAGGGAGTCGTAAATATCCTGCACGGTGGCGGAGACGGGCATGTTCACCGTCTTGGAGCACGCGCCGGAAATGAAGGGCTGGAGAGCGCCCAGCATCAGCACGTGCCCGGCCGGGGTAATGGAGCGCACGCCGTTGCCGTTGGTGGCGGCGCAGTCGAAGACGGCCAGGTCTTTCTTGTCCAGCCACGGGATGGATTCGATGTGGGCCGCGCCGTTCACGACGGTGAGCTCGTCCGCGGTCAGCACGGACATGTTGGCCGGGTTGCTGATGTAGGCCACCTTTTCCTGAATTTCACTGCGGGATTCCGTGCCGGAGAGGAGGCGGCGCCACGCCAGGCGCACGGGGCCCGCCTGGTCGTTGCAGGGATCAATGATGATCTGGTTGACGACGGAGTCCATGTTCCCCTGGAAGGCGGAAATCAGGCCGTCCAGGCCGGCCACTTCCAGAGCGGCCTCATTGACGAAGTCTTCCGGATAACCCAGGGAGCGCAGGCCCTCCAGGGCCAGGCGGTTGAACATTTTCAGGGAGCCGCCGCCCGCAAGCTGCTTCCATTTCACCAGCGTGTAGTCCGGTTCGATGGAGGTGGTGCCTTCGTCATAACAGCCCAGGGGGGCGGAAATGGTGCCCGTGGGGGCCATGACGGAAACGAAGGCGTTGCGGTGCGCGGTGGCCTTGGCCGCCCTGGCCCACATGGCGGAGGCGGCTTCCGCCAGTTTGGCGGCGGGGGCGATGCGCTCCTTGTTCATCTGGGTGGGCGCCTTGAAGCTCTTGAGATAGGCATGCAGGGCGTAGGAGGCGGTCAGCCCCTGCGCTTCCGGCAGGACTCCTCCGGCATTGGCGATGATGTTGTCGATCATGTCGTCCAGGGCCTTGGCGTCCTTCTGGGCGGGCAGGGCGACGGCCAGCTTCTGGGCCGCATGGTGCAGGCGCAGCACGGCCAGCAGGTCCTTCTTGCTGGCGGGGTACTCCACATAGGAGCCCAGTTCCGCGCCCATTTCCGCGGAAGCCGTCCAGCAGGCCGCCGTCAGCGCGCTGCAAAGCTGGGAGGCGATCCAGCGGCCTTCGTCAGAGTCGTACGGCACGCCCAGGGCCATCAGCGAGCCGCCCACGTTGGCGAAGCCGATGCCGGTGGTGCGGTACTTGTACGTTCCTTCCGCGATTTCTTCAATCGGGAAGCCGCCTCGTTCCACGTTCAGGTCAGCACAGACCATTGCCAGGCGCGCGGCGTGGGTCAGGGCATCCGCGTCAAAGACGGGCTTGCCGTCATCGCCCTTTGTCAGGAAGCGGTAGGCGTTGAAGGAGGAAAGGTTGCAGCTCGTGTTGTTCAGGAAGACGTATTCGGAACAGGGGTTGGACGTGGTGATGGAGCCGATGGATTTGACCGGGTTCCAGAGGTTGATCACGTCGTTGTTGTGCACGCCGGGCTCCCCGTTTTCCCAGATGGATTTGGCCATGGCTTCCAGCAGTTCCTGGGCCCGGAAGGTCTGTTCAATGTGGGCGGGGTTCGTGACCCAGCGCGTGTAGGTGTTGCCGTTGTTGGCCAGCGCCTGCCAGAAGTCCCCCTTTACGGAAACGGAGTGGTTCGCGTTCTGGTGGGAAAGCGTTTCCCCGTACAGCAGGGCGTCCATGTGGGGGTCAAAGCTGTTTTTGGTAGCCAGGGGCAGGGAAAGGATGACGCGGGCGGCGGCCTTTTCCGCAGGGGTGCCGGCCACCAGCTTGGTTTCCGCAATTTGCTTGAGTTCCACATGCACGTTGTGCTCCCGCAGGATCACCTTGGCGATGTCTTCCTGGCGGTTTTTCGTGTTGATGAATTCGAAAATGTCCGGGTGGTCGCTGAACATCAGCACCATGCGGGCGGCGCGGCGCGTCTTGCCCCCGGATTTGATGGCGCCTGCCATGCGGTCCCAGCCGCGGTCAAAGGAGATGGGGCCGGAGGAACGGCCCTTGCCGCTGATGGGTTCCTTGGAGGAACGGAGGGTGGAAAGGTTGATGCCCACGCCGGAACCGGACGCAAAGATGCGGCCTTCCGTGGTCAGGTGGTCCAGAATGTCCTCCATGCTGTCTCCCACTTCCGTCAGGAAGCAGGCGGAGCACTGCGGATATTCATAGGTGGACTGCACCGTGTAGGTTTTCAGATTGTTCTTGGAGCCTTTGGCGTGGTAGGCCTTGTTGCCGTGGCCGGTATAGTTCTCACGCAGGTCCGGACGCCCCCAGCGCCACTGCTCCCAGTGGCCGATGTTGAACCAGACGGGTGAGTTGGGGGCCCAGATTTGCTGGACGAGCATGGCCTTGATTTCCTCATTGAAGATTTCCGCGTCCTCCAGCGTGGCGAAGTAGCCTTCCTCCCAGCCCCAGACGGTGTAGGTGTTGGAAATGCGGTCGTAGATGTTGCGGAAGCTGTCTTCGTATTCCAGGGAGCCCGGCTCGCTGCCAAAGAGGTATTTGTCCGCCGTGATCTTTACGGCGTTGTCGTCCCAGTGGGCCGGGGCTTCCAGGCCCAGGCGCTCATAAATGGTTTTTCCGGTCTTCCAGTCCATGATGCGGACGTCGCGCCGCGCCCAGTCCACTTCATCATAGGGATGAACCTCGTTATGGGAAAATCTTCTGGTGAATTTCAGGCCGCCCAGCAGGTCCTTCCTGGGGGGGAGGATGATTTCCTGTCCGGTGCGTAATTTGAGCGTAATTTGCGAGTTGTCAGTAGTCATGGTTTGCGAAGTGAAAGGTACTGAGGGCGTTGCTTCGTCGCGGTGTTGGGGGCGGCGCGTAACGTTTGCATTATCTACTGAAAAAAAATCGCGATGAAAAGGAAATATTGTACGGATATTTTTAATGCATACCACATATGGTAGTATTGGCGTTGTTTCCAAGGGATTTCCGTCCGGTCTTGCGGACATTTTTTTTGTCTTCCGAATTCAACTTTTTTTGCTTGACGGGAATGCTCTTCCAGGGACGTTTTTTCTTCTTTTCTCCTGCTTCCTTTCATCATGAAAGAGCTATGAAACGGCAGCGGTTCCGGACGGCGGAATTTCCGGCGAACAGCTGGCGGGAGTGCTTTTTTACGTGGAAGGCGGATGAGGGGAGTGGTCCAACTCCGGAAAAGGAAGATTATTTCTTGAATGTTGTTAATGAGATGAATATAGTATTATCTAACATGAACTACCCTGTAATTTTTCTCCTGTTCTGCTGGGGAGTCGCCGATTCCGGCGTTGCTCTGCCGGAACCCTTTCCCGAAGCCCGCGGTTCTGTTTACAGATGTGGCGTCACTCCTCAGGGAAGGAGCCGCGGGACGCGGCTTTCGCGGGAATGGAAAGATCCTGGCCGGCTCGGAACCGGAACGGCGGAAGGAAAAGAGGGCGGCCAATGGCTTCATGACCCTTTTTCCCGGGATTCCGACATGGGGTGCGTCCGGTATCAATGGAGCTACAGGAACGGCCGCCTGATGAAGGTTCCCCATGCACTTGCAGTTCCGGATTTTTGTTTTCCCGGCAGATTGCCCTGTGCAGTGGATCGTGAAGAGTTGGAAGACGCCCTGGAAGATACGCTCATCGTTGCGGAAAATCCTCTTCCGGAGGAAGGACGTCCCCTTATTTTTCTTTACCGGGGGAAGGTTTGCCATTCCCTGGATAAAGTCGGGAAAAATGCCGGAGTCTTGTCCATCCTGTATGTTGTTTTTTCTCCGGATGTGGCCGAAGAGGAACAGGCTTCCGTTCGGGAGGCATTTTTTGGGGCAATGGATTTTTATGTGATGAAAGACATTTTCCTTTCCGGTCCCCGCCAGGAAGAGACCGTTGTGTTCATGGAGGGATTGGGGACTGTTCCCGCCTCCTTTTTCATGACGCCGGATTGGGCGGTCGGCGAAGTCTGGAACAGGGAGAAGTTTTTCCAGCCTCCGGCCCGGGGAATTGCCCATAATTCCCTGGCGAAGGTTCGTTCCCGTTCCGTTATTCCGGATTGAAAGAGGGGCGGAGGCAAGCGGACGGACTCCGGCGGTCCGGAAAATGAACCTTGATGAACGGATGGAGAGACATTATTTTAACGGCATGAGACTGGCTTCTCTCATTTGTCTGGCCGGCGCCGTGGGCTGTGCGCCGTGCATGGCCGCCGCGCCGCCGCCTCAGGAACAGCCCGCTGGGGAAAAGACCCGGCAGGATGCCCCGCGCCATGTCGCGGTTCAGAGCATAGCCCCGGTGCCCGGGTTGCCGGTTCCCATGGATTTGACGCAGGCGGACGGCATCCGCCTGGATGCCGTGGACCTGACCGTTGCCCTGAAGCAGCATCAGGCTTTCCTGATTTATACCTGTGCCCTGGACATTCCCAAAGGTATCAAGGGGAAGACCATTCCCGTGGGCGTTCCGTTCCGGTACAGCCCTCCTGACGAACGGGCCAACGCCGCCAGTCCGGAGCCCATACGCAATCTTCCCTTCACCAAGGCGGTGCTGGATGCCGTGGCGTCCGTGGACGATTTGAAGTGCGATTCCTCCCTTACCGAGGGACGCCACCAGCAGGCGGACGCGCCCACCATGGCTCCCGTGGCCGGCATTGCCCACTGGCTGGTGGCCCAGGTTCCCAACAAGCCGGGAACGCACGTGCTGACTTTTCAGTTTTCCGTGCCTTACACGCAGGATATCAGCATCACCCCAGGAACGGAAGTCAAGATGGGTGAACCGCGCCTGACGCTGCTCACTTCTCCCGTCATGACCTGGACGGGCGGAACGCCCAGGGCGGTGGTGAATGTGTACAGTTCAGAGATGACCAACCAGTCCGTGAAGCTGGATCCTTCCGCCGATGCCAAGTCCATCGTCACGACGCCCAAGGGCGTTTATACCTGGTCCCTGCTGGGGGCGGATGGCCGCCCGTACGCGCCCTCCATGGTGCTGACCCCCGGCCCCGGCTGGACACTGGACAAGGATGGCCATGTCACCATCCGCGGGGAGAAGGGTTCCCTGACGGACCAGTACGACATTACGGCCAGTTCCACCCTGGAAAAGGACCCCTACGGCAATCCCTGCTCTCCGGACAACCTGAAGCACGGCCAGGGATACTGGGCGGAGGGCGTTTCCGGAGACGGGCAGGGGGAAACCCTGGAGGTGAAGCTTAAGAATCCGGGCCGTTTGCTGGGGATCATGCTGGAATCCGGAATTTCCCCGGTAACGCTGCCGGAAAACGATACGGAGGCTCGCCGCCATCCGAATATTGCGTATTCCATGTTCGGCCGTCCTAAAAGCGTCCAGGTAATTCTGAACGGGGAGTACACTTTTGACGCCACCCTGCGGGACGACTGGACGCCGCAGATTGTCATTCCCCCGTATTACAAGGCTCCCGTGCATACCATCAGGATCAGGATAGATTCCATTTATCCCGGGACGGGCACGGCGGATACCTATCTGGGCGTGCTCAAGCCGATCGTGAGATAGGGGCGGCTGGTTTGCGGAGATTTTCCCTTATTTATTCATCTCAATCCGGGACGGATGAAAGGGCCGTCCTGTCCACAGAGAGGACCGTCAGCAGAATTCCCGTATCCGTGTAATGGATGCGCAGGGAGGCTTTTCCGGCGAGCGAGGTTTTCAACGGGGAATCACGGTATATTTCAGCGTCAAAAACGCGGCCTTCCGGCAGGTTGAAGAAAGTTCCCCCGGCGGTCTTTTTAAGGCCGTCCGCCAGGATGATCCGGTCGCCCGGTTCCGGGACATAGAAAAATTCGGGGTACAGGGAAACGTTTTTCTCCAGTTCCAGCCCTCCCTCCGCCTTTATTTTGGGAGACGCATTTTTGCCGTCCAGATGAACGACAAGACGGGAATTCCGGCGGAAAACGGTTTTGCCGGAGATGGACAGGCTCCCGGAAGGACCGAGAGCGACTTGCCCTTTCACGTCCATTCCCCCCTGGAGGGTGACGGGGGCGTTGAAGAGAAACGTGGAGTCCACGAGTGTTCCGCTGCCGCAGCGGAGGATCAGGCTGCCTTTTCCATGCACGGAGCCGTTGGCATACAAGGAGGAATAGGGTTCAAACAGAGTCCAGGTAACGTCTTCGCCTTCAAGCGCCATCTTCGCGTCAAAGATCAGATCCATTCTTTCCAGTGCGGCGATTCCGCTCCGTATGGCCAGCGTTTTATTCCTGCCTTGCAGGTGGAAGAATTTCCCTTTCCCGACGGTGAGGGAATCCACGACGGCGTCGCGGTCCAGAAGCAGGCTGCTTGTCCTTTCCCTGTTGAACCAGACGTTGGCTCCGTCCGGGGGCACCAGCCGGGCGATTTTCCTGCCGGAAGGCAGGACGGTTTCCCATTGGCGGTCGCTCCATTTTCCGTCGGGCGCGGTCCGGTAGGAATCGGGCAGGGAGTAAACCCGCACATAGTCCACGTTCATGGCCGTTGGGCTTTTGTCCCTGCTGCCGTAGCCGTTTGCGGGGATGTCGCCTGCCCAGTTTTTATCCCGGATTTCCGAACTCAGGATGATGTATTCCGGAATGCAGGACAGGGCTTCCTGCGTTTTCCAGACTTCCTTTCCGTCCATATAGAACGTGTATCCTCCGGCCGTCCGGAGTACGCCGTAGGTGTGATAGCCTTCCAGAAGTCCGGTTTTGTGCTGTTTTGCCGCCGATTTGTGGTGTTCCCCGTAGCCGTGGTAGTGGATGGCCTGGTTGGTTTCATATCCGTTGGAGGGGTTGGGCCTGTATTCCACAATGTCTATTTCCGTACCGTATTTACCCGTGTTGCCCACAGTGGAAATGGTGTCGCTCTGGAGCCAGAAGGCGGACCACATGCCGGAGGAAGCATTCCTGTCTCCGGCAAATTCAATGGAAGCCTCGTAAAAGCCGTATGTCCGGTTCAGGCTCTTCTTTTTTGTGGCGATCATTCCGGTATGATGTTTTCCGTTTTCCGTATAAGTGCGGATGCTCAGAATTCCATTGCCCGTGGAAATGGCTTCCGGAGTGTTCAACGCATTGTGGCGCGGCCCGGTCTGGCGGTAGGACCACTTTTCCATGTCAAGGGACGAGCCGTCAAATTCATCATTCCATGAAAGGGCGTAGCCGGAGGGGAGGGACACGGAAGCCTGCGCTGCAGGGGGATGGGGAGGGGCGCCCAGAAAAAGGTGAAGAAGGAAGTAAAAGACCGCCTCGGCGGGAAGAAACAGGAAGAGGTATGGGATCATATGGAAGGCTGGGCGGTTCAAGTTTGCGGGGATGTTTTTTCCACATAAGTTTTTCAGCTCCGGAACAGGGCTCCCCCCGTGCGCCCCATGGGATAATGGCGGAAGGGCAGTGTGAGCAGGTACATCAGGATCAGGGCCGGAATTTGCATCCACAGCAGGTACCAGGGCCATGCCCCCAGCAGGTCCAGCACGGACCCGGAGGCGGGAGTGGAAACCGTGAAGCCGTAATTGGTGCCCAGGAATTTGTTGACGGGATGCACCGCGGCCAGATACAGGTTGGCGAACAGCAGAGCCCACAGGAAGTCCCACCGCGCCGGCTTCCATTGCAGGGCCAGGGGCAGGTAAAGGGCTGCAATGACCGTAACGCCGTGGGAAAGGAAGAAGGCAAAGTACGTCCATGAAGGGAAGTCGTGGGCCACGGAAGGCGTCACCAGCCCCTGAAGAGTGGCGCACAGCACGCAGTAGTATACGATGGAGCGCAGAATGCGGGAAGGTATCCAGAGGCTCAGGGCGCACGCCACCTGCATCACGGAGCAGAAGTGAAGGGGCAGCATCCACTCCCAGGATTTGTCCGGCTCGTCGGCAAGCAGGGCGATCAGGTCCGGAACCAGGCTCAACAGGCATGCGGTCCCCAGCCAGAACGCCGTGCGGTTTCTGACGGATTTTTTGTAGGATTGCCCCAGTTCCACAATGCACAGCCCCGCCACCAGCAGAACGGCCAGGGCCGTCCAATGGGACACTCCTCCAAATTCCAGTGGCGGCAAGCTGTTCATTCAATAACTACCATAACAGATACGGGGCGGCCAAGGCAACCGCGAAAACGCGGAATTCGGATGGAAAGGTTCAGTCTTGCAAATTCGACTTTCGCGGGCATACTTGCCTCCGTGATGAGGCAGGGAGCGTTTATAGTGATCAGCGGGTTGCTGCTGGCCGCACTGGCCGGTTGCGACGATTCCAATGACAGGCGTTCCCGCTATGCGGAGAAGAAGCCCGCCCCGCGCCCGCTGGAGCGGAATTTTGACCCTCCCAGGCAGGTATTGCCGCCTTCCGCCCCCAAAAAGAAGGAGCCGGCATGGATGGTTTACAAGGGGGAGGATATGCGGCAGTTGACGGAACTTTCCGGCCGCAGGGTGCTGATTGTCTTTTACGCCCCGTGGAGTTCCCAGGCCATGGAATACGTCCAGGCGGTCAAATCCTATGCCGAGGCGCAGGACGGGAAGGCCTTTGCCGTGTTGATTGACGCGGACGCGCATCCGGAGCTGGCACGCAAGTACCATTTGGAGGCGGTTCCGCTGACGGTTCTGTATCTGGAAGGAATGAAACTCCGTGAAATGGTGGGCGGCGTTTCCGCAGCCCGTTTGGACCAATTGATTGAACAGACCGTGCGGGTGGAATAAGTGCATTCCCCGGTATAGGCGCGATTTGGAAAAAAGCGTCGGTTCCCCGTTGCTTTCATGTAGAGGGCGGTTCCTTTTTTGCCGTTTATTCCGTGGATGGGGAATCGGAGCCTTGTTAAAGAGGCGGTGCGAAGGCCGGAGCTTCCGGACCGTCCGCCCCCGTTTCATTCGGCACGGCATGGAAGGCGGCCACACCTGCCGGCAGCGGGACGCCGGGATGAAAGAGGCATGGCCGCCTTTATCCGTGTTCAAGTGCAGGGAAATTAAAAGGAGATGTTGATGCTTTCCCCTGCTTTCATGACCACATCTTTTTTCCTGCCCCGGTGCATGAAACGGAATTTGCCGGGACGGGAGGCTTTGGCCGTGGCCTTGATGCCCCCGTCTTTCCAGGACAGGTCTACCGTAAGCCCTCCGCGAGCGTGGAGTCCCGTGGCCGAACCCTCCGTCCATGAATCGGCCAGGGCCGGGGCGAGCATAATCACACGGTAGCCTTGCTGTTCAATCTGGCTCTGGATCAGACATTGGGCCAGGCCGGAAGTCATGCCGAAGTTGCCGTCGATCTGGTAAGGGGGGTGCATGTCGAACAGGTTGGGGCTGATGTATTTTTTCAATTGCGTGTAGATGCGTTCCTCCGCGTCGTTGCCGCAGCCGAGCGTGGCGTACATGTTGATCAGCCACGCGGTGCTCCAGCCGGTGCATATGCCGCTTTTTCCGGTAAAGCTGCGGCGGTAGTCCACGGATTTCTTGACGGCGGCGGCGTATTCAGGGGTGTTGAGCACATCCCATTCATTTCCCGGGAACAGGCCGTACAGGTGGCTGATGTGGCGATGCCCCTTCTGGACTTCCTCAAAGGGTTCCTGCCATTCCCGGATGCGGCCGTCCTCCCCGATGGCCGGCGGGGGGATGTGCGGCAGGAACTGGAGGGCTTTTGCCAGTACTGGCGTATTGATTCCGAGTTCCCGGCACGCGGCAATGTAGTTGCGCAGGGATTCCCTGCCGAGCAGGAGATCATGGGAACAGCCGTTGGAGACGGAAAGGTTGATTTTTTTTCCTGTCTCGTCCTGGACTCTGAAGATGTTTTCCGGAGAAGTTCCCGGACCGGAGATATAGCGCCCTTTCCCGTCTTTCTGGAACCAGGACATGATGAACCGGGCGTTGGATTCCAGAATGGGAATGGATTTTTTCAGGAACGCCTTGTCCCCCGTAAAGCGGTAGCTGTCCATCAGGTGGGCGCAGGCCCATGCCCCGTTCATCAGGCTGGCCGAGTATTCGGGTACGTTCCCGACATAGTAGGTTTCCTTCCAGCAGTCCACGTTGTGGGCAAAACAAAAGCCGTCAAGTTTCAGGAAGCGGGCGAATTTTTCACCGGTGGGCTGAAGGCTGACCACGAATTCAAGGAAGGGGCGGTGGTATTCCCCCAGTCCGGTCACGTCGGCCGGCCACTGGTTCATCTGGCAGTTGATGTTCAGGAAGAAGCACCCTTTCCAGGCGGCGTTGAGATCCGGGTTCCACAGTCCTTGCAGGCCGCAGGGCAGCGCGCCTGGGCGCGTGTTGGCAATGATGCAGTAGCGGCCGAACTGGAAAAGCTGTTCAATCAGGTCCGGGTCCTTGCCTCCCTGCCTGACCAGCTGGAGGCGTTCGGGGGTCGTTTTTTGAGCGGTTTCGGCGGGCGTGTCTCCAATGTCCACCTGGCAGCGCATCATGCGTTCGGAAAAGTATTTGGCCGTTTCCTGTTCCAGCTTTTTCCATCCTGCCCTGGAAGCGGCGTCCAGAATGTTCCGGTTGAGGGTTCCCAGGTCGTTTTTCAGCGGGCTGTCCGGTTTCCGGCTGTTGTAGTCGGTTTTAGTGGAGGAGAGGACGAGCAGTTCCTTGCAGTTGTCTATCCTGAGAATGCCGCCGTCCAGGGAAACGCGTCCATCGATGGCCTGCACTCTGACGGCATTTTCAAAGCGGGTACCTCCGTTGTGGCCCTGGCCTTTGAGAATCCATCCGTCCCTGGTTGGAGTGATTTCTGATTTTTTATCCGGATGGCGCAGGGAGAGGGTAACGGTGCAGCCCTTGGGAAGGGTGCAGGCCATGCGGTAGGCGATGCAATCGGAATATGGAGCGGCGACCAGTTCCGTTTTCAGTGCCCCGTCTGCAAAATGTACGTCCATTTGGGCCTTCCCGTCTTTCATGTCCAGCTTTCTGGAGAAAGAAGTGGAGGGGGGCAGATCCTGCCACTGGACGTCAAGCAGGCCGCCCTGCTGGTAGCTGCCGGAGGAGGATTTGTTTGACAGGACTTTGCTGCGGAAAGTTTCGTCCGCCTTTTTATAATCCCCGCGGGCGCACAATTCCCTGGCCTCTTTCAGGCCTTCCGCCGCGCCCTCCCTGGGGACAATGCTGGACTTGGCAAAGATGCTTTCTTCATTGAGGACGAGAATTTCCTTGGGGAATTCTCCATAGGAAAGGGCTCCCAGCCTGCCGTTTCCGACTCCGTAGCCCTGTGTCCAGATGGTTGCGGACTCGTGGGCGGTCACTTCCATGGGGGCCGGGACTGCCTGGGCGTGGAGGGCGGCCGATGCAAGGAGGATAGGGAGTAATGGAGTTTGTTTCATGTACGGTGCATCATAATTGGACCAGACCGGCATGCAAGATAGAAAAAACGGCGTCTATCTTCGGGAAGCTGGGAAAACCTGATCAATTTTTTTCTGCGTAACATGCTGATTTTCAGATTTTATTTCTTTTTAAGAAAATGGTGGAATTTACAAATTCCGGAAATGAAAAAGGACGGAGCGGATGAGCCGCTCCGTCCGGATGGAAGATCCCGGAGACCCATTAGCCGGCCTTGCCGGAGAACAGGTTTTTCACCCACTCCCGGTAGCGCTGGAACATGGAGTACAGAGCCGGAATGAATAGAATGCCCACGATCGTGGCCAGGATCATTCCATAGAAGGTGGTGATGCCGATGGCCTTGCGGCTTTCCGCTCCCGCCCCGGAGGCGATCACCATCGGGAACACACCGATGATGAAGGAGATGGCCGTCATCATCACGGCGCGGAAACGCTGCCGGGCTCCTTCCAGGGCCGCCTGCTGGATGGGGACGCCGTGTTCGCGCTCCGCCTTGGAGAACTCCACCATCAGGATGGCGTTCTTCCCGGCCAAGCCTACGAGCATGACCAGCCCGAGCTGGGCGTAAATGCTCAGGGGCGTGTTGCAGATCAGCAAGCCGAGCAGGGCGCCCAGAAGAGCCACGGATACGGAGACAATCACGGAGATGGGAACCGTCCAGCTTTCATACTGGGCCACCAGGAACAGGTAGCCGAAGAGCAGGGCCAGGCCCATCAGCAGGACGATCTTTCCGTCGTTCTGGCGCTCCTGGTAGCTCATGTCCGTCCAGGTGATGGAGTAGTTTTCCGGCAGGGGAATGGCTTCAATCTGGTTCATCAGGTCCCCGCTGCTGGTTCCCGGCCTAGTCTGCACGGTCACTTCCGCAGACATGAGCTGGTTGAACCGCGCGATCTGGCGGGGCCCCACCATGTACGACAGGGTGGCCACGGAGCTGAGCGGCACCATCTGGCCCTGATCGTTCTGGATGTAGGTGTTCATGATGTCGTTGATGGTGGTGCGGTCCTCCGGTGCGGACTGCATTTTCACCTTGAACGTGTAGCCGATCAGGTTGAAGTCATTGATGTACATGGAGGCCAGCTTGCTCTGAAGCGTGGTGAAAATACGGTTGACAGGCACGTGCATGCTCTGCGCCTTTTCACGGTCAATGTTCAGGAAAAGCTGGGGCGTGTTCGCCTCATAGGAGCTGCGCGGGAACAGGGCTCCCGGGAGTTTTTCAATCTGGTCAATCAGTTTTTCCAGCTCACGCTCCAGATCCTTTGGGGTTTCATTCCCGCTGGCCTGGAGCATGAAGGAGACGCCGCCGGTCAGGCCCAGCCCCATGATGGCCGGCGGGCTGAAGACGGTGGCCTTGGCCGCGGGAATCTCATCGCACAGGTTGGAGGCCTGATGGATAATGGAATCCACGGAGAGTTCCGGAGTCTTGCGTTTGTCCCAGGAATCAAGCTGGGCGATGCACATGCCCAGGTTTTCCCCGTTCCCACCCATGAAGCTGAAGCCGGAGGTGGAGGAAACCTGGCGTACGCCGGGGATGCCCATGAGCTTTTGTTCCGCACTGCGCAGGGCCTGTTCCGTACGGCCCAGGGTGGCGCCGGGCGCAAGCTGGATGTCGCAAAAGACGGTGCCCTTGTCTTCCTTGGGCAGGAAGGATTTGGGAACGGTTTCAAACAGTTTCCAGTTGGCGGCGAAGACTGCGGCCAGAAGAATCAGGGTGAGCCACGCGCGGCGCACCATGACGCCGGCGCACTTGATGTAGCTCTGGCGAGCCCATTCCAGCGTGGCGTTGAAAGGCCGGAAAAGATTGAACCTTTTCTGCTTCTTGCCCTTCCTGTTCTTCAGCAGCAGAGCGCACAGGGCGGGGCTGAGCGTCAGGGAGTTTACGGCGGAAAGGCAGAGCGCCACGCACATGGTTACGGAGAACTGCATGTAGATGTTGCCCACCATGCCGCCGAAGAAGGCGATGGGGACGTAAATGGCCACCGTTACCAGCGTGGTGGCGATGATGGCGCCCGTAATCTGGTGCATGCTCTTTTTGGTGGCCTCTTCCGGGGGCAGGTCCTCCGTCTCCAGAATGCGCATGGTGTTTTCCACCACGATGATCCCGTCGTCCACCAGGGAGCCGATCACCAGAATCAGGCCGAACATGGTCAGCACGTTGATGGAGAAACCCAGCGGGTACAGGATGGCGAATGTGCCGATCAGGGAAACGGGAATGGCCAGGGCCGGAATGAGGGTGGCGCGCCAGTCCTGCAGGAAGAGGTAGGTGATGCCCACCACCAGGATGAGGGCGATGACGAGCGTTTCCACGATTTCCGCCATGGTGGCGGAAATATACTGCGTGGGGTCGTAGCTCACCTCATAGGAAACGCCGGGAGGGAAGCGCTTGGAAAGCTCCTGCAGGGCGTCCTTCACCCCGGTCATGGCTTCCATGGCGTTGGCGTCGTCAAGGCGATACACGGCCATGTTCACGGAGTCTTCCCCGTTGTTGCGGCTGCTGCCCGAATAGGTTTCCGCACCCAGTTCGATTCTGGCGATGTCGTCCAGGCGGGTGACATGGCCGTCCTGACCTGTGCGGACAATGATCTTGCTGAATTCTTCCACCGTCTTCAGGCGCCCGGTAACGTTCACCTTGTATTGGATGAAGTTGTTTTCCCCTTCGGAACCGATGGAACCGGCGGCAGCCTGAACATTCTGCGCCTTGATGGCGTTGGAAACGTCATCGGGCGTGATGTTCAGGGCGGACATACGCAGGGCGTCCAGCCAGATGCGCATGCTGTAGTTTTTTTCCGGCATCAGGTTGATGGCGGAAATGCCCGGCACGCGGGCGATTTCGTCCTTCACCCTGGATTTGACGAAGTTGTTCAGCTCCAGGGAACTCATGTTGGTGGAGCGGAAGGCGAAGAAGCCCAGGATGTCCGAGGAACGCTTCCTGATCTTGATGCCCTGGTCCGTCACTTCCTTGGGCAGCTTGTATTCCACCCGTTTGAGTGCGTTCTGGACGTTCACCATGTTGATGTCCGAGTCCGTGCCGCTCTTGAACGTCAGGGACAGGGAATAGCCGCCGGTGTTGTCCGACTTGGAGGAGAAGTAGATCAGGTTTTCCAGGCCGTTGAGTTCCTCCTCAATGGGGGAGGCCAGGGTTTCCATCACCACCTGGGCGCTGGCTCCCGTATAGGTGGCCTGCACATTGATGCTGGTGGGGGCGATTTCCGGATATTCCGCCACAGGCAGCTTTTCCAGGCAAAGCAGCCCGGCCAGCACCATCAGGATGGCGATGACAATGGCGAATTTGGGACGTTTGATAAACAGGTCCGCAATCATGGAAATATCAGTTTTGAGTGGAATACACGGGGTTCACCTTGGCACCGGGACGCACCTTGTGCATGCCGTCGATGATGATGACTTCCCCTTCCTTGACGCCGGAGCTGAAACATTGTTCGTTGTTGACCGTGTTGCCCAGCGTGACGTCCCGGCGTTCCACCACGCCCTGGTCGTTTACGACGTAAACATAGCTCTTGTAGGCGTCATGCATGACGGAGGAGATGTTCACGGCCGGGAATCGGTCCACATTCTTCTTGGAGAGATTGACGGTCACCACGCCGCCGGGAGTCAGCATATCCTCCTGGTTGGGGAATTTGGCCCAGACATTCAGCGTGTCCGTGGTAGTCTGGACGGTGTTGTCCGTCATGAACACCTTGCCCGGATGGGCATAGGCCTTGCCGTTGGCCAGGGTCAGGGTGACGATGGCCTCCTTCTTCATGTCATCCTGGGTGCCGAACAGGGAAAGGAAGTCGCGTTCGCTGATGGGGAACTTCACGTATACTTCCTCAATGCCTGTGATGGTCACCAGGGAGCCGGAAGTAGGGGTGATGTAGTTGCCCGTGGAAAACGTGACCCTGCCCGTGCGGCCCGTGATGGGAGCCATGATTCTGGTGTAATTCAGGTCATCCTTGGCCACGATGATGGAGGCGTCTGCTGACTGTATTTCCGCTTCCAGGGCGTGCATGGTGCTTTTGGCGTTTTCCACCGTGTCCATGGAGACGGATTTGGAGGCGAGCAGCTTGTTATAGCGTTCAAAACTGTTCTTGGCGTAAAGGAGCTTGGCTTCCAGCTGCGCTTTTTTGGCCTCGGCTTCTTCCACGGCGGCCTTGTAGCGCGTGTCTTCTATCTCAAAAAGGAGGTCGCCTTGCTTGACTACGTTCCCTTCCCGGAACCTTGTGGCCACAATGTTGCCGGAAACGCGAGGCTGCACGGTAACCCGGTCGATGGATTCCACCTGGCCTATGTATTTCTTGTTCACCGCGCTGTCGATCGTGCTGGCCTTCTGGACGAGCACGGTACTGGGTTTGGCGGGAGCCCCCGGCATTCCCTGGGAGTAACCCGGCATCATGAGGCTGAAAAGCAGTCCGGAGCCGGCCAGCAGGCGGAGCGGAATTTTCCGTTCATGCGTGTGTGTGTTCATATGGTATTACTTGGTATAAACGTGGGTGTAAAGGGTGTCCACAATGCGGCAGAAATCTTCCTGGTCCTGCTCGGAAAGGATGCCGAACAGGGAATCCAGGCGCTTCTTCATGCCGTTGTAAAGCAGCTGGAATCTGGATTCTCCCTCCTCGGAAAGGCGAATGCAGAGGGAACGCCTGTCGCGCGGGTTTTCCTTGCGGTCGAACAGGCCTTTCTTCACCATGCTGTCCACCAGCAGAGACGTGGAGGGAACGCTCATGCGGAGGTGGTGGGCCAGCGTCTTCAGCGGTATGCCCTCATGGCGGTTGGTCATGAGCCTGTTGAGAGCCCCAAGGGCGTTCATCTGGCGGACGGAGAGCCCCATGATTTTCTGGTAATGGTTCTCGTCCACCTCGTTCAGATTGTCCCTTTTGAACTGGTAGAGAATGGTTTCAAACTTGTGGACGGAGGTGGTAATATCTATGGCAGGTTGGATCATATGGCTTTTATGTCAAATGCAGTGAATAGTTGTCAAACTAAAATAAATAATGCAGGGAAGTTGTTATTATTTTGAAATAAATAGAAAGTTAAAATGATAAATCTCTTCAATGATAAACACAGCCGACCGTTTCCGGTTGCAAAAATAAACTTTTTTTCTTGTCAGAATATTTTCAGGCGTATATAAACCCCACGTCCTCACCGCAAGGCAGGGGACGGCAGTCAAGGTTATGGAGCGGTAGCTCAGTTCGGTTAGAGCGCCAGCCTGTCACGCTGGAGGTCGCGGGTTCGAGCCCCGTCCGCTTCGCCACCTTGCATTGCAGAAACAACCGCCTCCGGGCGGTTTTTTTGTGCCCGATTTGCCGGAGGCGGCATGGGTCATCTCTGCGGTAGTTGTCCCTGTCTTTTCAGGAAAAGGAACGGAACGGACCGTTCCCGCGTTTTCCTTCGGCAATGCCGCTTCCTTTCCGAGGGCGGGGGACCATGCTTGATTTCGGGAGTTGCTTCCGGCATGATGCCCGCATGATTCTGGAATTGCACTCTCCGCTGGACATGCATCTTCATTTGAGGGACGGCGACATGCTGAAACTGGTCGCCCCCCTGAGTTCCGCCTCCTTCGCCGGGGCGGTCGTCATGCCCAACCTGGTTCCCCCCGTAGCGGATGCGGAGGAGGTGCAGGCCTACCGCGGCCGCATTATGGACGCCTGCGGCGGCGATGTATTCAAGCCCTATATGACGGCGTTTTTCCGCTCTTACACGGAAAGGGAGCTGGAGCGGCTCAAGGACCTGGTTTTCGGGATCAAGCTTTATCCGGCGGGGGCTACCACGAATAGCGAAGGCGGTGTGAAGGCCATGAAGGACGCAGAAGCCACCATGTCCATGATGCAGGAAATGGGCATTCCCCTGCTGGTGCACGGTGAAACCCATGGATTCGTAATGGACCGGGAAACGGAATTCCTGGGTATTTACAGGAAGCTTGCGGAACAATATCCCCGGCTGACCATCTGCATGGAGCATATCACCACGGCTGCCGCCGTCCGGCTTCTGGACGAATTTGAAAATCTGGCGGCCACCGTCACCCTGCAGCATCTTCTCATCACGCTGGACGACGTGGCGGGCGGCATGCTGCGCCCCCACCTGTTTTGCAAACCCATCGCGAAAAGGCCGGAAGACCGGGAAGCGCTGCTGAAAGCCGCCCTGTCCGGACATCCCCGCCTCATGTTCGGCAGTGACTCGGCGCCTCATCCCGTCCATGCCAAGGAAGCCTGCGGCTGCGCCGCCGGCGTGTTTACCGCTCCCATCGCCCTGCCGCGCCTGGCTGCCCTGTTTGAAGAACACAATGCGCTGAACCGCCTGCAGGGATTTGTTTCCGGCCATGCGTGCGCATTGTACGGACTCACGCCGCCCTCCAAAACGGTGCGCCTGGAAAGGCGGGAAATGCTGGTGCCGGACGCTTATGAAGGATACGGGCAGAAAGTAGTGCCCATGGAAGCCGGGCACGTCATCCCGTGGAGCCTGATGCAGGGCGGCTTTATAAAAATGACATAAAGCGGGTTGCATGCCCTGTCTTTGTACTGGATATCCCCGCCGATTCCATTACAATCCCTCCCCATGGATCGGATTCGTGTTTATACGGGCGGAGTAGCTTCCTGTAATGGTTATCTTTTCAAGACAAAGGATAACACTTATGTGGCGGTGGACGCTCCCTCCGGATTCGCGGACTGGATTTACTCCAAAAAACCCGACATCATCACGGACCTGCTGATCACCCATCAGCACTTTGACCATGTGGAGGATGCCTGCCGGATGCGCCAGATTTTCGACTGCCGCATTCATGCCGGCCAGCCGTACAATGAGAACCTGACACTTGAAAAAATGGCCCGCGACGCGTGGGGGCTCCCCCTCAACGTCCAGCCCTTCGTGGTGGATGAGGTGCTCACGTCCGACATCCATACGGCCAACTGGGGCGGTTTGCTCTGGCACCTGCACCAGGTGCCCGGCCATTCTCCGGACAGCATCGTGTACGATCTTCCGGACGAGGGGATTATGTTCACCGGGGATGTCATCTTTGCCGGTTCCATCGGCAGGACGGACCTTCCCGGCGGCAATCTGCGCCTGCTGAAGAAAGGCATAGAAACAAAAGTGCTCAACCAGCCGGCCACCACCATGATCTTCCCGGGCCACGGACCATACACCACCGTGAAAAACGAATTGCTGACCAATCCGTTTATTTCCTGACCCCGCCTGCCTCGCCGTCCGGCGCCGCGTTGGGGGTCTTGCGTTTATCAAACATACAAAATCAATGTTATTTTCAGAATTAGGCCTATCGGAACCCGTCTTGAAGGCGGTGGAAAAATGCGGTTATGAACATCCCACCCCCATTCAGGAGCAGGCCATCCCCATCATCCTGGAGGGCAGGGACCTGATCGGAGCGTCCCAGACGGGAACGGGCAAGACCGCGGCCTTCGCCCTGCCGCTGCTGACCAAGATACAGCCGATGGGCAAGCCCCAGATACTGGTGCTGGAACCCACCCGCGAACTGGCGGACCAGGTGGCGGAAGCCTTTGCCGAATACGGCGAATTCACCGGGCTGAAAGTGGCCCTGCTGTACGGCGGCCTGGGCTACGGCAAGCAGACGGAAGAGCTGAAAAAGGGCGCGGATATCGTCGTCGCCACGCCTGGACGCCTGGTGGACCACTTCTACCGCGGCACGATGCGCTTCGGAGAAATCAAGGCTCTGGTGCTGGATGAAGTGGACCGCATGCTGGACATGGGCTTTCTGCCCATCGTCCGTAAAATCGTCAACCTGTGCCCGTGGGAGGGCAGGCAGACCCTCTTCTTCTCCGCCACGATGCCTCCGGTTATCGCCGGATTTGCCAAATGGTGCCTCACAGACCCCGCGGAAGTCACCATCGCCCGCCGGGAAGTGGCCGCCACCATCAACCACGCCATCTATCCGGTGGCTCTGGACCAGCGCGACGAACTGCTGCTGGCCCTGCTCAAGGGAACGGACTTCCACTCCGTCATGATCTTCACCCGCACCCGCAAGGAGGCGGACGCCGTATGCGGCATGCTCAAGCAGCACGGCTATCGCGGCGAAGTGGCCGTCATGCACTCCGACATTCCTCAGAAGGAACGCATGGAGGCGCTCAAGGGATTCAAGGCCGGCAAATACGACATTCTGGTGGCTACGGACGTGGCCGCGCGCGGCATTGACATCAGCGGCGTCACCCACGTCATCAACTACCGCGTTCCGGAAAACGCGGAAGACTACGTGCACCGCATCGGCCGTACGGGCCGTGCCGAAGCCACGGGAGACGCCTTCACGATCATGACGGCGGATGAAGTGGACTTTGCCGCCGCCGTGGAAAACTTCATCGGCAAACCCATTGCCCGCAAAAAGCTGGAAGGCTTCAACTACACTTACTCCGCCCTTCTGGAAGACGAGCCCGTGCGCTCCGTCCGCAAGCCCAAGCACGCGGCTCCCAAGCGCCGCAGGCGCTAGGAATCACAAGGAACGGCGGGGAAGAACCCCTGTCCCATGCGTATTCTTGCCATAGACCCAGCCATCCGCAATACGGGATACGCCGTGGTGGAAGGCGACCACCGACGGGCGCATGCCCTGGACTACGGCACGCTGTCCATTCCCCGGACCGTGTCCCAGTCCGGCTGCCTGCTGGCCATCAAGCAGCATCTGGGCAACCTCATTGACAAATGGGAGCCGGATGAAATGGCGGTGGAACGCATCATCTACGTCCAGTCCCACCAGACCGCCATCACGATGGGAGCGGCCAAGGCGGCCGTGGTCATTGCCGCGGCGGAAGCCGGACTGCGCATCATGGAATACTCCCCCAAAAGCGTCAAACTCTCCGTCGTGGGGCGGGGCGGGGCGCAAAAGGCGCAAGTCGCCTTCATGGTGCGCGCCCTGCTGGAACTCCGGGAAACGCCGGAATCCGATGCCGCGGATGCCCTGGCCATCGGCCTCACCCACCTCTTTGCCGCGGACCCCTTGAAGGCCCACATGATAGAGCGGAAATATATTTGAGGTCGAGGTCTCAAATACGGAAGACAAAAGATCAAAGACCAAAAAGCGAGTGCCCGGACATTCCGTCCCTGGACCTCAACAACTTTAGTCTTTAATCTTTAGTATTCAGTCTTTCTTTCCACCTTTACGGCTTGAAAGTCCTTCCCTTTCCGTCCTGCCACGCTTTCAGGAGAGAGGCATACATCTTGTTGAGCTGTTCCAGCGTAGCCACGCGGAACTCGACCGTATTCGTATTCGGATACGCCTTGACGACGGTCGTATCCGGATTGATGCCGCCTCCGGTCGCCCGGTTGACGGCGCCGGAACCGAGTTCCTTCGCCCGTTCGGTCACATTCTTGATGGCGTTGATTCCCGCCCCCTGTCCCAGCGTTTCCAGATAATAAAACTTGGTGGGCGTATTCCCCATGGTGATGAGGGTCACCTCATGCACCATGCAGGCATTATCTAGGATATACCTGTGCTGGGCTACGGCTACAATACGGCTGAGATGCACCACATACTGCCCCTCCAGAAAATTGCCGATCCAGAACTGGCTCTGGTTGTAATCGTCCGTGGACTGAGTAGGAGCCCCCGTCCTGGACTGGGCTGAAAGAGGAGTAGCGGCACAAATGCAAAGCGCCAGAGCAGAAAAGAAAAACCGTTTCATATGCCGTTATTTAATATTAGCCAAGTAGCTGAGGGAAGGAAAATTTGCCGGAATGCCCATTCGCGGGGCTGTTGGCCGCCTGCCTGGAGGTGGAGCGCGTCAATTGAAGATATAGTCCACATCGATGCTCTGAAGCTGCTTAAGGGAGTGTGTTTTGATGTTTCGCATGGTCACATTCCGGATGCTTGTCCGCTCCGGTAAGCACCTGGAAAAAGTTTTCTTCGGTTCCCAGGAAGGTTTCAATCTGCTTGATTTTGCCGGCATTCATCATTCACATGGGCTATGTGCATATCTCATAATGTTGCATGCTGACTAGTTCAGTTCCACACATTTGCAGCGGCCGGGAACATGGCTGAGCACTCCCATACAGTCCATCACGACGCCATAGGGTTCGGCGATCCGTCCCACCACCACAGGAATTCTGTACGGTGCTCCAGCAAGGCAACCATTTCCCGATGGCGCGGAATACAGGGAAGGACCACTCACGCGGTATCCCTCCAAAGGATAGCTTTTCAACCATGTTTCGTGCTGGTGTAGGAGCACAGGAAATTCTTTCTGTCGATAGAAGTGGACAAATCTCCCAGAATGCGCGCCGAAATACGAGCATGGCGGAATGGTACGGGGTCTACGGAAACGGGAAACCTTTCTCATCTGAATTTCATAGAAATTTAACTGACATAAACAAGAAATCATTCCCTGCGTATCTTTTTTAACAAATAGATAATATTTGTGTCAATAGTACGGAGGTATTGATTATAAAAATAATATACTTATTTTTTTTGATGGAAAATATTCGTTATATTTCTCAATCAAACAAAAAAATCTGTTGACATTAAATATAGATCATGCTCCTATAAAGATGATCATCCTCATCTCATTTCGTTCATCAATCCCAACACCTTAATACCTTATGAACACTCCAGCTGC